>ENA-OROH01000849-OROH01000849.1-human-gut-metagenome-genome-assembly--contig:-NODE-849-length-33113-cov-13.137395_pt1 | contig 33113 bp, 31 predicted proteins | sample MGYA00242125_ERZ509042 | MGnify/ENA primary metagenome ERZ509042 (study PRJEB26280, sample SAMEA2338738) | human gut metagenome | biome: human gut; feature: human-associated habitat; material: faeces... | reverse complement strand
CTTATTTTCAACGATTTCAAAGAACGATTAGTCCACTTTAACGGGACAGTAGTGATCCAAGGTTGTCAAGGTTTTTATCCGATCCAAAGAAAAGGTTCGTAAAGCTTTTCGCTCTTCACAATACCCGACCACATACCATCTTTGTTTAAACACCTTTACACAATAAGGATGTATCGTATAGACACGAGGTTCGTCATACCAATAACTCTGATGCTGCAACTCAACTTCAAGCCCATCTCTCATTGCTTCTATAATTGGAGTAAGATACTGCCTACCGGACGGAATATCTTCGAATAAGATTCGATTCTTCAAATGATGGCTCTCGTTGATCAAGTTATTTACGGAAAACGTATTAAGCAACCAAGTACGAATGCCACCTCTTTCTATATCTTCCAAATTTTCAATATAATAATAATAGCCAGCCTTTCGGTTGCAATTAATATTGATATCAAATATTTGTTCGATGGCTTTACGCCAATTATGGAATGTGCGAAGTGGAATATTCTCACCTTCGCTTAGTCTTGAACGGAGGAGCCAACGTTCATTAATCTCTTCGAACGTAATCTTTTCAGCCCGGTAGATCGTATCTACCAGCCAAATATATTTATCGAATAAATCACTTGTCATACCATTCCTTTTAATACGCAAAAATAACACAGAATCACATTTCACTTTCAAGTTTTCCTGAAAATTCCCCCTTCCCTCCCTCAATCTTTATTAAGTGACAGACATTTTGGTAATACACGATAAATATCCTATTCCTACAGGATAAATACAAGATACCCGGTGCATTTATGCAGAAAATACGCTGTAAATATATAACTTGCAAATATTCCTTTTGCCATAAGATTTTAAATTCAGATTATGTCACCATCACTCAGAAATAAAGACTTACACCTGGTCTTTCTAAAGCAAATCGATATTCCAATTCAGATTTTGGATTTCCAAATCTAATTCGCGAAGTTCCTTTGCAAAAGAATCTGTTTGCTTGCGCAATTTATTGACATCGATTGTACGAATATATCTTATTTCATTTCGTCCAAAGCGGTTCGTTTCTACAACATATCTGATTATTTCTCGCAACATCGACACTCGCAAAGTCAGCACATCTTTTCGTGCTATCATCTCTGTTAAACTATTTCCATTAGACAGTGTTTGCATATTTGTTCTGTTAATCCGGAAAATATATTCTTCTAACTGTTTAAAACAAATATCCAACTCCCGACACAATTCTTCGGCTTCTTCTATAGGAGTATCGCCTTCTTGAATTTTCGCACTATCTTTTAATCGGCTCTTTAATTGGCTGATTCTTCTCTGTAAATCAGCCCGAATACTAAGTGCTTCTGCTAATTTCATAATATACTTGTTTTATTTTGACAATGCAAAGCTAAAAGAGCCTTATGCCAAATGGCGGCATACATAAAGAAAAACATGCCTTATCTTTAATATTTATAGTTTATGCTCTATGTTGGCATATCTTTTCTTGTATTTTGTCGCTAACAATCAAACAAAAACAGAAAAATGATGAAAAGACTTTCAAAGAAGGCAAAGAAGCCTGTTCAAGACAACTACAATGGCATTCCAATTGCTGACCTATGGGATATGGATATGACATTAACTCGACTTATTGCAAATCACCTTCACGCTTTTTTAAAAGCACAAAAAAGTGATATGGTTGGAATTCCGGGTATTATTGTTGATAAAGTTGGAGAAGAAAAAGCAAGAGCCGCTTGGCTAAATATCATTCGCAAAATGATCTACGCATTCGATATGTATCAACGTCCGTTACATCAAGATGAAGAAACAAAAAGTCGCATTCGGGAAGGAATGCAACTTTTTGTAGACTATTTTATGTATTTATGGATTTGAATTTATTTTAAAACAGACCCCATAAAATCACGCAGAGTATTATGCCAATCAGACACAATAGCTCTACTTGGATGATTAATCTTTATACAGTATGCTTTATGATCAGAATCCAAATCATAATAACCTGAACCATTTATTGTTCCGTTATGCCAACTTTCATCAGATAAACTATCATAAGCTCTATTCCCCCATACAATTACGATATCAGGTTTCAACTCCTTTATAACTTCCATTGCCATAGAGGAAGAATTTCCATAATCTTCGCCTGAATAGTTTGTATTTGATGGATCTGCCGATAAAGCAGTCTGCACAAAAACATAATAAGCAATAGATTCCCAAAGCTGAACACTTTCTTCTACCGAAATATCTTCTTTCCCGTAAAATATTTTATCAAAACGTAAAAAAGTTCTTGTCATCCAATCCACCTTTTTACCTATCCCTCTTCTGAAATTAATATATTCGGTTATTCGATCTTTCGTAAAATTACTACAATCACCAAATTCTGCAAAAGGTTTGTTTCCTCTAACTCCACAGACATTACAACTCTCATCTCCACAGTAATGACTATCACCTATTATTAAAATTCTTGGGCAACTTGATGCATAGTTATTCCCAATCCATGGCTTAAAATAGACATTCATAATCGTATAATTTTTATTAATCTATCAAATTTATAAATTCAAATTTGAAAATCAAGATAGTAATCGGTGCATCATCTCTAAAATAATGCAAATTATAGTTGCAAAAACAACAACACGATATTCCTTGCTTCTCAAATTTGTCTCATTTCAACTCCTTACAATCAAAATCTCCTGGATTACAACACGCTTTCTTATAATCGAAACCATATAAACGCATATAAGCGTCTTGTACTTCTTTAGCTCCGTTTGCAAAAGGTGTACTGTATGAAGAAGTTACGATTACTTCCATTTCAGGAGTCAAAATTGTTCCATTTGCTCTTTTTACCCTTTTTGGGGTTACTTTAAATGCTTTTGCCATACGCTGAATCTTTTTAATGTTACGATACTTATTTCTTGCAACCTCTTTTGGGGATTGCGAAACAAAAATACACACCTGATATGCCACATCAAAGCACAATCGTGCATAAAACTTACCTATTTATCACTATCTGGATCTGAGTCTTAAATTTCCTCACATAGATAAAATCCGTCAACGCATAATTGGTGTGATCAAAGAGATTATGAAAGGCATTTATCAAATGTAAGTCTTTAGTCAACTCCGGATCGAGTCCTTCATTCCAGTTAGGCGGAGGACAATCCATGCCTATGAATGTATCGAAACTTTCTTCCTGAGTTTCATCAGACAATCTCAGAGAATAGGTTACGCCGGTCTCGTATACCGGATTCCAACCAGAATCCGATAAAGCATCCCATAGCTCTTGTCGGTCTTCATCCTGGACGGGATGGAGTTCTGGATAAATCGGATCTAAATAACATGTTGCCACTAACTCTAAGTGATCACCATATTCTCTTTTCCTTTTTAAGTTCTCCCATACCAAATGAGCACGATTGTACATTTCTTGCAGGGCGTCTCGTAGCACATTGTTGAAATCAATAATTACCGGTAATATGGTAACTAGATTATCAAGAGTGACTTGATTTAAAATATTCTTACGTAGTTCTAATAAAAATCTTTTTTCCGTATAATCTTGTTTAAAATCACTATAGCTATACACGATCTCATTTTCTATCCACGGAATTACATATTCTTCAGTAATCTGTGGATGAATATTTATGTGTTTTATCCTTCTCATTGATAGATTTGTATGATTATATGTCAGTAATAATATTTCCTTGAAAATTGTATCTGCAAAAATAGAATCTACATATGCCAACAGGTTGCATAGCGTTCTACAAATAAACATAAAAGACAATTGTCTCTGTTTTGAAAACCCGCAGGCAAAGATAGTTGGCTGGTTTGGGGCGGCAGACGGTTAAGGTCAATTAGGGTCGGTTAATCACAGATAAAGTTAGTTATTCTGTGGAGGATGTTCTTATGGGCTTAGAGGAAAACCAACGAGAATCAAAAAGGATATTCGAGAGAATTCATTGGGATTCTCGTGACAACGGATTGAAAGGATAACGGGATGGAATGTTGCTGTATTTTTTGATTTTTGAAAGCAACCTTTTCTATCTTTATTTCTTTATTCTTTCTTTCTAATATATAAGGTGGCTGGTTTTGTGGCATGAGTGTGGCTGGATTCTGCTTATAAGGGCTTGATGCTTAGTTCTTTATTTGGTTGAAATGTGGCTGGTTCTGTGGCTCTAAAATAATGTAAATGATTTTATGGAATTTTAATCATATGTAAATTATTGGTTTATAGCAATATATGTAACTTCCTTGGAAAAAGTTTAGGAAAAAGAGTTGGTAAACGTGGATTGAACGTTTCTTTAATTCTCTCAGAATATTCCACAATGACAAAGTTCCTTAGTTACCTGATTGGGTATAGCAATAAATAGTATTATCTGACTTTATCTGTTGTTATTCGGCCTTTCTGTATGGTGTATGAAGAGCAAGCTGCTACATTTGCATGCAAGTTGTTCGGGAAACTTTTTGAAGACTGAATCTGTGAAAATAGAATGTTGGACTAAACAAAGAAAATATGAAAACAAATCCTTACATTTGTCGGAAATAATTTAAAAACGAAGAATACTGGAAAGCTATGATAAAAATATTTGCAACAGAAAAAGTTAAAGATATTGATAAATACACGATTCTGAATATGCCGATTGCCCCGATAGATCTGGTGGAAGAGGCGGTTACAGCTTTTGTGAATGAGTTTAGAAACCATTACTCGAAGATGCACCGGATTGTCGTTTTTGCCGGTCAGGGAAATAACGGGGCTGATGCTTTGGGCATTGCCCGTCAGTTGCTCGATGAATCGTATAAAGTCGTTGTATATCTGTTTAACCCGACGGGCTATCTGAGTCCGGAGTGCGCAGAGAACAAACGTCGCTTGTTGAATATTGACCAAGTAGAATTTACAGAGATACGGGATAATTTCATTCCGCCTTATCTGTCATCTCGGGATGTGGTGATCGACGGTCTGTTCGGTTCGGGACTGAATCGTCCGTTGAGTGGAGGCTTTGCCGGATTGGTGAAGTATATCAATAGCACACCGGCTGAAATTGTTTCGATCGATATTCCTTCAGGTCTGTTTGGCGAGGATAATCGGGAGAACGACAAGGAATGTATTATCCGTGCCAAAAAGACATTTACGTTTAATTTCCCGAAATTGTCGTTTTTAATGCCGGAAAACGAAGTATATGTGGGAGAATGGAAGGTGTTGAGCATCAATATGCACCCGCAGGCTGTGGCCGATACGCCGACGAACTATTATATGGTAACGGAAGAAGATATCGCCTGTGTATTCCAACCTCGCAAGCGGTTTACGCATAAAGGAACATACGGTCATGCTTTGCTGGTGGCCGGCAGCCGTGGTAAATTGGGCGCAGCCCAGTTGTCTGCCCGGGCTTGTCTGCGTAGTGGCGTCGGGATGCTGACGGTTCATCTGCCGAAATGTGGTGAGTTGATGATGCAGACGGCGGTGCCGGAAGCGATGGTTGATCTGGATGCGCATACGGATTTCTTTACGGCAGCTCCGGATATTACGCCTTATACGACGTTGGGAGTTGGACCGGGTTTAGGTCAGCAGATTGAAACGGCAGTGGCTTTGGACGAACTGATGTCGGCTGTCATCAAACCGGTTGTGTTGGATGCCGATGCCTTGAACCTGATCGCTTCGAATAAGGATATTCTGAATAAGATACCGACCCGCAGTATTCTGACTCCGCATCCGAAAGAATTTGACCGTTTGGCTGGAGCCAGTAATTCTGCTTACGAGCGGTTGCAGAAGGCTCGTGAGTTTGCCAAGGAACATCGCTTGTGTGTGGTATTGAAAGATGCTTATACCGCTATCTGTACTTCCGAAGGAAATGTGTATTACAGTGTCAGCGGTAATCCGGGAATGGCAACAGCCGGCAGTGGTGATGTCTTGACTGGCATTATCTTAGGTTTGCTGGCTCAAGGGTATGAACCGGAAACAGCGGCAGTAGCCGGTGTATTCTTGCATGGAACAGCCGGAGATTTGGCCGCGGCCCAATGGAGTGAGCGGGGCATGATTTCCGGCGATCTGATCGATTCACTCGGAAAAGCCTTTAAGCAGGTTATTTGATAGGTAAGAGCAAAGGAATATTGTAGAAACACAAACGTATAGTTAGAATGAGAAAAGTATTGTTTTTAGTATTGGTTGGTTTGGTTGGAGGATTATGGAGTTGTTCGAACCAGCCTGTAAAAGAAGAAGCCCCGCAATGGAAAGCCAAGCATGTGGTTTTGATCGGTATTGATGGATGGGGTTCGTATAGTGTTGAGAAAGCGCAAATACCTAACATCCGTTTCTTAATGGACAGTGGTGCTTATACCTTGCAGAAACGTTCGGTATTGCCTTCGTCGAGTGCTGTCAACTGGGCTTCGATGTATATGGGAGCCGGACCGGAATTACACGGATATTGTGAATGGGGTTCGCAAGTACCGGATCTGCCTTCGCGGGTAGTAAATAAGAACGGAATTTTCCCGACCATCTTCTCTGAATTGAGAGCCGTATCACCCGAAGCCGAGATCGGAAATATTTACGAATGGGATGGAATCCGCTATCTGGTGGATACATTGTCTGTCAATTATGACCGTCACGTAGCGGAAGTGAGCAAAGATTCTACGGCTACAGCCCGTTGTGCTGTTGAATATATTCGGGATAAGAAACCGGCATTGGTCAATATCGTGTTCGATGCCTTAGACCATGTCGGGCATGCTGCGGGTCATGATACACCGGCCTATTACGATAAGCTGGAAGAGATTGATGGCTATGTAGGAGAAATCGTACAGGCGGTTAAAGAAGCTGGTATTTGGGATGAAAGTATTATCATCGTAACCGCCGACCATGGAGGAATCGAGAAGGGACACGGCGGACGTACCATGCAGGAAATGGAAACGCCTTTTATTATTTGTGGCCAACATATCAAGAAAGGCTATAAACTGGAAGACAGTATGATGCAGTTTGATATCGCATCGACTATCGCTTCTATCTTTGCCATCCAGCAACCTCAAGTATGGATTGGTCGTCCGATGGATGTTTTTGAGTAAATGAATCAGCATGAAGGATAAAGGGAAAGGTGAGTCAGTGAGTTGGCTCACCTTTTTTTGTAGAACTTACCTTCGTAATAATGCCTATTCGGATGTATAATTTTGGACGAGAAATAAAAAAATCAGTATGTTTATAAAGGCCATGTACAAGATGGACTGCAATAGATAAAATGGGAATATTAAGTAGGTGATCTGTTTCCAATCCGTGGCAAGTTGCACATGAAACGGTATTGTCTGCCGACAAACGTGTATCATGATATAAGGCAAAACCCAAGGCTACCTTGGCCGAATCCACAGGAATTGATTCCATCAATGGCTGCAACGGTTCGTTGGCAAACTCATCCGCTACCGTAGGAGAGGTGAAACAGGCTTTACGTTCGTTGGCTGCCCAAGACAAGATCACAGCTTTTTCGTCATTGTCCAATGAAGTTCCCCAGTGATTGGGCATGTGTGAGAATTTAGCTGGAGGCATTGAGCCACTCATGACCGTATGTTCCAACTTGGCTAAATCGACTTCTGAAACAGGTTGTCCGCTTTCTAAAGCTTCCAACATGGCAGTGAAGTCAACATAGCGTGCTCCTTCCGTCATGTCTGCTTTTAAGTTGACATAGATACGAGGTTTATTCAAATGGATTGCTATGTTATGTTCATTATTTATGAAGCCAGGATTTGAATTTTCTCCGGATGTACTTTATGGTAAGCCAACAACCGGATATGGAAACGAATGTTCCTCCTAACATCAGGAACCACATGAGCAGAAACCAAAGCCAAGGACGGGTAACGAGTCCGGGAATTTGCAGACTATGCCATGCCGGATACATCCAATGTTGCCATCGGGCAGGACGATTCACATACCGGTATGTGCCATGAGTCGGATCAATATAGTAACAACTGGCATCCGGATCTTTGATCTGGACTTTCCATACAGGCAGAGGCAACTGCTTCTTTCGGGAAGTGTAATACGTTTCCTGTTCTGTCAGCCATTGGATTTCTATCTGGCTTTGCTCTCCATGTATGTCTTGTAATACTTGCCGGACATCGGCTGCTGTGAGGTTTAATACCTTTATTGAGTCGGCTTGGCGTGCATCCCAGGTTATTATTCCGTTATCAGTCTGCGTCTGATAAAGAGGAATGGAACCGAACTGACTCCATTCGAATTGTCTTATGGGATGAGGACAAGCTTGTATGACTTTACGGTAATCCAACAAATAGGAATCCACTTTCATTTCATTCAGGTGCTGATGAGGATTGAAGTTGAGACGAGAGTGGATACCAAGATCTTCGACACGAACCAGTGACATCATGCCACTGAAGCAGAAGGTCAATACAAACACGCCGAAGAAAGCTCCTGCCAGGTGATGCCATTTGTACCACCATTTCTTATAAGGTGAAAGCCTTTGTTGGCGTCGGGCCAACCGGATGTCACGAATACCTAAGTATAATCCGGTCAGACAAAAGAGACTTCCTATGCCGGAGAGAGTAACTACTACCGCTATCCACCGGTCAATGTCTTGTCGGAGTGAAGTGTAATAAATCCAATGAGGAATCGCTCCCAGCCATGCCCAGCAACGTTCTTCCCGATTGGTATATTGCAAGACTTCAGCAGTCTTCGAGGAAACGTATAACTGGTGCTTGTCTTGGTCGGCAAAGTAATATTTATAGATGGGAAAATGCTGCTTCAAGGCTCCGAATGGAATCCATTGTTCCAGTGTATAAAGAGTGTCAATCCGTTCGATGGGTGATTGATTCCATTTCGATACGGTTTGCCTGATATGGGCTGCATTGACGGTGGTCCGTTCGGAGAAATCGGCAGTTCGTTCGTAATTCCCCTTGTCTGTTTGAATGTAAAAGACCAACTGACCGAGGTTCTCGTTGAGCGTAATACGTTTTATGCGCTCATCGGCAGGAATGCTAGCCTGTATTTCTTCCCAGGCTGGTAAGTTGCCGAAATCTTTCAGGTTCTCCATTTTACTCCATTTATCGGTCTTGTTTACCCGAGGAAAAGAATGGTAAATCATGACCAGTCCGGAGAGAAACCACATGCAGAAAAGGATACTGAGCAAGGTGCCCAGTATCCGGTGTGCTGTCAAGATAAATGAATGTAGTTTATGCATGTGTCATTTATTTAGAGCGTATAAGAAAGAGCTACTTGGAAATTACGCGGCATACTGGGAACGAGTTGGTTTCCTAAAGCCTGGTTGTAGTAACTCTTGTCGAATAGATTATTGATATTCACTGTCAGATGAACATGATTGTTGAGGGTATAAGCAATTCCGAAATCGGTGATCCAATACGGATTGAACCACGTACTGTTGGCCGTGTTACGGTAAACCTTTCCGGTATAGCTGCTACTGAGGTGAAACTCCAGGTTCTTCAGCCAGCCTTTGGGAATGGTATAACTACCATAGGCATAGAATGTCTGATTCGGCACGTTTGCCTGCCAGTTTCCTTCCTGGCTGTTCAGTTTGTCTTTCGCCGCCTGCTCGTCAGAACCGTAAATGGCTTGGGCCAATTCTGGATCTTTCACTTCTTTCATCTCCCGGATTTTGGAATCATTAAATCCGTAACCCAACGTAAAAGCAAGGGTTGGTAAAGGAGTCAAGGTTACATCGAAGTCAAAACCTTTGGAATCCTGTACGCCCACCTGTCCGATGACAGTCTTTGTCGTTGTCTCTCCATCCACTTCTTCCTGATAGTTATTTGTCAGGGTGGCAGTACTGTTCATCTTCCGGATATAGAAAAGGCTGGCGTTGGCATGCAAGAGATTTCCCCAGTCGTATTTCAGTCCGACTTCTGCCTGGTATCCTTTTTCCGGTTTGAATACTTCCTCGTTGCGAGTAGGAGTAAAACGTTCCCCATTCGCGTCGATATAGATCACATTATCTTTATAGAAGGTACGGATCGGTTTGAAGAAGGAGGCAAATGAGGCATAGAGTGACGTATTCGGATGCGGAAGATAAACTGCTCCGAAGCGATAGGTCAATGCCTTGTTTCGGATTTGATTGAACAAGCCGTGTTCCTCATATTCGCGTTTGCCGGAAGGAGTCGTAGCTGAAGCCGACAGATAGCGGAAGAAATCTCCCCGAAGGGCTGCCAGAACCTTCCATTGTTCGTTGAACTCGATCATATCTTGCAGATAAATGCTGTTGGCATAATGATGCGTAACTGTCGCTTTCGAGAATTTACTCGTCATATATCCCATGCTGTGCGGGTCATATACCGATACGTGGGAATACAGTCCGGGACCTTGTACGTCATCTCCCAGATTATATCCGCTATAGCTTGTCCGGTTGAGGGCAACAAACGAATATCCGCCCATGTAATTATGCTTGATCTCGCCGGTGTGGAAATGTCCGCTTAACTCCAACGAATTACTGACAGTCTTGGCTATATGAGAGAAACGGAGCGGGAAGGAGAGATAGACCGTGTCGAGGCAGATATATCTCTTTTCGGTCGGCGTCTTCCAGTAGTAATGGTCATAGATGGGCTCATCACTTTCCAAATAGTCGAGACTCTCCGTACCGAAGTAGTTGATGTCATCACTGGAAAAGGAGAGGCGGTCAACCAATTTCATCCTTTCCGAGAATCGGTGCGTATATTGTCCGGAGATATTCCAGCCATCGTTTCTCATAAAGTCGGATTCGTTGTTATAACGAGCTTTCCGATTCAGACCCGGCAGCATGTCGTTCTTGTGCAGGTACAGTTGATTGTCGGAAGTGTTGTAAACATCCTGAGCCATGATGTCGGGCAATCCGATTTCCGTTCCATAGAAGTCTCTGTTGAAACCGGCCCGAACATCAATTATGTCCTGCTCGCTGAGACGGGCGTTCAATGCCAGGTAACCGGAGAAACGGCTGTTTCCATTATCACGCCATCCTTCCTGGTCGGCGTAATTGACATGAGCATAATAGTTGACTGGCCCCAGCAGTTTACCTCCTAATCCCAATGTGGCTTCTTTATTCTCGTAGCTGCCGTAGGCAACCCTTGCATTGAGTGTTTGCCGTTCGGTCGGAGCTTTCCGTACGATATTCAGGATTCCTCCAACGGCCGAATGCCCATATAAGACAGAGGCCGGGCCTTTCAGTAACTCAATGGATTCGACAGCCGAAAGATCCGGCACAGGATAGGAATTGTTGATGGCCGAACGCTCGTCTCGTACACCGTCGATCATCATCACGGCATGATCAAAACCTCGTACTGATATTTGCTGGAAAGCTCCGTAAGAAGTCTGTATCCGGATTCCCGGCATAAAACGGACAGCATCCTGGATATTGCGGATACCTCTTAATTCCAGACTTTTGGCTTCGATACCACTGACGGAAAGAGGCATATACTTCATCGGAACGTCGAGTTTGGTGATTTGGGGCCGGGCTTTCCGGGCTGTTTCTACAACAACTTCCTGCAAGTTGTAGGTGGTGTCGGTTGTAGGCGTACTCAATAGGTTTTCCTGGGCGTTTACAGCCCAAGTCAGACTTACGAGTGGTAAGATAATCCATTTTTTTTTCATGTGACAGGTATTTATAAATGATACATAGTTTCCCTAACCCGGAAGAAAACAGCTTTCTTCCTGGCAGAAAAACGAGATAAATAAGATCTTTAAAGGGAATGATTACTCTTTGTCGGCAGCGTAGGCCTTTTTCTTGTCGGAGATATCAATCAGCTTATGCTGGGTCATAAACTTGGCATGTTCGATAAAGATATCTTGAATGCCGGGATTCTGTCCTAAACCTTCAAGCAGGACACTAACCTGATAACCCTGCGATTCCAGCTCGGTCTTGATGTCACCTGCAATGTCGTTCTTGGCGTGATCACCAGCCACAAACATAAAAGGAAGCAGTTGAATCTGTTTGATTTTCTTCTGTTCGCGGATCTTGTGCAAGGCATCGTCAAGTGTTGGATAGCCTTCTACGGTAGTAACTGCAAAATCCGGATGTCCTTCGGCTTCCAACATATAGTCGAGCATGGCATATTGGGCAGTGGCAGGTGTGTAAGTCCCGTGTCCGACAAGGAGAGTGATGGTTTTCTCCTTCCCTTTTTCTGCCAGGATCGAAACGACTTTCCGGTAATCGTCGGGAGCATACAAAAGAGGTGTACCCAGACGGATATCCTTGAAGAGATCTTTCATCAGGGCAATGTCTTTACGGAGTGACTCCATTTCAATCCCGTCGATGATGTTAGTCGATTGTATGAGAATGTGTGTATAACCGTCGGCTTTGAGTTGCGCCAAAGCCTCTACCGGGTTTTTCTTGTAAACACCCCGTTTTGCCAGGCGGTTCATCACAATGCGCGAGGTATAAGCTTCCCGAAATTCAAGTTCCGGAAAGGCAGCTCGTGCTTTTTCGTTGATGGCATCGATCGTCAATGCCCGTGTATCATCGTGCGTAGTCCCGAAATGAACGAGTAACAGGGCGGCTTTGTCGCCTGCCTGCATCGTCTCAAACAGGTTGGAAGGAACGTAATTACCTTCCGTATGGGCATAAGCCGGCTGTAACAGACTTGTAGCCGCAGTCACGCACACGATGAAAAGTTTCTTTAGCTTCATCATATCCATGAGTTTTTAAGATGTAAAAAATGTCTTAGCATCAGTTCTCCGTTTATCCAATTCCCGGAATAAACATTCCTTAATTGTTATTCTGTTTAGGCAGGTTTCCTGGCTGCACCTCAAGAAGAATGGCCTTCCCATCGGCTGTACGATAGTGGCATGGAGTGTGTATTCTTCTCATTCGCAGGTGTCACAGTAGCGGGTACTGCTCCGGATTTACACCGGATTCCCTTTTCAAGTTCAGGCCGGAAAGCTATGAACTTCACCTAACGACCGCAAAGGTAGGGATGTTTTTGAAATTGCGTCCTGTCGTTCCTGTTGTTTTAATATTTTTTAGGAAGGTATAAATGCCCGGATCACTTAACTGGGAGTAAAATTCTTTGATCTTTTAATTTTTTGACAGCTGTCGAAAAGCTTTACCACATTTGTCAAAAAGCTTTAGCACATATATGGAAAAGCTTTACGACATATATCAAAAAATTACATTCTTACGGCTAATTGCCTGTTTTTCTACTACCGGAAGGGTAAAATAAAGGGATAAATAATTCCTGAATAGAGAAAAAGCCCTACCTTTGTGCCCGTATTGGTGATATTACCCTCCATCCTGAGGGAATATAAAAGGGAATCCGGTGTGAATCCGGAGCAGTACCCGCTACTGTAAATTCCCTGCTCTATTTGAGCAGCAGCTATAGGAAATCACCGCTTTGCCACTGTTGTTGAGGCTTGGCTTTGATGACGGGAAGGTTCTTTCCTTAGGAACAAGTCAGGAAACCTGCCAGTACGTTTATAGTGAGAATGAACACTCTTTCGGGATGTAAAGAGCATTAGTTCACAAACATTTTTATTCATGGAAACAAAAAAGATGTTGCTAACCTTGCTGGTTGCAGGTTGCACGCAGGGCCTATTCGCACAAGAACGTGTTGTTACGGGCCGAGTGATTGACGCTGAAACAGGAAGACCGGTGTCGGGTGCCGCGATTCGCGTAGCAGAGAGTTTAACCGGATGTACAACCAACAACGAAGGTCTCTTCGAATTAAGTCTGCCTGAACATGCCGAACGGATCCGTATCTCTCATTTGGCGTATGAACCGGAGTCGTATCGTGTGACTCAAACCGACAAGAATATAGAAATCCGCCTTGTTGAACGATATGTAAATATGAATCCGGTGGTGGTGACGGGTACCGGAACACACCGAAGAATGGATAATACACCTATTCCGGTACAAGTATATTCAGCCAAGGACCTGCGGACAGCTAATGTGACGAACGTACAGGAAGCTATGATGAAGCTTAATCCCAGTGTGTCTTTTATGACAAACGGTATGGGAACAACCATGAGTATGAATGGTTTGACCGATCGCTATATTTTGGTCTTGGAGAATGGAAAACGTCTGGCAGGCGATGATACGTATACCCGTATTGACATGGCCAATGTGAAACGTATAGAAGTTTTAAGTGGTGCGGCTTCGGCGTTGTATGGTAGTGATGCCATCGCCGGTGTAATCAATATTATCACCGATGATGCCCAAAACAAAGCCAATGTTACCAGCAATACGCGTTATGGCAGCCATAACCAGTTTACTCAGTCGGTGAATGCCGATTTTCAGGTAGGAAAGTTCGGTTCGTTTACTTCCTACCAGCGCCAACAGTCGGATGGTTGGCAATTGAATCCGTATACGGAAGATGATGATGGTAATCTGGTGGCAACCAATAAGGAGGCATCAACGGCTTATCATTCCAATACGATCGGGCAACGCTTCACCTTCGATCCGACAGACAGGCTTTCATTCTATCTGCGTGGAAATATATACACCTATACAACCGATCGCCCCATGCCGATGGGAGATAATATGACCAACTACGACATGCGGCATGGTACTTATACATACGGAGCTGGCGCGCAGTATATGATCAATAAGAAATCCTATCTGAACGCGGATTATTTCTCAGACAATCACAGTACGTACAAAGATTACTTCACCGGCGATGATATGGGAACCAACGAGATGACCAAACGTATTCATCATCATAACCTGAATGTGAAAGGCATCTTCCAGCTGGGACAATATAACAAACTATCTACCGGATTTGAATACATTCGGGAAACGCTGAGCAGCGAGTCCGACAATATCGAATGGAAAGGTATTTCCACGATGGCTCTCTATGCCCAGGATGAAGTGAACTTCAACAAACATTTTCAAGGAGTCGTGGGACTTCGTTACATTTATCATCAGAGTTTCCACAGTTGTGCTACTCCGAATGTGGCCTTGTTGTATAAAGTAGGAGGTTTTAATTTCCGGGGTTCTTATGCTTCCGGATTCCGTTCGCCGGAACTGGCCGAATTATATACCTTCTCTGAATCCAAACGAACTTCACGTCTGACGATCGGAAATGAAAATCTGAAACCTGAAAAGAGTGATAACCTGACGTTGAGCGCTGAATATACAAACCGTAACTTCTCGGTATCTGCTTCCGGATTTTACAATCATATCCGTGATATGATCAATTACCGGGAATTCAGCAAAGATGAAACAGACCGTTATAATCAGGAAAACGGAACGGATTTTGCCAGTGTACAGATTCGTGACAATATCCAGAGTGCAACAATCAAGGGCTTCAATGTCCGTTTTGATGCTTATATTGGAGCCGGATTCTCTATGAACGGCGGTTATACGTTTGTGGATGCGAAAGATAATACGAACGATCGTCCGGAGGACAAGAGTGTAAAACATAGTGGCGTAGTGGCTGCTCTATGGAATCATACCTGGAATAAATATACCTTGAATGTGAATTTCAACGGACGTATTCAGGGCGAACGCTTCTCACAAAGTTATGGATACGCACCGAAGTTTTCTCTTTGGAATCTGAATACATCCCATCGGTTTGTACTGAAAGATTTCATCCTTGAACCGGGAGTCGGTATCGAAAACTTGTTCGATTATGTGGACGACCGTCCGTATAATTCCAACTATGCCACGTTGACGCCCGGACGTACTTACTACGTCAGTTTGTTGGTCAAATTCAATAAGTGATGTGCAGACGAGGTTTCCTTCGAATGATAATCGGGCTGATTGCCTGCCTGGTTTGCTGGCACACGCTTCAAGCCAAGGTAGGACGGGAGTTTGTCGCTTCGGATATCCGTGAATCGATGCAGAAAGGGGATAAGCTGGCCATTCTGATGGTTCATTTCGGGAGTGCTTATCCGGAAGCCCGTGAATCTCTTGAACGGATGAATGAACAGGTACGCCAGGCATTCCCGCAAGTAGAAGTCCGTCAGGCTTACAGTGCCCGCAGTATAGTCAATCGTGTGCGCCGTCAGGGAATCTGGATCGAACATACGGCAGATGCTTTGATCTCTCTGAAGAAAGAAGGATATACGCATGTTGTAGTACAACCTTCAATCGTGATAGAAGGAGTGGAAATGGAAGCCCTGCGTCGCGATGTGGAATTGCGGAAAGGTCTGTTTAAGGAAATTCGTATTGGTAATCCGTTGTTGTATGATGATACGGACTATGAGGCTGTGATAAAAGCATTGACCGGCAGTTCTGTGGCTTCTCGCTCCGGAGCCAAGTTGTTGATTGCTAACGGAACCTATCATGCCAGTAATGCAGCCTATGCTAAATTAGGCTATATGTTGCAGTTGTCCGGGCATAAAGACTATTTTGTCGGGACTCGCGAAGGCTTCCCAACTTTAGAGACAGTCATGGGTCAGCTCCAGGCAGGTAAATACAAACAAGTGACGTTACTGCCTTTTATGTTTGTCTTGATCAAATCCAACGAAAACCGTGTCTCTGCCTCATGGCAGGAAGGTTTGGAAAAAGCAGGATTCAAGGTTAGTCTGGAGGCCAAAGGATTGAGCGACTACGAAGCTATCCGTCGTTTGTTGGTCGAACACATTCAGTTTGCCTTTGCCTATAAACGAATTTCAGTCAATGAACGGAAGGAAATGTTCGGTAGGTTTTAGCCATTAGATGTGGATTATTAAATAAAAAAATAAGTTGGCATTAGGCTTTTGTTCCTGTGACAACAACATTCCCTTTGGTGATTATACAACAGATAAGCCAAGACGGTATCCTTGTCCGGTCAAATTCGTCCAGTTGGTTCTCTCTTGGCTGGATTACATTTTCTATACGTCAGCCCGGGTCATCATGCCATTGCCGAAGGGCGATACTCGCAAGTTGACGAAACGGGATGTTTCGACAGCCCGTTTGCTTGACGAACTATCGTGTGTTTTTACTACACAAGAACTTTATGATGTGTTCTCTAAACACAAGATGTCTCAGAGCACAGCCAAACGGACACTAGCCAAATGGATAAACAGTAAACTGGTAGAAAAGACGGCTCATGGCAAATACCATAAAATAGGATGTGTAGAAGAGGTGGTGACCAATGAAGCGATCCCTACACCAGAGCCACTGCATCACTGGGACTACTAAGTGAACTTTTGAACTTTTGAGCTTTCTGAACTCTTAACAAGAGGAAACTTCTTTTCGAAGAGGCTTCCTCTTGCTTGTTTATTGCCCCACTTCTTTTCTTGCCGTTATCGGTAAGAAAAATTACAACGAATCCGGATTCCGGAAATACATATTATTAGGATCTGTTTTCTCTCTCAGTTTCTGCCAGGTACTAGAAGAAGTCTGTTTATCCAAACCTTCTTGTTTCTTTTTCTCTGCGGTGCCAAACAGCCTTTTCCAAAAGGTTACTAAATTAGATTGTTTTTGTTCCATATCTTGTTTTGTTTAGTTGTTACTGATAGTATTTTTATTGCTTCAACTATATTTCTTGCTAAAAAAGGCATATTGATATTAAAGAATAATGATTATAGAACTCCTGTTTCTTAAATCATATTCGATATATCTTTTATTTCCATAATGAGTCATTTCTATAAAAATGATCATGATCATTTTCTGAATCAAAGTTCGAATGATCATAATTAGTTTTTTTATAATAACCTTCTTTATAGGTATCTCTTTCATCTAAATTACCCCAATAATTTCTTCTTGGTCGATGATAAGTAGATTTCCCATCTTTGACAGGCTCACTTGTAGAAGATATTTTGTTATATTTTTTTACATACGTTTTTTCTGAAGAACTAATTTCTTCTTTATAAGCATCTGTTATATCTGAATATACATTTTTTCTATTACGATATATTCTCCATTGCTTATATTCTTCGTTCCTTTTTTTTGCAGCCTGTTTTCTACTTAAACCACGAACGTCTACTTTATAAACATAGAACTTTTTACCTTTCTGTACCATATATACACATTTATTTCCAGATAGTTTTTTCACCAAATAACTTTCTCATTTCCTCACTAAAAATAGATTGACCTTTATTTATAGTAATACCCATATAAAAAGTTGCACGAGATAAACCTACATATAAATATTTGTCGATCAAATCTATATTTTCAATTTTATGGACATCATGAAAAAAAACAACTTCAAACTCCATTCCCTTTACTAAGTTTAATGGGAATAATCGTATCGAATCTTTTTCAGGATCAATCAAACCGTTTTCACAGTTGATGACATCAATTCCTTCTGATTCAAAATCGTCAGACTCCTCTAGTAAAATCTTAAATCTAGGAATATCTTCTTTCTCAGTAAAAAATATCGCTATTGATGGTACAAAGCCATACGACTTCTTTACTTCAATTATTCTTTGAGCTATCCATTTAGCCTTTTCTTCTTCATCGTCAGATTCAAATAATAGAGGCTTAGGTGTATGTTTCTGATCAGACAAATAACATTTATACATAGGATCTTTGTGTAGAGATTCTTTATATAAAAAACTTGCTAGTGATAATAAATTAGGGCTTTGCCTATACGAGGTTCTAAGTTCTATTATTTCAACCTTTGGAAAAATTAATGTATTCTCAAGACACATCCAATCCTCTATACCGTATCTATTTAATCCTTGCATAATATCACCACTCAGAGTTATTGAAGAGTATAGATAATGCCGAAGCGAATACATTGCATAGTAGTCCACTACAGTATAGTCAGTAGCTTCATCAACGCCAATGACTAAGCGACAACAGTCCTTATAAGCTTCAACATACTTATGCTTTAAACCATTAAATGTAGGTTTTGATTGTTTATAAATAATATGAATGAGGTTGTTTATAAATCCAATCAATAAAGATTGTTCTTGGGGATGTAAATCTCTATTTTTCGATTTTTCTATTATATTCCTCAATACATGATTATTCCACGTAGAAGTACCTCTTTTCAGAATTTCACGTCGGAAAGATTTGTATATTTGAGGAATTCGGGAAAATAAGATCGTATCAAATCCTCTTAGTACTGGGTATACATACTGTACAAAATAAGCCAATTCTCCTACTTTACTCAAGTTTTCCTTTTCTATATAGGTAGTTAACAATGAATATAAATCCTTTAATCTCCCCCGAAGGACCAATTTATCATTGTATAAACTTAATGCTATATTTTTTAATAATCTTCTTATATAGCCATTCAATTTTAATTCAATAGAATAATCCATGATCTCTTCTATTTCCTCATCAAGATCATCTTCCATTTCCTCTTTGTTATCCTCCCAAGATGCAAGTAATTTCAAAATAGAATCATAGAGTGTTTGATCCTTTTTTATTTTTACGACAAAATTACCTGTTAACTGTCTTATTTCTTCTTGATACTGCCTGAATATCTCTTGAATATGTAATTCGGGGTGTTCTTTAATCTCTGCTAAATTCATTAATAGCTTAATTAATGATTTAATATCATGAACACTATCAATTTCTTTACATTTCTTTGTTATACTTAGGCCTGCTATTTTCCATGAAAATTTTCGACAATCTATTTCTGAAACTTGTTGTATCTTACTCTTAATAGAATCTATGTAATATTTTTGAAATGAACGAATAATACGTAATTGATCTCCTTGAAATAAATTATAATCATTTAATTTTCTATTGAATACAAATGGAGAGTCAGTACCTGCTAATTGATAGTTGTCTCTTATTATTGTTTTCAAATAAGTACTCCAAACTTTTGTCTTATTATCTGTATCCCAAAGTCCTTCAGCATTCATGTTGTTCTTTAAATAAATCCGTAACGAATCTGTAGGAGAAAAGAATATCCAATTTTTTACAGGATTGACAATCAATTCTTTTAAATCATCTTTTAATTTTGAAATCTCTCCATTTAACTCAAGATCCAGTAATCCCTCTAGATCAATTAATAATCGTAGCCTTTGTATTAAAGTCGTTGTTTTCCCAGTTCCTGGACCTCCATCTATAACAACAGTATATCCATCATATAAATGCTTTCTTTTAGCCTTATTTTGTGTTTCATCTAATATAGGATTTACACGGAGCAAAGCTTGTTTACGAATAAAAGAATATGATTGTTTATATTTCTCTATTTCTTGCTGCAGTTCACTTTGATACTCTTCACGTTGTTGTTCTAAATAGGTTATTTGTTTTTCAATTTCTGAAATATTTTCTTTTTTTTCTCCTGAAAAATCTATCAGTTTTTTTTGCATAGAACCTATCTCTTCTTCTGTTTTTGTTAAAAGAGTAGATAGCTTTTCTATAGCTTTTCGTCCTTCAGCTATGGTTTTAAATATAATTTCTTTTTTTCCATCTAATAAGTCTATGTGCAATTGTAAATTATTAGTATCATGCGAATTATATTTTGACCAGTCCAAAAGACGATATTTCTTATATCCTTTGGTAGGACTAATATATGAAAATGATTCTTTTTTCTCAATTATATATTGTCCTAAAGTTGAATTCTTAGAAGTCTGAAATCCTTCTTTTAAAGTATCTTTTCTACCTGTATCAACAATATCTACTATTTGTCCTGTTATATCTATTTTCCAACCTGATTCAGATCTATATTCTCTTTGATTTATCCATACAACATGAAAGTCCTCCTTTCCTTCTTCCTGAAGGAAACTTCTAGCAACAGAATAATTTAAATAACCTCTCTCTTTATTTATGCGGCTTTCAATGCTGTTTAGTATCGTATTAATATCTTCTTTCATGGTAAATAAAGATTAGAATTTAACTATATTTTTTTTATTCACTATTACTGTATACTCAAAATTATTACATTCACAGATCTCCAAAACTATTTTCTTTACTTTAGTATAATAACACTTTAATAATTCTGTTGCTTCCTGGTCTTTACTATCATGATCATATGTTTTTGAACATCTATAACTTCTTAATGCAGATTTTACTAATCCTTCTATTTTTCCAGCTTGAGAACATTCTATTGCAAATAAAATTCTCCACGAACAGAAACCAGCATAATAAGTTCTATTTAAAGATTCAGCCCGTGAAATAATATCACTTGTATATCCTACTTTTGTTATATTTTTTTCTTCACAAACTGCAACATAGACAAAACCACCCTCGCTATTTCTCTGATTAAATCTCAAATATGCAGTATTGCATTGGGGGCAATGTCCTGAACGAGTACGCATTGTATGTCCATTTTTGCACGGCTTTGTATTATATGCTATTATTTTATTTTCTGTTTTCATAATAGGATAATACTTGGATTGAGCCATTCCATGCGCATCAAATGTATCTTCTTCTGACAATCCGTGCGAACGTAAAAATAATAATTGCTCTTGAGTTAACATGTTGATAAATATTTACTTTCAAAAATGAATATTTTTTATTTTACGCGAGTACATTCGATATTATATAGATCACTACTTTGGCTTTCATAGTTTTCAACAAGAATCTCTACATAAGTTTTTTCACCGCAAACTGGGAATCTATCCGCTATTTCATTTGTTTTTATATCTGTCATAATACACTCATAACATACATAGCCATCATCTAACTCATCTTCATCACTACACGATAAAGATATGGCACACATCATTAGCGTAACAAGAAATTTAATTGATTGTTTCATAATATAAATTTATTAAGCCTTTCAATTCCCTTAAAAAGCCATTATACCAAAAAAGCGTGGGAACTGTACCTGCCACTTATCCCATGATTCCAGGCCTTCGCATTGCCCATCAAACAAGGATAAGCAACGAAGAAAGCCCACGCCGATTTGTATGTGGTATAAGTTCCTGCACCGAGAAGCACAGGAACCATACTTATACAAAAACCGTAGGCATCTACCGCTGCCCTGTCTCCTTGTTTGACTGTCAAAGTTGCGAAGTTTGGAATCATGAAGACAAGACGTTCAAGTAAACGCCTTTCAATAATATGTCTTGTTTCCCTCCACATCCCTTATCATCGGCGCGGAAAGGAAACATCACAAAGATATAAACTTTCTATTGAATTTATCATTCTTCCCCTTAAAAGTTTTTTATCAAGAAGATCAGAAAGGGAATGTTTCCGGATTTTGGCGAGTGCCACACTCCACTCGCTGTCTCAGACCAAACAATCTTTAATGCAGCCATGTTGCTACCATTGTATCTACTTCTGCCTGTGTATATATACGTCCGGCCTTGTAATCCTCTTCTGAACGCATGACCAGATCATGCTCAACTTCGGTAAGCACATAAGGAGTTGTTTGTTGATACACAACATTAGAATCCTGTATTTTCATAGAGGATGGTTTGTCTGATGATTGTTGATATTTTTTTCTTTGTCATATCCTAATAACAACTTTCTGATACTAAGAACATCACAAAGATATAAACTTTTTCTTTGCTTTACTATTTTGTGTCAGAAAAAAGTAGGGGAGGAGGAATAGGCAAAAGGTTGGGAATAAAAATAATCCGCCATTCGATGTCTTTCTCCGTTGAAAGGATTGAATGACGGATTGTTTGTTTCGTTTTATTTCGGTTAATCTTTCCGGATAGCCGGTATAATAGAGAACAGATAAAGAACGCCGATACTCATAACGGCAACGGCTCCTGCCTGTGACTGCATCCAGTCGGATACGATACCCATGAAGAGTGGGAAGATTGTTCCTCCAAACAAGCCCATGATCATCAAACCGGATACTTCATTCTTACGATTAGGCAAGTGTAATAATGCACGGGTAAATAGCATGGAGAAGATGTTGGAGTTGCCTAAACCAACCAGGGCAATGCAGACATAGTGGGCGGCTAGCGATTGCATCGTAAACAATCCGATCATGGCTGCTACCATCATCAGAACACTGACAATGAATACTTTCTTCATCGGGAAGTAAGCAAGAAGGAAGGCTCCACTGAAACAACCGATGGTTCTGAACAGGAAATATACACTGGTGGCAAGTCCGGCACCGGTAAGAGTCATGTCCAGACGTTCCATTAATAACTTGGGTGCTGTCAGATTCAATCCGACATCTATACCTACATGGCAAATAATACCTAAGAAAGAAATCAAAACCACCTTATCTGCCAGTAAGGCAAAACATTCACCGAAGGTAGAACTCTTGGTCTCTACAGATGAACTCTCATCGATGTGTGTCATACCCAGCAGGACGCAAGCGATAACAGCAATAACCAAAAAGATGAGGAATAACAGTTTCCAATTTCCCCACGATACGGTTGCCCAACCGGCGATGATAGGAGCCAGGAATGAGGCAATCGCCTTGACAAACTGTCCTAAGGTCAAGGTACTGGCCAAACGATTCCCGCTGACGATATTCGACAAGAGAGGATTCAGAGATACTTGCATCAGTGTATTTCCGATGCCTAGTAGCGAAAAGGAAATCAACATGCTGGCAAACGAATAGTTGAGCAAAGGCAATAAAAGGGCTGCTACAGTCACTACAATACTGAGTAAAACCGTTTTCCGCTGACCAATCTTATTCATCAGCATACCTGTCGGTACAGAGAATATCAGAAACCAGAAGAATACCATGGATGGCAACAGATTCGCCAAGGTATCTGATAATTGGAAGTCCGCTTTAACATAATTCGTTGCGATGCCGACCAGATCAACAAACCCCATCGTAAAGAAGGAAAACATCACCGGAATCAGCATCCAGATCATACTTTTTTGTTTTGCACTCATGACGTTATTTATTTTTTAGGGTAAACAGGCCAAGCTCCATCTTTTGTGCAGACAAAAGCTGCTGTCTCGACAGCTGTCTGATGGGCTTCTTTCAATGATTTTCCAGACAAGATAGAACAAACAAAGGCACCTGAGAAAGAATCGCCTGCACCAACCGTATCGGCAACCTTCACTTTCGGTGTGTTAATTGTTGATTTCTCGTTCTCTGAATAAATTGTACTATAACGGCTTCCGGCAGTCAGAACCAAATACTTCAAGTTGTATTCTTGCATGATACGGCGGCAGCATGTATCTTCATCTCCTTCAAGCTTGAACATAGGGCGGAACATCTCGAGTTCTTCGTCATTCAGTTTAAATACATTCGCCTGTTGAAGCAAATCTTTTATCAATTCTTCGGAATAATATTTCTGACGAATGTTGATATCGAAGAAACGTAAAGCCGATTCAGGAGTATAAGAAAGCAATGTATTCAGGGTTTTTCTTGATTCCGGACTGCGCTGGGCCAACGTGCCGAAACAAACAGCATCTGCTTTCTTCACGATATGGAGGGCTTCTTCTGTCAAAGGAATATGATCCCAGGCAACGCCTTCCACAATGTTATATGTCGGGATACCGTTGTTGAGTTCTACAAGTACGGTTCCAGTCGGATAATCAACTGTTGCTATGCAATGGCCGATACCGTTTTTGTCAAGTTCCTGAAGGATTTCTGTTCCTGCCAGGTCATTGCCAACAGCACTGATTGCATAACCTTCAGCTCCCAGCTGAGTTGCATGATAAACAAAGTTTACAGGAGCACCACCGGCTCTTTTTCCTGTAGGCAGAACATCCCACAGAAGTTCGCCTATTCCTACGATTACAGGTTTTTTATTTTCCATATATATTCAGATTTTATTTTTTGTCATTTTCAATAAACTTAGATTCCGTAAACCTCTGCGGCTTCAACTTCAAATGTTCCTCCTTCACCGAAAAATTCCCATTGAGTATATGGTTCTGTCGGGAAAACAAGATTGGTCATAGCTACCTTTCCGCCATTCAGGAATATCTCAACAGAGCATTTGTCAACAAATATCCTGAAATCATATTTCTTGTCAGTAGGAAGTTTTCCCCATGTTGCCAAAGCAAAATCATTTACATAATTGATAGCATTGGTCTTTCTGTTATCATGATTCTCTTTTGCATGAGGAGCACTCTTTTCGCCAAAGTCCACCAAGCCACTGTTTACCCTGTCCATAACAAGTTTTTTATCAGCAAGATCAAGATATATTTTCACATTCTCACCTATGGAATTCTTCAACGTAAATCCGGCTTTCTTCGCATTCAATGGATTGATGGAAACATGAAGTTCGTATGATCCTCTGTTATCGGCAATCAATTCTCCGGCGTCATGTTTACCTTCGACCTTAAATGGTTCCAGTTTGTTTGAAGTACCGTTCCTCAATGTGGATAATTCTTCAACAGGAGTCGAAGCCATATAAATATGACCATCTTCTGAATAAAGGCTCAATTCACGAGGTAAACCTTGTGCACTACGGAACTGCTTTGTTGGCACAATGTTGGCATATTGCCAGTTCGACATCCACGGCATTGCTATCACACGGTCACCGGTATTTGAGAATGTAACCGTTGCATAATGGTCTTTTCCCCAGTCCATCCATTTTGTATATTCTTTGGGTGTATCACATGTGAACTTTGTTCCGTCAAAATCTCCGACAAAATATTCGGTTGCTGAGCCTCCAAACATACATCCGGGATTAACATTCACAATCATCACCCATTTCTTCTTGTCCGGATTACCGTCAACAGGCAATTCAAAGAAGTCTGGACATTCGAATTGGTTCGGTTGTATTCCATAACCTTCACCAAAACAGCTCATATAAGTCCAATCTTTCAAATCAGAAGAAGAGTAGAAACGCATTTCCTTGTCTGCAGAAACTATCATCACCCATTTCTTCTGAGGTTCATACCAGAATACCTTTGGGTCACGGAAATCACGTAAACCGTCGAAGGGAGTAAGAATAGGATTGTTCTGGTATTTAGTGAAGCTTTTTCCATTGTCAGTACTATAGGCAAGACACTGTATCTGTCCGTTCTTATCGCTGGCTGAAGTGTAGAAAGCAACAATAGCTCCTTCTCCAAATCCTGCAGTATTGTTTTTATCAACTACTGAACTTCCGGAAAAAATATGTCCCATTGTGTCGCGTTCCAAAGCAACAGGCTGTTGTTCCCAATTCACCAAATCTCGGCTCACGGTATGTCCCCAGTGCATATTTCCCCACATGGATCCATAGGGATTATACTGATAGAACAAATGGTACACTCCGTCTTTGTAAACCATTCCATTAGGGTCGTTCATCCAACCGAAGGAAGGCGTGAAGTGATATACCGGGCGGAAAGGTTCAACATTGTCTGTATTGAATGTGTCACTAAGTGCTATTTCTTTCCAAGTCACACATTCTTTGTCAATATTGCTTATACGCAATGTCACGTTTTTATCTTGAGGAAGTTCGAAAGGCACACAATAGTCTACTTTATTTCGTGCCAAACGAATATCCATATCAACTTCGCCTGTTTCTTCATCAAGCAAACATACTTTTGTTTCATTGGCCTTTTCTTCAATAGGTAGCAATATATATTTCGTTGGCTTATCAATAGAAATAATAGCTGTATTATCAGACTGCCAATCTACTTTATAAGCGATTTTATCAGATGACGTACAAGAAGAAGCTAAACAAAGTGCCAATAGGCTTAAAAGTCCATAATTTGAAATTCGTAACATAATCAATGATATTAAGATTTAATTGCGACAAATATACTTACTCTAAAATTCAATCGCTATAACAAATGAAACAAAAGATATAATATTTGTATCATCGATGAATACATATTGAAAATCAGGCTTTATATACATAAAGATTTAGATATTTTGCATTTCAGTAGGTGTTTTCCCATATACTATTCTGAAACATTTGGTGAAATATGCCGGAGATGAAAAACCACATTTGTACGCAATTTCACTTATCGTATATTGGTTCTGTTGCAATAGTTCCAAGGCTTTTTCCAGACGATAATTCCTTAACGACTCAACAGGTGAGAGTCCTGTCAGTTCCTTGACTCTGCGATAAAGATGACCTCGGGACAAAGCAAGTTCTTCACTTAATCTTTCTACCCCGAAATTAGAATCGGAATAAAAGAGCTCGAGTTTCTGCATATATTGACGCAAAAACAATTCATCTGCCGTAAGCATATCATCCGGACGTTTGTCTTCCTTTTGCTGCGACTTTACTAAATTCTCGAAATTCTTTTTCCATTTTCTTCTTTCCTCAATGAGTGAAGCTATGCGTACTTTCAGATAATTTATATGGAAAGGTTTCTGAATATATCCATCAGCACCTTCCGATATTCCGTGAATCTGTTGTTTGATGTCGGTAAGAGCGGTGAGCAACAAGACTGGAATATGCGCTGTTGACTCATCCTTTTTTATGCGATGACATAATTCGAAGCCGTTTATATCGGGCATCATTACGTCGCTTAACACAAGTGATATATTCTCTGAAGACAAAACCGACAGAGCCTCTTTGCCATTACATGCAGTTACTACCTTGAAATTTGTTGACAACACCTTTTTCAGAAAATCACGAACTTCATCTTCATCATCGACAATAAGTATTTTCTCTTCGTAAATAGAAGACAGAATGCGGTTAGCTTCGGCGGAATCAAGCGATAGGACCTCGGTTGTCAGTTGTGAAGCACTATCTGTTTCTATTTCCTCCTGATTGAGATGTGCATTTCCTTTTTGCAGGCTGATAGTGAAGCGGGTTTTCACTCCCGGTTCGCTTTCTACATTTATATTTCCGCAATGCCTGTTAACATATTCTTTTACCAGATAAAGACCTATTCCGCTTCCACTCCTGCTATCTCCGGTGTGGAAACGCTCGAAAATTGAATCCAGACGTTCCGCTTCTATGCCTTTGCCTGTATCCTCAACCGTAATGATAAAACCGTTGTCCACGGTGAGTCCTAAAGTTATGCTTCCATATTCTGGTGTAAACTTGAAAGCATTCGACAATAAATTAACAATAACTTTCTCCATTTTGTCACGATCTATAAATGCTTCGCATTTCTCTTCCGGACAAACAAAGTTGTAAGTAATATGACGTATGGAAGCCATTCCATCGAAATAACCTTTTATATCCTGCAGGAATGTAGTAAGGTTGACTGGAACAAAATGCCACTTTTCGTCTGCTCCACTTTCCAGACGTTGGAAATCCAAAACTTGGTTGATTACTCTCAGCAGACGTGAAGCATTCCGATAGATCAACTTTATATCATTTTCATAGGCTGTTCCTTCTGTTTTGGATTGCAATTGCTCTAACGGAGATAAAATGAGCGTCAAAGGGGTACGCACTTCGTGGGAAACATCGGTAAAAAGCCGTAATTTTTGAGCTGTAACTTCCTTTATTTCTGCATTCAGTGATATTAACTTCCTGTTTTGTTCTTCTTCCTTTTCGTTTCTAGTCAGAAGTTCGCGATTTATACGTATTATCTTATTGTTCATAAGATAGACATAAATGAGTGAGATGGCAGAGCAGACAGTCAAAAGGGAAATAATCCACAGAGAATTTTGGAGAAATTCGTATTTACTGAGTAGTTGATTACTTTTGTCGCGCTGCTCCATAATTCTTTTTTGGTAATTTCTTCGCTGATGATTCTGAAGCAATAAAGTTTGTGCGGCGTTCTTGTCTATGGTTGTTGTGTAAAGAGGAATTTCTTTAGGAACGGATTCACCTCGTAGAATCTGTATGGCTGTACGTATTACCTGCTCTCCACCTGTAGGATACAAGAATGACACATCAATCTGTCCTTCCTGTAAAGCTTTAAGTCCGGTATTGGTAACGGCATCTACACCCATCACCATGATAGGGCGAGATATTTTCTTTTCCTGCATCACTTCACGGGCTGCAATTGCCATTATATCATTGTGGGCATAAATGATATCAATGCCATTCAACGACTCGTATGCTAACAAGGCCTTTCGTGTATTGTCATAAAGCCAATTACCATGAACGGAGTCGCATACTATATCTTTTCTCTTTGCCAAAGAAGATACAAAGCCTCTGTGACGTTCCATAGCTGGAGAAGAACCCGGCAATCCCCAAATCTCCAGAATTTTCCCTCCTTTCGGCAGATTGGATGCGGCAAACTGTCCGGCAAGTTCTCCTATTTTCTGGTTGTCTGCACCGATGAAGGTAGTATAACAGTCTGTATTGACACGGCGGTCTGTAATAATAGTAGGTATTCCGGCTCGATATGCCTTTTCAACTACCTCGACAAGCGGTTCTGATTCGAATGGTGAGACTACAAGGATATCTACTCCACGATCAATGAGTTCATGTATCTGATGAATCTGTTCCTCGCTGTTGCTGTGTGCATCTCTTATTTCAATCTTCAGGGAGTCATAATTTGCCGCTTCAATCATCACTTCCTGTATCATGGTTTCCCGCCATTCATCATCGGTCATGCATTGAGAAATCCCTATCACATATGAGTGGTGTGGGGCGGAATCACAGCTCACCAGCCATAATACAGCAATCAAACCCAGAGAAAACAACCGGAATAGGGATGATCTTCTCATAAAGAAAAATATGTCATAATTTGCTAACATCTTAAATGCAGACCTGGAAATCATCAGGGTCGTGAAAACTCTTTAAAGATCCATCAGTCATAAATATATTTTAGTATAAACAAAATAGTCAGTACATAGAGTGTCGGATGCATGTCTTTGAAACGGCCTGTACATATCTTCATCATGCTATATGCCAACATTCCTAACACAATACCTTCTGCAATCGAATAAGTCAGGACCATCGACAAAATGGTAACTAAAGCAGGCAAACTCTCCGTAATATCATTAAGTTCAATATCCTTCAATCCATTCATCATAAATACACCCACCAGGAACAATGCTCCGGTCGTAGCTGCGCTAGGTATTATGAGGAATAAAGGAGAGAAGAATAATGCCAAAACAAACAACAAACCAGTTACTAAAGATGTAACTCCCGAACGTCCACCTTCGGCAATTCCTGCCGAACTTTCCACGAAAGTCGTAACGGTAGATGTTCCGCAAAGGATCAAAGCCCAAATAGCGTTGTAGAAATTTATTGTCCATGAATATATTGGGTTTTTAACGGTTAATAGTTAACTTATAGACAAAGATAAAAAAAGTAAGTGTAGCACAAAATAATCAATTGGATTTTGGTTAATCAAAATAGTCTTATTCATCGTTGAAAGTAATAAATCTAGTAAAAATGAAAAAGGTGTGCCTGTTTTGACACACCTTTTTATCCTTTCTGTATAAAAGGAACTTTCCTTATACAGCGTTTATACTGAAAAGTATTTATTATTCAGAAACTACAGTGAAAGGAACTTCAACAGCAACTTCCTTGTGTAATTTGATAGTTGCTTTGTAGTCGCCAACTTCTTTTACAGCTTCTTTGATGTAGATGATCTTACGATCTACTTCATAACCTAACTTAGCCAATTCTTCAGCAACCTGGATGTTGTTAACAGAACCGAAGATTGTACCAGTAGAGCTAGTCTTAGCACCGATAGTCAGTTTTACATCTTTCAGCTTAGCAGCCAATTCTTCAGCATCAGCCTTAATTTTAGCCAACTTGTGAGCACGCTGCTTCAAGTTTTCAGCCAATACTTTCTTAGCAGATTCTGATGCGATAACTGCTTTACCCGTGGGGATTAGAAAGTTACGTCCGTAACCAGACTTAACTGTTACGATATCGTCTTTGTAACCTAAATTGATTACATCTTCTTTCAAAATAACTTGCATATTCTGTCTCCTCTTTTTTAATTATTTCATCAAATCTGTTACGTATGGAAGCAAAGCCAAGTGACGAGCACGCTTAACGGCCTGCGCAACACGACGCTGGAACTTCAAAGAAGTACCTGTAATACGACGAGGTAAGATTTTACCCTGTTCGTTCAAGAATTTCTTCAAGAATTCAGGATCTTTGTAGTCGATATACTTAATACCGTTCTTTTTGAAACGGCAATATTTTTTCTTCTTCACGTCAACTGAAGGCGGAGTCAAATATCTGATTTCTGATTGAGTTGCTGCCATAATTAATTCTCCTTTACTGTTTCTTTAGATGATTTCAAATTTCTTCTCTTAGCTGCATATTCTGCTGCATATTTGTCCTGACGGAAAGTCAAGAAACGGAGTACACGTTCGTCACGACGGAAGTTTACTTCCAAAGTTGCGATGGTTTCCGGTTTTGCTTTGAATTCGATCAGCTGATAGAAACCAGTTGATTTCTTGTCAATAGGATAAGCTAACTTGCGCAAGCCCCAGTTTTCCTCATTCACGATTTCTGCACCCTGTTCTTTCAGGATACCTGTGAATTTTTCTACCGCTTCCTTCATCTGTGCATCAGATAAAACGGGAGTTAAAATGAAAACGGTTTCGTAATTATTCATACAATACTGTTTTAATAATGTTGTTAATATTTTTCGCGGTGCAAAAGTACGAACTTTTTCTGATACTGCAAATCTTCTTCCTCCTTTTTTTTCTTTAAGTGCGCAGATTTCAGTTGATAGAACTTGACACCATTGACAAAGTCGCCTGTTCGTATATAGGTATCGGCAATATTGGTACATATATCAGGCAGGGAGCGTTGCTTGTCACTTCGTTTGCAATGCTCAAAGGCTTCCAGATAATAATGGATTGCCTGCGAGTTGTCGCTGACACGTCCGAATTTGTTACCCAATATGTTGTAATTCTCCATCAATAGCCTTTGGATTCGGACGTCAGATAGGTCTTGTTCCTGGCAATAACTGATTACTTTTTGGCCATAAAACAATGGATATGTAAAAAATGTGGTGAAAAAAGTGGATTTTTTATCCCAAATGGTTCCCGGAACATCATCCTGTGATGATGAACCGGGAATATTGTTATCGTTGTACCCAACGATTCAGATGGTTATTAGGTGTTTGTAGTACGAATTTGTAGAACTTAGACGCCGGCAGTTGTCCGCTTTTTACCTGATAACTCCGGTAGGATGCCGGTACTGTACCTAATTTGATCCATTCATCTTTGCCACCGGTCTTAAATAAGTTGTCGGTTGCGGCATAAACCGTTACTTCGGCATTTGGATTCAGGCAATCCCATGAGAGGATAATATCTTCATCATACGGAGAAGTCTTCATGTTGGCGATATCTACCGGACCGATAAACGGCATACCGTCTTGTTCCCATAACACCGGTTGCGGTACTTCAAAGCCCATAAAGCGGCAAATCGACGGAGTGATATCGGTAATGGCCAATTGTCCGTTATGGAAATGACGGTTTACCGGTTGGTTGGTCGAGATCCAAGTTGTTCTTTCCCGTTCCGATTGTCCGCCATGGTCATGACCGTTTTCGGAACGTCCGTGGTCGGTTGTAACAACCACCATCCATTCTTCATTAAAATTGGCTTCCCGGTACTTAACGGCTTCCCAGATTTGGGCAATCTGCTGGTCGGCTTTCAAAGTATATTCATCGAAAAACTTACCATTGCCTTCAATGTGTCCGGCATCATCCGTGTACCACAAGTATACCCAACTTAAGTCGGGCGCATCATTCTTGATACCTTGTGCGGCCTGTTTGGTAACGAATTCATCAATATCGAAGATATGCAGCTCTTTTTCCTTCTTGGGGAAACGCTTGGTGTCGAGGTCATATCCGTCGCATACGTAGTCAATCTTCAGGTTTCCTGTTTCAGGTTTTCCTTCTCCCAGCAAGACCGTCCGGTTATCTGTCCAACTCGAATAGATAGCCGTTTTATAATCTTTCTTTTGCTCTTTGGCAATTCGGAAAATGGTCCAGTAATTATAATTCGGCTTCAGGTTGGAATTACCGCCCACATTATGCTTGTTCAGCCAAGTAGCCGTCAGCAAATTCGTATAACCAATAGCCGAAATCGTGGGCGTTTGTGAATAACCGCCAACTTCACCGCCTGTATAAGCTCTTTCGAACGAACCGCGGGCTGCTATCTCGTCGATAGCCGGAGTATTCAAGCGTTCAATCATATCCGCCGGAACACCGTCGATGATGATAAACACAGCTTTTCTGGTTTTAGCAAAAGCTGTTGTGGCAAAAAGTACACAGAATAAAGCAAATAGCCTGATTTTCATGATAAAGTCTTTTTGTTGATGTTATAAAATGATTTAGTCTGAGCTGCAAAGGTAGGGATAAAATCCGAGATTCATACCTATCCGGAAATTCCAGTCTAGGAACCTGTCAACCGAAAGATCGTTACTTTGTTATTTTTCCACAGTTGTCGAAAAGCTTTACCATATTAGTCAAAAAGCTTTAGCACATATATGGAAAAGCTTTAGCACAGCTGTCAAAAAATTAATTTCCTATAGGATTCAGATCTCCCTCCGGCGAGGAAATACTTATAGCCGGTAGGTGAATAACAGGAAGTGGTTGGTTTTAGGAATAAATGCTTACCTTTGTGAAAGCAGAAATCTTTTTTATGGAAATGTTTTAGTAGATGACAAAAATTAAAATTTTATTGTTAAATATCTAATTATCAATCG
>ENA-OROH01000844-OROH01000844.1-human-gut-metagenome-genome-assembly--contig:-NODE-844-length-33221-cov-6.578936_pt1 | contig 33221 bp, 34 predicted proteins | sample MGYA00242125_ERZ509042 | MGnify/ENA primary metagenome ERZ509042 (study PRJEB26280, sample SAMEA2338738) | human gut metagenome | biome: human gut; feature: human-associated habitat; material: faeces... | reverse complement strand
TCTTATGGATAGATTGATTTCTTGTGAGTTTAACATGGATACCGCTTGTGTGGAACTGAAATTCAGAGACGGCGGTATGATTGCCATTGACACAATTGCTGTGGAGAACGAGGTTGCTGACAATATGTATCAGCGGTCAGAGTTGGATTACCTGATCTACAATGATCCGTTGGCGTATGCAGATCTAATCTTTAACGGCAATCCTGCAAAGTATCTGAAAACTGTTACCGTAAACAAGACCTTTGATAATTGACAGACAGCTTCTTTACCTGTGTTTTTGTGATGCTATGACATTAGTTTTATTCAATATACGACACAATATAATGCACTCAAATCAATCAGAATGGAGGAATAAAATGTTTGAGAAGCAAGTCACAGCTTTAACGGCTATTTTGAAAGATACTGATATTCAGAGCTATGCCGGAGATGGATTTTGGAATATTGTTAAGGCTGTTTCGTTAGGAGATGCTGGTGCGTTGCTTGACAGCGCTAACGATATAAAAAATTTGGTTTTTCATGCACCTACGGTATTGTTTTGGGACAAAATGCAGAGATATATGTTTGGCACCTTTAGGGATTATAGTGAGCAAGTAAAAATGGCGGAGAAATTCTGCTTAGGCAATGGCGATTATGAGAAATTTGTCAAGAAACAAATTCACCTTATAAATGAAATCAATGACGACAAAAAAGTTGATTTTTTTGCACAGCTTACAAGATGCTATTTGCTAACCGATATGGAAGACGCTTTGTACTACAAACTTGCGAGATTTCTAACAATGTGTACACCTGAAGAATTAGAGTATATTGCTTTGTTTGACTACGAAGAAAAGACGGCATTGACTGCCATGGTTTCTTCGTTGTATCAGTACGGCTTGTTTGACCAACAAGAAAAAGAACATGGCGGTGTGGACTATGTGTTGTCTGGCTTTGCAAAAGCGTTGAAATCAAACAGTTTGAATTTTGATGAAGGAATGGGCGGGAGAACACGAATAGTTTCTTACTCGCAAATAGTACCACTTAGTATTGCTGAACCGGCGACATGGGAAGATCTCGACAGAGTATTCAACGATAATGAGGTTGTACTTAACGGTAATGGAGCAATGTAAGGTATAGTGATTTGATAATTATTAACAATATGATTCCTTTATAATTTTCCCCTGATAGTCATTTGTCTATCAGGGGATTTTATATGTGTAGTATCGCAAGAAGTTGCGATATTCATGTTACTTCAAGAGAAATATATTGACGTTTTGGCGATATAAGGTTATACTATATTGTAAGTAGGCAGTCACAATGTGTAGAAGGTGTGTGATGTGAGAATTAGTTATAAAAAGCTTTGGATATTACTCATTGAAAAGGAAATTACTCCCGCTACGCTCAGAAAGGATTTGAACATTGCAACCGGAACGATGACAAAACTTCGTAAAAATGAAGAAGTTGCGCTATCTGTCCTGCTGAGAATATGTGAATATTTGGATTGTAACATCGGAGATATTTGCGATGCCGTGAAGGTTGAAGGCGAGTAAGTCTGTCATACGGCATAATCTGAACATTTCAGAGGAGAACATATTATGAGTAATTTAGGGTTATACCAGAAAATGACAACATGGGCAAAAAAAATGGGCGGTCCCTTACAATTTCTTGGCGCAGTAGCTGTTGGAGGATATATCGTCTTAAGAACTGCGGAAACTGGTGGAAAGGCAGTTGCAAAAGTTGTAAAAAAACGATTTGTAGTTAAAGAAGAGAATACCACAATTTACACGGTGCATTCTGCTGGGAAGAGCAACGAAGGGTTACAATTTGCAGTCGGAGACACATTTCGTGTTCTGGAAATAGCTGCAGATGCTGTTCTTATCGAAAAAATTGGAGATACAAATAATCCGTATTTTGTATCTTCCGATTTGCTACATTCAATATCAGATTTTGATCACTAATAAAAGAGGAGATAGTCTATGGCGGCGTTTGGGGACGAGAAACATCAAGCAGAATCAACCGATCAAAAAGAAAGGTGTTTTTGCCCGTATTGTGGGACCAAGCTGGACAAGGGGGCACGCTTTTGTAAGAATTGTGGTGAAGTTGTTGTCGGCAATGCCCAAGGATCTCGGAAAGCAAGACGAGAGGAACCGCTTGCCGGAAACCCGACAGAACGCACGACCGTCTATGAGGGATATATACATAAGTGTCCGAGTTGCGGCGAGACATTGGAAGCGTTTCTTACAGTTTGCCCTACTTGTGGTCATGAGATTCGAGATGTTAGATCATCAACTTCTGTTCGAGAGCTTGCATTGAAATTGGAACGCATTTCAGCACAGAAAATGCCGGCCTTTGAGGAAAAGAAGTCTGTCATGAAGATGGTTTTTGGCAAAGACTTCAAAGAGGAAGATGAAGCCGAAGAAGCTCTCAAGCGCTTTGAGAGCCAGAAAAACCGAGAGAAAGCATCGCTAATCATCAACTTTTCCGTTCCTAATACAAAAGAGGATATTATGGAGTTTATGATATTAGCTGCTTCGAATATAGACGTCAAGAAAGGCGTTGACGATGATGTGACAAAGGCATGGATCTCTAAGTTGGATCAAGTTTATCAGAGAGCTGAGATTTCCATGGGCGGACACCCTGACTTTGCACAGATCAAAAGCATCTATGACCGCAAGAAGAAAGAACTGAAAAACAAGAAAATTAAAGGCTTTTTGATTGGTGCAGGTTGCGTCGCTGGCTGGTTCTTCTTGATCGGTTTGCTCTGGAATCCGGCTGCAACAATCGCAATTTCTATAGGCGTCTTGGTTTTGGTAATAATTGGGGCTATCCTATTCAAAAAAAGATAGGCGGTTTGTAAGGAGGAAGGAGAATGTCTCTATTTGACAAAAGCAAGAGAAATGGCGGTTTTATGGATGAAATTCGCTGCGATGAACCGTCATATCTGATTTGGAAATGGCATCCCTCAGGCGTTCAGCTCGGTGAGGGAGACAGAGAAAACGCTATTCGCTGGGGTTCTTCTCTGCGGGTTAAGGATGGTGAAGTGGCGGTATTTGTCTACTCACAGTATGACGGAATCACGCAGGAGTATATTGAGGGGCCGTGTGACGTAATCCTCAACACAGCAAACCTTCCTGTTTTTGCAGGGCTTGTGGGACTTGCATATGAGGGCGGTACGCCTTTTCAAGCGGAGGTTTATTTTATTAACCTCGCTCGTATTATCCAAGTGAAGTTTGGTGTTCCGTTTTTTGATGTATATGACCCCCGATTTTCAGATTTTGGTGTGCCTGTTGCGGTTAGAGGCACGGTCAGCTTCAGCATTGCTGATTACAGAGAATTTATTAAGCTGCATCGGCTAAACAGTTTTAATCTTGAGAGCTTTCAGCACCAAATCCGTGATGCAGTCAGCCGGTATGTGAAGGATACTGTTGCTAATGCCCCTGCCGCTAATAACATTCCGGTTATCCAGCTTGAAAGCAAAATCGCTCAAATCAATGATGTGATCGAATATGATCTCAGCGAAAGACTAAAAGAAAATTTTGGCGTTCTCGTTTCGGGTGTTGATATTGGAGCAATAGAGATCGACAAATCCAGTGATGGCTATCGCCAGCTTATGGCCGTCACAAAAGATATTGCCTCAACGAGAATTGCGGCGGAGACACAAGATTATGTGGAACGCCTTCGCATTCAGCGGCAAGAAGGTCAGTACACTATGCATAAGCAGACACAATCCGCAAATATCGGTGCTTTTCAGGTGGAAAAGCAGGCGGAAGTTGGTGTCGCAGGTGCACAGGCTCTTGGACAGATGGGGGCTATCGGAGCGGGTGATGTGAACTTAGGCGGCAGTGGTGAAGGCTTCAATATAGCAGCTATGATGGCGGGCATGGCTGTTGGTGGGGCTGTCGGCCAGAACATTGCCGGAGCCATGAACAATATGATGGGTGGTATGGGGCAACCCAATACAACCCCGCCACCTATTCCGACGGTTGCATATTACGTTGCGGTCAACGGACAAGCTACGGGACCGTTTGATATGTCTGTGCTTGCACAAATGGCAGCCACTGAGCAACTAACAGCAAATAGTTTGGTTTGGAAAGCCGGTATGGCACAATGGGTAAAGGCAGGAACAGTCGATGAATTGAAAAACCTATTCGTCACTATGCCGCCTATTCCCCCAACAAAAGAATAAAGGAGATCAGAGAGATGATTAAATGTTCTAAGTGCGGAGCAGAGTTGTCTGATGACACAAGATTTTGCTCATACTGCGGCAACAAAATAGAAGCAACCACACCTCCCCCCATCGTGGAAGATGACGAAACTCCTGATGCCTCTCAAAGCGAACCAGCCAATGCAAGCACTCCGAGATCCGATGCCCCAAAGTCTTTGGCTGATAAAATCAAAGATAAGGCATCTGATAAGTGGCGTAAGCTGAATACATACAGCAAAGTCACAACAGTTGCAATTGCTGTATTTGTGTTGCTGTGTCTTGTGGCGTTTCTTTTTGGGAAAACCGCTGCCGGTATCATTGCGGTATTGCAAATCGTGCTGACCGTAGCTGCGCTTCTTATGAAGAAGCAAATCATTAAAGTGCCAAAGAGCTGGATTCATTTTGTCGCTCTGGCACTTGCCGTCGTCCTGTTAGTGCCGTACGTGAGCTTGTTTAAGCTGGATTATGGCGACGCTGAAAAGTTTGCTTGGTCTGACATTCTGTTGGCAGATGTTGTTCCCGAACCTGAATCGCGTTTTGGAGAAATTATAGGGAACTCCAGCGAGTATTTGTCATTGTATGTGTATAGAACCAGCGCAGCAGACTACGGCGAATATGTTGACGCCTGCAAGGAAAAGGGATTTACCGTTGAAGCCGACCAGTCTGAGCAATCCTATTACGCATATAATGCTGACGGCTACAAATTATCCTTGTACTATGATGAAAGCAACAGCAAAATGCATATCGGCGTTGACGCTGCCGAGCAATATGGAACGCTTGTATGGCCTGACAGTATAATCGCAAGTATGCTACCAGTTCCAGCTTCAACAACAGGAGAAATCACGCAAGATGACGATAAGGGTTTTCAGGCTTATGTAAGCAATACCCCGATTGATGAGTTTAAGAATTATGTGGCGGCATGTGCTGATAGGGGTTTCAATATCGATGCCTATGAGTCCGATGAATCCTATTCCGCAGAAAACAGCGAAGGATACAAACTGTCTGTTTCGTATCAGGGTAACAGTGTAATTTCCATTTCCGTGGATGAACCGGAGTATGAAGTATCCATTGAAATTGAATGCGTGGAGAACTGGGCATTTAGCAAATATGATGTAGATGTCTACATTGATGATTCATTTGAGGGCACTATCGACCACGGAACTACTGAAACCTTTGCTGTGACTATGTCCAAAGGCACATATGAAATAAGATTTGTGAATGCAGAAGATGATGAGGTTACAGGAACGGTAGTGATTGATATTCATCAAGATGAATCACTCAGGTACAAAATTTCCTGTACAAGTACTAAGATTGATGTGGAAACCATTGTAGGTACCATTGCTGAATATGGCGAAGATGAAGCGCCAATGCCGCAATCCGCTTCCTCGTATAAATTTGATAACTACGAAGATGTGCAAAAGGAACTAACCGATGCTGGGTTCACCAATATTTCTTTTGAAATACTCTATGACATTGTGTTGGGATGGACAGATGAAGGTGAGATAGAAAACATTTCTGTAGATGGGAAAACGGATTTTGATCAGGGAGATATTTTCAAGAAAGATGCACCTATCGTGATCACATATCATATGAAGGAAGAAGATGACCCGAATAAGCCTGTCGAAAGCGAAACACCTAATGTTGAAGAAGATAGCCCTGTATTCTACTCTACTAACACCTATGAAGCTGCTAAGGAAGGCAATTCCGGTGTGTTCTCTTATAGAGACAGAGGAAATTCTTACGACATCTACTGGATAATCGACTTTGATGAAGGATATGTATATTACTTTACAGACGGAAACGGCGATTCAACCTGTGACCGGCTCAAGATTGACTCCGGTACGTTAAATGACAAAGTAATCATTACGTATCATGATGGCGGTGACGAATGGTCTTATAGTCTGCACTTCAAATATGTAGATCATCCTGAAACTCTGATAATGGTTGACCAAAACGGCTTTGATTATAAATACTCCACAACAGATTTGGATGATGCGTTGAGCCTCAGAGCCACGAAAACAATTAAAGACTATTAATGTCGTCCTGCACTGATATTAGTTCGACAGAACAATAAAGCCGCTACAATTTTCATCCCCGCACAGGATAAGAATTGCAGCGGTTTTTCATTTTCAAGAAGTGGTATCCGAACTGCATTTTTGCAGTTTGGGTACTCACGGTCGCAGAAAATGCGGGAGGTATCCAAAGGGAAACAGCGTTGCCCTTGGCAGGGGTATCCAAAGGGGACAGCGTCCACCTTGGCACACGATTTTCCGTAGGAAAGTCTAGTGTGTTATACCTTTGTGGAGCGGATGGCAGCCAGAAATGTAGTACACTCTTGAATCTGTGCTGCATTTCCGGCGTTCTGGTGGAAAAGGTTGCCCCATAAACGGGGCAGTCTGAGCAATAGAAAAAGGCTGGAAGAAGATGCGAAAAGCAGCTTCTTCCAGCCGGTCAGCAGTGGAACAAAGGTATGTCAAAAGCCCCCGTCCTGCCGCAGCATCCAACGTTAAAACCACCACGGCAGTTCCAGCCATAGATTGTCCAGCGCCAGAGCCTCCGTTGACTTTGCCCGGCTTTCGCTGAGATGGAAATGCAGCGCCGTCCCAATCAGCGGGTGTTCCAGATCGTCCTCAAAGCCAAAACGGTACAGGAGATATGCCCTGTCTCTTGAGGGGATGCGTCTCAGTCCTTCGTACAGCTCCCGCCGGTTTTCTTCTTCAATCATGATCTTCTCCGGTTCCGCCGCATAAGGATCCGCAATCAGCTCGGAACGCTGCATGGAGTCCTCGCCGGGGAGCAGATCATCCAGATTGACCCGTTCCATAGGAAAGCCATCCTCTTTTGATTGCAGCCGCTGCTCAAAGGCGGCAAAGGCGGCAGAAATCAAATCCATCATGGAGTTTCGGATGGCTTGTCCGGCATAGGTTAGGAACTTTATTTTCTTATTGGGGTCATACAGGGTAATTGCACGAAGCAAGCCGATGCTTCCTTCCTGAATCAGATCATCGTGGTCAATGCCAAGTTCACTGTTGCCCAGCCCCACGCTTTGATACAGTTCATTTGCAACCTTTTGTATGTATCCCAGATTGTTTTTTACCAGCTGCTCCTGCGCCTGCGCATCCCCTCGCTGTGCCAGCACGCAGAGCTGCTCATTTGTTTTTGGCTTCATGATCCTGCTCCGCCATTCGCTGTACCATGTGAAGCAGTGCCTGCCGCACTTCACTCAGAGAATCGGCATCGGCAAGCTCCATCCCGGAGACACTGGCAATGATCAGATCTACAACCTGTTCCGGTGAAACGGATGGATGCAGCGCATCCTGCCCTTTCATCGTTTCCGAATACATCTGTTCCACCATTTCTTTGGTCAACGGCTCCCCTGTTTCCGTTCCGATTTCTTTCTTGATCTCCCGCAAAACAGCCATAAACTGATTTTGGATATTGGTCAGGTCTGCCTGATAGACGGGCACCTTATTCAACAATGCAGTCTGTGCTGCTTGCTGGGCCGCTTTCTTGGCATCAGGCTGCTCTTTTCCTGTCCCCAACAGCATGGAGCTGAGCGTTTGAACTATCTGATTCTGCACCGCAAAACCGGAGGCGAGGGTATCATCAAAATACAGCGCAATCATGCTGGTAAGCTGGGCGAAGCGGCGGTTTTCCAGCAGACGGCTTACTACCTGCGGATTGGCTCTGCCGGTATAAAGATTCCGTGCCGCTTCTGCGGACAATCCCAGCTCAGAAATGTCGTAGTTTTTCCGGTCAGGGACATCGGTCATGCACAGGAGAAAATCGGTAGAAACATTGAAGATGCGGGCAATGCCAATCATCTGATCCAGACTGAGCGTATCCTTCGTACTGTTGATAAAACGGCTCAGAGTGCTTTCGGTAACTCCGATTTTCTTGGCCAGAACCGCTTGCGTAATTTTATGTTCCTTCATCAAGTCCTGCAACCGCTGCTGCGGCGTGCTGGGAAGATACCGCTGCTCCATATCCAAGCCCCTCTCAGTTTTTCTTGATGTATTTCCCGCTTTTGATGCGGGCGTCTTTTGGCTTTTCCGCATTTTCCGGGATGATCCAGCGGCTGCCTGCTCGCTGTGCGCCGGGGATGCGATTTTCATTGCAGAGAATGCCGACACGCCGGGGCGATAAGCCCCATTTTTCCGCTGCTTCAAAGGTAGAAAGGTATTTCATGGTTTATTTTATCCTTTCCTGATTCTAAGTCAATTATATTCCACAACCGGAATAATATCAACATATCTTTGTGAGCGTCTGCCGCTCTGAGGTCTTGCAATTTTGCAAGATTTCAGGGCGGCTTTTTTGTTTCTTGCAGTTCTGACGGATTTTTGAGGAAGCCCCCTTTTTCTCCGTACATTGAGGTGACAGGGAAAACCTGTACGAAAAATGAAGGAGGAAAACACATGAGTATCTACGAAATTGTAAAGACAAACGTGACCGTCCCGCAGGCTGCCGAACACTACGGAGTGGAGGTGCAGCGGAATGGGATGTGCCGCTGTCCGTTCCATGATGACCGGCACCCCAGCATGAAGCTGAACGAGGATTATTTCTACTGCTTTGGCTGCGGGGCTCACGGCGATGTGATTGAGTTCACCGCCCGTCTGTTTGGTCTGGGCAGCTATGAGGCGGCGAAAAAGCTGGCGTATGACTTTGGACTTGGCCCGGACAAGCCGCCCGTAGCCGCAGCGCTGAAAAAGCCGGAATACCCGCTGGCAAGAGCATTCCAGAGAGATGAGATGCACTGTCAGCGGGTATTGTGCGATTATCTGCATCTGCTTGAGGACTGGAAGGAACGATATGCTCCCTCCAGCCCGGAGGAGGAATGGGACGACCGCTTTGTGGAAGCCTGCCAGATGCTGGATCGTGTGGAGTATCTGGTGGATGTACTGACATTTGAGGAACTGGAGGTTCGGGTTAAAACGGTAGATATGCTGAAAGAAGACGGTACCATAGACAGGCTGGAAGAGCGTCTGAACCGGCTGAAAAATGAGGAACGAGCATATGGCAAAGAGCTGGAAATGGACTGATCCTAATCTGCCGGTTTGGTTCGATGGGACAAATATCAATGAAGCGGTATTCTGCGACGAGTTTCTGAGTAGCCACAAAATCATTTATTCCAACCGGGCGTTTTTCACCCCGGATGGCAGAGTGACCGATGACCTGCCGCTGCGGGGTGAAATTTTTGAACGACTGAAATGCTGTGCCGTGAACAATATCCCCCGGAAGGTCAGCAACATTCTGGAAGTCATGAAGTTGGCAGCTCAGGTGGATGATTTCCCTCCCCTGCCAGACAGAATTCATCTTTCCAACGGCACGCTGATGCTGGACGGCAGCTTTATTCCCGGAAAGCCCGAGATCGTACGGAGCCGACTGCCTGTTGCCTACAATCAGGATGCGCCGAAGCCGGAACAATGGCTTTCTTTCCTGGATGGGCTGCTGTACCCGGAGGACATTGTTACCTTGCAGGAGTTTATCGGCTACTGCCTGATCCCCTGCAATAAGGGGCAGCGCATGATGGTCATTAAGGGAAACGGCGGCGAGGGCAAGTCCCAGATCGGCGCTGTTCTGGGCAGTTTGTTCGGTACTAACATGAAGGATGGCAGCATTGGGAAAATATCGGAGAACCGATTTGCCCGTGCGGATTTGGAGCATATCCTCCTTTGCGTGGACGATGATATGAGGATGGAAGCCCTGCGACAGACCAACTATGTGAAATCCATTGTTACCGCACAGGGTAAGATGGATTTGGAGCGAAAGGGCAAACAGAGCTATCAGGGCTGGATGTTCGCCCGTTTGCTGGCGTTTAGCAACGGGGATTTGCAGGCACTCTATGACCGGAGTGACGGTTTTTATCGCAGGCAGCTTGTGTTGACCACCAAAGAAAAGCCTGCTGGCCGGATAGATGACCCTGACCTGGCCGAAAAGATGAAAGTTGAGGTGGAGGGCATCTTCTTCTGGGCATTTCAGGGCTTGCAGCGGCTTGTACGCAACAATTTCAAATTCACGGAAAGCCAGCGCACCAGGGAAAACCGGGAAACCGTCAAGCGGGATAATAACAACGTGTATGACTTTTTGGAATCCGATGGCTATATACGTTTGAAAGCGGATATGTCCATCAGCTCCAAGGAATTGTATGCGATTTACCGGATGTGGTGCGACGAAAATAACCTGACGCCGCTGAAAAGCCGGAGCTTCAGCGATTCTGTGATCGCCTGCCAGAGCAAATACAATCTGGAACACTGCAATACGGTCACGAATTCCGCCGGACGGCGGGTTTGGGGCTTCATGGGGATCGAAGCAGTGGCAAGACCGCATATAAATGAGTTTTCCGATGCTTCACCATGTACGTACGTACCGGAGGACTGGCAGAATTAATACTGGTATTTTCTTGGTACGTATGTACGCAGCGATTTGCCCGAAAACACTCCGTATATGGAAATCTGTGATTGCCGGAGTACAGAAAAGGGCTGTTTTCGAAGCTGTATTTTGGATGAAATGGGAAACGCAAAGAAGTTTTCTCTGGAGCAAAATAATTTCACGGAATCACGCTTCTCCGAAACGTGAACCGATTTTACGGAACCGGCGCAGATTTCGCCGTTTCAAGCAAAGACACACGGTATCGAAAACTCGGAGATGCCGCCCTGTGGGCAGGACATCATAAAAGCAATTTTGACCACAAAACAAGAAACAAGTTTATCACACGTTCCTGTAAAGCCGGTGCGCTGTTTGGCGCAGCCGGTTCTTTTTATGGGGAAAATCAGGAGGTTGTTTTATGCAGTCCAATATCAGAAATGAAATCAAGGCACAAATTGTCCGTGCCGGGTATACCATGCAGGAGGTCGTTGATCTGCTGGCTGACGAATACGGTTGGAGCGACAGCGTATCCAATCTGTCAGCGAAGTTGCAGAGGGAATCCCTGCGATACAAGGAAGCCGTCCAGCTCGCCGATGTACTTGGCTATGATCTGGTCTGGCAGAAGCGGAGGGATGTGTAATGGAAAAAGCACAGTATGCGATTCTACGGTTTGCAAAATATAAGGGACCAGAAATCGGCAATATCGAAGCCCACAATGAGCGAACCAAAGAGAAATATGCCAGCAATCCCGATGTGGACACCAGCTGGAGCAAGTACAATTTCCACCTCATTCAGCCCGGCCGGAAATACCGGGCGGAGGCAGAGCGGCAAATCGCAGCCGCCGGATGCCGTACCAGAAAGGATAGCGTCCGGGTGGTGGAGGCGCTGGTTACGGCCAGCCCGGAGTTCTTCAAGGGTAAGAAACGGGCGGAAATCAGGGCATTTTTTGAAGACGCCCTTGCTTTCATCGAGAAACATCAATCCAAAGAAACAATCATATCTGCCGTGGTGCATATGGACGAGAAAACGCCCCATATGCACCTTTCTTTTGTCCCGCTGACCGAGGACAAGCGGCTCAGTGCAAAGGAGATCGTGGGCAACAAGAAAAAGCTGACCTGGTGGCAGGATGAATTTTGGAAACACATGGTCAAAAAATACCCGGACTTGGAGCGTGGCGAGAGTGCCAGCCAGACGGGGCGTGACCACATCCCGCCCAGAGTGTTCAAGGAAATGACCCGACTGACCAAGCAGAAAGAGAAGCTGGAGGGGCTTCTGGCTGGAATTAGCCCCTTTAACGCTAAAAGCAGAGCTGAGGAAATTGGCAAGCTGCTGGATGGCTATATTCCTGCCGTGGAGAAGATGCAGACTCTGCTGACAAAGTACAACGTGGCGTTTACCAAAACTGCAGCGGAAAACAAGCGGCTGAAAAAGAAAAACAGCCAGTTGGCGGAATCTCTGGATGCGGCGCAGGAGAAAAGCGTGCTGAAAAAGTTGCAGGACTGCCAACTCCGCAGGGATTATGAAGCGGCGATCAGCACATTGGAGCGAATTCCGCCGGAAGTGCTGGATTGGTACACGCAGGGCGATCACGCAAGAAAGGAGCGGCCTATTGAAGAAGTATTATGATAACGCAAAGGATAATGCGGCATTTGACCGCTGTATTGATGTGATGGCAAGGCTGATGCAGCGATATGGGCCGCAGGTGCTGAAGCAGCAGGAGAAGAAAGCCTGCGAGGAAGAATTACCGCAGCAACATATTGAGAAAGCTGCGTAAGAAAATATCAATTTACACGTTGCGTATTTATTGGCGGTATGCTATAATAAGTACGCAACGTGTATTTTTTTGCTTATGGAGAAAAGAAGAATGGATTGCAGAAGCAAAATCAGAGAACTGCGGGAAAGCACCGGCATGAACCGTAAGGAGTTCTGTAAATATTTCCAGATTCCCTATCGGACAGTGACAGAATGGGAGCTGGACAACCGTCATGCCCCGGAGTATGTGCTTCGGCTTTTGGAATATTATATTCGCAATGAGGGGTTAATGAAGGAACCATTACCGGAGGAAAACCCGGTTGATCTTGCCGGGGAAAGGGGTGACAGTCATGAAGAAGAAACGGACTAAGTGTTATCTGTATACGAGAGTGTCCACCTCTATGCAGGTGGATGGTTACAGCTTGGATGCCCAGCGGGACAAGCTACGGAAGTATGCGGAATATGAGGACATGGCTGTTGTCGGGGAATACTCCGATGAAGGGTTTTCCGGAAAGAATATCCAGGGACGGTTGGAGTTCCAGCGTATGCTGAACGATATTCAGGAAGGGAAAGACGGTGTAGAATATGTGCTGGTGTTCAAGCTGTCCCGCTTTGGCAGAAATGCCGCCGATGTGCTGAACTCCTTGCAGTTGATGCAGGATTTTGGTGTCAATCTGATCTGCGTGGAAGATGGCATTGACAGCTCCAAGGATTCCGGCAAGCTGATGATCTCCGTCCTGTCTGCCGTCGCAGAGATTGAGCGTGAAAATATTCGGACACAGACCATGGCGGGGCGTGAGCAGAAAGCCCGTGAGGGCAAATGGAACGGCGGCTTTGCTCCCTATGGATACCGGCTGGAAAACGGACAATTACTGATTGCCGAGGACGAGGCAGAAGTGATCCGTGTAATCTATGACCGCTATATCCATACCAATGAAGGGATAGCCGGTGTTGCGAAATATCTGAACAGTCATGGGTATGTGAAGAAACTCCGCCAGAACAACACCATTCCTGGCTTTTCCACCAGTTTCGTGAAAGATGTTCTGGACAATCCTGTTTATACTGGCAAAATCGCATATGGCAGACGAAGGACGGAAAAGAAGCTGGGAACACGGAATGAGATGCACGTGGTGGAACAGTCGGAATTCCCTGTTTACGAGGGACAGCACGAGGCGATTATCTCCGAGGAAGATTGGAACCTTGCACAGGAGAAACGGCGGGCAAATTCCTACCGGCGGGAGAAGGTCAATGACCCGGATCACGCCCATATCCTGTCCGGCATTTTGAAATGCCCCTGCTGCGGTAAGAGCCTGTATGGGAACATCGCCAAAGCCCACAGCAAGGACAAAAAGACCCGGTATTACTACTACTGCAAGAACACGGTCACGCCGACAGGCCATGAGTGTACCTTCCGCATCAATATTGAGCAGACGGAAATGAATCAGATGGTGGCGAATATCATCTCCGCCATGGTCAAAGACCCTCGTTTCTCTGAAGCCATCAAAGAAAAGATTGGTACCGCCGTTGATACGGCAGATATGGAAAAGCAGCTGGAGGCGCTGCAGACACAGCTCCGGCAGGCGTTGGGAACAAAATCCCGACTGGAGCGGCAAATGGATACCCTGGATGTGACTGACCCGTATTATGACCGAAAAATTTTGGATTTACAGCGTCGTTACGATGAACAGTATAGTAAAATAGAAGATATTGAGATTCAGATTGAGGAAGTCCAGAGCCAGATCAGAAGTATCCGGCAGGAGAAGATTTCCGGCGATAACATTTACCAGCTCTTGCTGGCATTCGACGAGGTCTACAATTCCGCAACAGAAGTGGAGCAGAAAGAGTTCATGAAAGCATTCATTGAGCGGATTGAGCTGTTCCCGGAAAAGCGGAAGGACGGCTGCTGGATCAAGAATATTGTCTTCAATTTCCCCGTTCCTGTGAACGGTGAGGAAGTGAAAAAACTGCCCTTGGAAAATGAAACAATGCTCGAGACAGTCCTGCTCCTGGTCCGGGCAAACTGATCCCGGACCGATGTCCTTTGTTTATCCTATTTCCATTATATATAAAGGAGTGTTGTTTATGTACGAACTTTGGGAAGGCCTGAAGCGGGCCAAAGAGTACAAGTGGGTAGAGCTCTCTCACCCCCTGGACAACGACAGTCCCTTCTGGGCTGGAATTCCCGAGGGCTCGGTGGAGCTGTGCAAGACCGTGTATGACTGGGGCAACCCCATGCTGGATTGTCTCATCCAGACCTTCTGTTTCCCCGGTCAGTTCGGCACCCACATCGACTTCCCCAGCCACTTTGACAAAGAAGGCGTCTCCTCCGAGGCCTACGGCGTGGAGCAGCTGGTCTTCCCTCTGTGCGTCATTGACGTCACCGACAAGGTGGCCAAGGATGTGCACTACGCGGTAACCGTTCAGGATATTCTGGACTATGAGGCCAAGTACGGTCCCATCCCCGAGGGCGCTTTTGTGGCCCTGCGCACTGACTGGAGCAAGCGCTGGCCCAGCATGGATGCCCTGTCCAACTTTGACGCCGAGGGCGGCGAGCACACCCCCGGTTGGTCCATGGATGCCCTGAAGTATATCTATGAGACCCGCTCCGCCGCTGCCAACGGCCATGAGACCATTGACACCGACGCCTCCGCTCTGGCTGCTCAGGCCGGCGACCTGGCCTGCGAGCGGTATGTGCTCAGTCATGGCAAGGTGCAGGTGGAGCTGCTGTGCAATCTGGATCAGGTTGTCCCTGCCGGCGCGGTGGTGATGGTGTCCTTCCCCCGCATTACCGGCGCTACCGGTCTGCCCGCCCGGGTTTGGGCGCTCACCCCCTGATTATTTTAATTTCTGCCACTGTAAAGAGGAGCGCAAAGCGCTCCTCTTTATACTTTTTTAACAGTATTTCCACGATCTTTTCGTCTTTTCTCCTGTTTCCATGCTATAATAGTTATATTATTGCATTTTAAGGAGGTAGATAATGGATCACGTTCTTTTGCTGGTTGGTACCGTTATCCTGATTTGTATTCTAATGAACCGCTGGGTGGAAAAACTAGCCGTCCCCTCCCTTCTCGTCTTTATTGCCCTTGGTATGTGTTTTGGAGAAAACGGCCTTCTGCACATCCAGTTTGACGATTATGCGGCAGTCAACACCATCTGTTCTGTCAGTCTGATCTTTATTATGTTTTACGGCGGCTTCGGCACGAATCTGACTGCTGCCCGCCCGGTGGCAGTGCAATCCGTTGTTCTGTCCACCCTGGGCGTGGCCTGTACCGCCGGCAGTGTGGCGGTCTTTGTCCATTTGGTGTTCCATCTGTCCTGGGCAGAGAGCCTTCTTATCGGCTCGGTGATCTCCTCCACCGACGCGGCCTCGGTGTTCAATATCCTGCGCACTAAAAAGTTAGCTCTAAAAGAGCATACCGACTCTCTTTTGGAGCTCGAATCCGGTTCCAACGACCCCATCTCCTATATGCTCACCTCCGTCGCGGTGGCTGTCCTCACCGGGCAGGAAATCTCAGTTCCTCTTCTGCTGCTCCAGCAGATCGCTTTGGGTGCCGCAGGGGGCCTGCTGCTTGGTCGGCTGTCTGCCTGGATTTTAGGACGAGGCACATTCCAGTCGGATCAGAACCAGACCATCTTCATCTTTTCTATGGTCATCACCGCTTACGCCCTGCCCTCTGTGCTTGGCGGAAACGGTTACCTCAGCGTCTACCTGTGCGGTATTTGGCTGGGCCGGTGCAGTCTGCCCCAGAAGCGGTACATGGTCCACTTCTTTGATGTGATCACTCATGTGTGTCAGGTACTTATCTTCTTCCTTTTAGGCCTGCTGGTCACCCCGGTGGAACTGCCCGCTGTACTTCTCCCCGCTCTGGCTATCACCGCCTTTCTCACCCTCATTGCCCGTTCTGCCGTAGTGGGCCTGCTGCTGCTCCCCTTCCGCCCCTCTTTGAGGCAGATCGGTGTGGTATCCTGGGCTGGCCTGCGCGGTGTAGCCTCTATCGTGTTTGCCATTATGGCAGTGCTGGGCGGCGCTTCTACCCATTATCACCTGTTCAACCTGGTGTTCTGCATCGTTCTACTGTCCATTTCCATTCAGGGTACCCTACTGCCCTGGATATCTGCCCGGCTGTCCATGATCGACCACACCGGTGATGTGGGCAAAACCTTCAACGACTACCAGGAGGAGAGCAGCATTGACTTTATCAAAGTGCATCTGGACCAGTCTCACCCCTGGACTGGACAGACCTTGAAGGATCTTCTGCTGCCCAATGATTTGCTGGTCGTTATGATTGCCCGGTCCGGGCAAACCATTGTCCCTCAGGGCGATACGCTGCTTCAGGCGGGAGATCTGCTGGTCATCGCCGCACGAGGCTTTGAGGACCGGGAGCAGTTTTCCCTTCAGGAAGTGGCCGTGGAACGCGGCCACCGCTGGCAGGGGAAACAGCTGCGTGATCTCAATCTTCCAAACCACACGTTGATCATTCTCATCAAGCGTGGGCTGGATACCATCATTCCGGGCGGAGACACGGTTATTTTGTCTGGTGACCTGCTGGTCATCGCACAATCCAGCCCTGTCCCCACCTGAATTTGGCACACGTATACAAAAACAGGCATGGTAAGAGGACGTTTTCCTCTCCATGCCTGTTTGTTTTGCTATTGATTCCAGGAAATATTTGTTGTATGATTTACTCTTGTCTGGTCGGGAAGAAACCTGGTATATTCAGAGTTCCTTCCGGCCTGCTATTTTTGTGAAATTCTCTTCACACACCCCGGCTCAGCGTGTTATAATATAGGCAAACCATCCAAAATAGCACCAGCTGGCAACGTGAGGACAGGAAGAAAGGACGATCGCACCATGTTAGGCAAACCGCGCCACCAGATGGATATGTGCCATGGATCACTTGCGGATAAGATTTTAAAGTTTGCCATTCCCTTGATGGCATCCAGTATCCTCCAGCTCCTGTTTAATGCTGCAGACGTCATCGTGGTCGGTCGGTTTGCAGGCAAGGAGTCACTGGCCGCCGTAGGCTCCACTACCTCCCTGATCAACCTGCTCATCGCCCTGTTTGTGGGCCTGTCGGTTGGTACCAACGTAGTAGTGGCCCGAAATCTGGGCGGTAAGCGCCATGACATGGTAAGCAAAGCGGTACATACCTCCATTCTCATGGCTCTGGTCAGCGGCGCGGTGCTGGCGGTATTCGGTGCCATCATGTCCCATCAACTTCTGGTATGGATGTCCTCTCCCGAGGACGTAATCAACCTGTCCACGCTCTATCTGCGCATCTACTTTTTGGGTATGCCCGCCACCATGGCCTACAACTTCGGCGCAGCGATTCTTCGTGCCCAGGGCGATACCCAGCGTCCCTTGTTCTACCTGATCATTGCCGGCGTGGTGAATGTGGTACTGAACCTGGTGTCGGTTATCCTGATGGGCATGGGCGTGGCTGGCGTAGCGATGGCCACAACCATCTCTCAGTACATCTCGGCCGGTCTGGTCCTGATGTGCCTCACCCATGAGGACGGCCCCCTGCACCTGAACCTGCGGGATATGCACATCGACCGGCACATTCTGGGACAGATCATGGAAATTGGCCTGCCTGCCGGTTTCCAGGGTATCGTCTTCTCCCTGTCCAATGTGCTTATCCAGTCCTCCATCAACTCCTTCGGCTCCACGGTAGTAGCTGGCTCCGCCGCCTCCGCCAACATTGAAAACTTCGTCTACCAGGCCATGAACGCCTTCTATCAGACCAACCTCACCTTTACCGGACAGAACTACGGCGCCGGCGAATGTAAGCGTGTGGATAAATCTCTCATCTACTGCCAGACCTTCGTCATCATCACCGGTGTGGTACTGGGCAACCTTGCCTATCTGTTTGGCCATCCTCTGGTAAGCATTTATGCCCCTGGCGAGGAGGACGTCATCCAGCAGGGCATCATCCGTCTTGGCTACATCGCCCGAACCTACGCTCTGTGCGGTATCATGGACACCATGGTAGGCAGCCTGCGCGGCCTTGGCTACTCGGTGGGCCCCATGATCGTCTCCCTCATCGGTGCCTGCGGCCTTCGTATTGTCTGGATCTTCACCATCTTCCAGGTGGACCGCACCCCGGAAAATCTGTATATTTCCTATCCCATCTCCTGGATCGTGACCGGCGCGGTACACATTATTTTCTTCCTGATCGTACGCAAAAAAGCCTTTGCTCTGGTACGCGCCAACTCCCATGTGGAGGCAGAGGGTGCCCACCCAGAGATTTCCAAATCATAAGCACAAAAAATCCCGTGCTTCCTTACCAAAGGAAGCACGGGATTTTCTTATTCCACACTGGCTTCGTCCCACAGCACCGGTTCGCCCCGCTCCAAAGAGGGCTGAACCTCCAAAATACGTTGGTTGGAGGAGCCACGAAAGCGCAGGCTCAGATTTTTCTGGGCAATGACAAAGGGACCGTCCACCAGCACGTCCAGCTGTTCCAGCAGAGCACGGCCATAGTCCCCCACCTTTCCGGCAGCCAGATCCTCAAAGAGGTAGCCGGTGTAGCACCAGATATCCTTCTGGGGATACTGCTGTCGGACCTGCTTGACCAGTTCCAGCACCGTCTTCTGATTGTTGGGGTGGAAGGGTTCGCCACCCAGCAGGGACAGTCCCCGCACATAGGACTTGCCCAGCGCGGAGAGGATCTGTTCCACCTGCTCCGGGCCAAAGGGCGCTCCATACTGGAAGTCCCAGGCCTCGGAGTTAAAGCACTCCGGGCAGGCGTGGGTGCAGCCGGAGACAAACAGGGAAACCCGGATACCCGGGCCGTTGGCCACATCGATGGGCCGGATGTCAGCATAGTTCATAGTTTTCAGCCTCACAGCATTTCCGCCCAGGCGGAAACATAAAGATGATTTTCTTTAAAAATACCGTGCCCTCCAGCCGTGCAGCGGCCGGAGGGCACGGAGAGGCAAAGCACAGCTTTGCAGGAAGTTCTTTGCAAGCTTTCTTTCAAGAAAGCGGATCAAAGGTGCAGAACGCGGGATTTGATCTCCTTCGTCTTACCTACATTCCAGTAGTTCTCGCCCAGATAACCGCAGGTACGGCGGGTGACGTTCATCTTGCTCTGGTCGGTGTTGTGGCAGACGGGGCACTCCCACTGGAAATCATCGTTGATGGTGATCTCTCCGTCGTAGCCGCAGCACTGGCAGTAGTCGCTCTTGGTGTTGAACTCGGCGTACTGGATGTTGTCGTAGATGAACTTGACAACCTCCTTCAGGGCCTCCAGATTGTGGCGCATGTTGGGGATCTCCACATAGGAGATACAGCCGCCGGTGGAGATCTTCTGGAACTGGCTCTCAAAGGTAAACTTATCGAAGGCGTCGATGTGCTCCCGCACATCCACGTGATAGCTGTTGGTGTAGTAGCCCTTATCGGTCACATCAGGAATGGAGCCGAAGCGCTCCTTGTCGATGCGGGCAAAGCGGTAACACAGGCTCTCAGCGGGAGTGCCGTAGAGAGCGAAGCCAATGTTGGTCTCCGCCTTCCAGTCGTCGCAGGCCTTGCGCAGCCGGGCCATCACCTTCTGGGCAAACTCCTGGCCGCCGGGCTGGGTGTGGCTGACTCCCTTCATGAGCTTGGTCACCTCATAAAGGCCGATGTAGCCCAGAGAGATGGAGGAGTAGCCGCCGTAGAGCAGAGGCTCAATGGGCGCACCCTTGGGCAGGCGGGCAATGGCGCCGTACTGCCAGTGGATGGGGCTGGAGTCGGAGTGGACGTTCTTCAGGGCCTCATGGCGGCACATCAGAGCCTCAAAGCACAGCTGCAGCCGCTCATCCAGCAAGGACCAGAACTTCTCCTCGTTTCCACCGGCCAGAATACCAATCTGGGGCAGATTCAGGGAGACCACGCCCTGGTTGAAGCGGCCCTCAAACTTGTAGTTGCCGTTCTCGTCCTTCCAGGGAGACAGGAAGGAGCGGCAGCCCATGGGAGAGAACACGTTGCCCTCGTAGTTTTCCCGCATCTTCTTGGCAGAGATATAGTCGGGGTACATCCGCTTAGCGGAGCACTTGACGGCCAGCTCGGTGATATAGTCGTACTTGCCGCCCTTGAGGCAGTTGTGCTCGTCCAGCACGTAGACCAGCTTGGGGAAGGCGGGGGTGATATACACACCCTTCTCGTTCTTGATGCCCTCCAGACGCTGGCGCAGCACCTCTTCCACGATCATGGCGTTCTCCTCCAGGTAGGGGTCGCCCTCCTGGAGATTGAGGAACAGGGTGACAAAGGGGGACTGACCGTTGGTGGTCATGAGGGTGTTGATCTGATACTGGATGGTCTGCACGCCGCTCTTGAGCTCGTCCCGCACCCGGTCATCCACCAGACGCTCCACAGTCGCCTCGTCCACCAGGCCGGCGCACTCATAGGAGATGTGCTTGCGGAACTTCTCCCGGCTGCGGCGCAGATACTTGCCCAGGTGGCTCATGTCCACGCTCTGACCACCGTACTGGTTGGAGGCCACGCAGGCAATGATCTGAGTGGTGACGGTGCAGGCCACCTGGAAGCTCTTGGGGGACTCGATGAGCTTGCCGTTCATCACGGTACCGTTGTCCAACATGTCGCCGATGTTGATGAGGCAGCAGTTGAAGATGGGCTGGATAAAGTAGTCGGCGTCGTGGAAGTGGATGGCGCCCTCGTCGTGAGCCTTGGAGATATACTCAGGCAGCAGGATGCGGCGGGTCAAGTCTCGGCTCACCTCGCCGGCAATGTAGTCACGCTGGGTGGCGGCGATCATGGTGTTCTTATTGGAGTTCTCCTCGGCCAGCTCCTTATTCTCATTGCGCAGCAGGGAGAGGATGGACTCGTCGGTCGTGTTCTGCTTGCGCACCAGAGCCCGGGTATAACGATAGATAATGTAAGTCTTGGCCAGATAGAACTTGTTCTCATTCACCAGGCCCTGCTCCACCAGGTCCTGGATCTCCTCCACGGGCAGCTTATCCCGGCCCAGATCCTCAATGCGGCTGACAATGGCCTCGATCCGGTCCAGGCTCAGCTGCTCCTCCTCGGAGACCTCGGCGTTCGCCTTCTGGATTGCGGTGATGATCTTGCTGCGGTCGTAGTCCACAACGGAACCGTCCCGCTTGACAACTTTCATAAGGGCTCTCATAGGTGCTCTCCTTCTCTTGTAATTGGATCTATCAAATAAAACAGTCTGAGATCGTAGTCAAAAATGTGACACCGGGTGTTGATTATAGCATAGCCCCCACAGGCTGTCCACTAGATATAGTGGTTTTCGTCAGTTTTTCAGGCCGCAAATACCAGATGTATTTTTTCTGGAAAATATCCATCCTATATACGGCTCTCTGGGATCTCTTTTCGCATATTTTGTCGATTCCAGGCCTGGTTTCTTCCTTTTCCACAGATTATTCCTCTTTGTGCAGTTTGCCACGCTGGAACATTTCATACACTCTTCTCCCCAATTTTTCCCGCCGCAATGGGCTTTCGGTTGCGTATAAGGACAAAATATGGTATACTTCCCCTTGATTTTACCGGCCGCCCGGCGGCTTTTAAGGAGGTTACCCTTTGAATCCCATTGCGGCAGCCATGAGCGGCGGTGTGGACAGTTCCACCGCTGTCTGGCTCTTACAGCAGGCAGGCTACGATCCTGTTGGCTTTACCATGTCTCTGTTCTCACCCGACGCCCTGCCCCCCGACCAGCGTTCCCAGTGCCACACCGCCCGGGATGTGGCCGACGCCCAGGCGGTGGCCCAGCGCCTGGGTATCTCTCACCACACCCTGGATCTGTCGGAATCCTTCCGCCGTGAGGTGATGGATCCCTTCGTCCAGGCCTATGAACAGGGCCAGACTCCCAATCCCTGTGTGCTGTGTAACCGGGCAATCAAATTCGGCGTCCTGCTCCAGGCGGCCCAGGAAATGGGGTGCCCTCTGCTGGCCACCGGCCACTACGCCCAGGTGGAACAGGATTCCGGCTCCGGACGCTGGCTGCTGAAAAAGGCCCTCCATCCAGATAAGGACCAGAGCTACGTGCTTTGGACCCTCACCCAGCAGCAGCTGGCCGCCACCCGCTTCCCCCTTGGACGGCTCTCCAAAGAGGAAATCCGCGCTATCGCCCTGGAACAGGGGCTTGTCAGCGCCCGGAAAAGCGACAGTCAGGACATCTGCTTTGTCCCGGACGGAGACTATGCCTCCTTTATTTGTCACCACACCGGGAAACACTATCCGTCAGGTGACTTTGTCGATCCCCAGGGCAACGTTTTGGGCCGCCACCAGGGCATCATCCACTATACCCTGGGCCAGCGGCGGGGGCTGGGGGTATCCTCCAACCAGGGCCGACTGTATGTGACCGGGCTCAGCCCCCAGGACAACACCGTCACCCTGGGCTCCAACGCCGCCCTGTTTCACCGCAGCCTAACTGCCGGACAACTCAATCTCATTGCCATGGAGCGGCTGGACCAGCCCATCCAGGTGATGGCCAAAGTACGCTACCGCATGACGGAGCAGCCCGCCATCCTGGAGCAGACCGGTCCGGACACCGCCCGGCTCACCTTCCAAGAACCCCAGCGCGCCATTACTCCCGGCCAGTCGGTGGTCTTTTACCAGGACGACGTGGTGCTGGGCGGCGGCATCATTTTGTCAGGAGAAGATTGACTATGAGCAAAACGAAACATAAAAAGCGCCATCCTCAGGGAAAGCGCGGTTACACCACCGCTCCCGTGGCGGAATCAGAATTTGCTACTGACGGCACCCGGAAGCGGATGAATCCCACCGCCCGCAACCTGCTGTTTGTTGCATTGATCTGTCTGGCCATCTCGGAGATTCTGTTGCGCATGGAGCTTCTGTCCGGAGCAGTCTCCCTGATCATCAGCGTTGCGGCTCTGGTGGCCCTGGTAGTGGCCATGTACCTCCAGTTCCGCAAGCCGGGCGGCGGCTCTCAGGGACGTCCCAGACTGTGACCCGCTTCTCTGGGCAAGGGGAATTCTGCGCGCATTGCCCTTGTATTTTCCAGTTGGGTAATATATAATTGTATAGTTATCCCTGGACAGGCCCCTCTGTCCCCTGGTTTAGGAGGCCAATCATGAGAAAAGACTTTGCCCTGCCCGCTCTGGCCCTGGTGGGCGGCGCGGCGGGCTTTGCAATACGGCTGTGGCAGCGCTCCTCGGCGCTGGATCCCACGACCAACCTGTTTACCCACGGCGCTCCCGCCACCTGGGCTCTGCTGGCCCTGACGGCGGTCGTTGCCGTTTTGGCGCTGGTCCTGTGCTCCGGCGGTCGGACCATTTCGGAAGAGGAAGCCGACCGTGCCTTCCAGTGTTCCTCCGCCGGTTATATGACCCTTATGGTGGTGGCAGGCATGGGCTTTCTGGTCTCGGCGGCTGCCGGTGTTCCTCAGCTGATGGAGGATCTGCAGGCCTGGCAGGCTGATCCCTCCCGGCATCTGCTGCCTGCAGCGCTGGGTCTTTCCATCCTAGGCTGTGTGGTCGGCGCTATCGGCTCTCTGGTGCTTGGAAAATCCAACTACCGGGCACTGTCCGGTGAGCAGGTCCGTCTGGCAGCTACTCTGCCCGCCTACGCCGCTTTGCCCTGGCTCATTCGGCTCTACCAGGTCTATTCCAGTGACCCGGTCCTGCTTCATTCCTTTGTTCCCCTGCTGGCCGCGGTTTTCCTGCTGCTGGCTCTCCACGGCCAAGCGGCTTTCTTCTACCGCCGGCCCCGCTGCCGCAGTTTTACCGTCTTTGCAGTGATGGGCGTCTACTTTGGGCTTACCGCTCTGGCTGACCGCCTGTCCCTGTTTGATTCCCTGCTGGCAATCTCCTTTGTTGTGTGTAGCTTCGGCGCTCTGACGGCTCTGTCCGCCCGGCGCTTTTCTCCCACTCCCCTGGGTCCGCGAATGCCCCAGGAGGATATGGATAATGGAACAATTTGAGAGCGAGAGGAAGTATTATCATGGAACGCAAACGCTTTTATATCACGACCCCTATCTACTACCCCAGCGATAAGCTCCACATCGGCCACACCTACTGCACCGTGGCCACCGACGCCATGGCCCGCTATAAGCGCCTGTGCGGCTATGATGTGCTGTTTCTGACCGGCACCGACGAGCACGGCCAGAAAATCGAGGACAAGGCCAAGGAGGCCGGCGTCTCCCCCAAGGAGTTTGTGGACAAGATCGTCACCGGCGAGCGCGGCGTGCTGGATCTGTGGAAGCTGATGAACATCTCCAACGACCGCTTCATCCGTACCACCGACGATTACCACGTCTCCGCCATTCAGAAGATTTTCAAGAAGATGTACGAGAAGGGCGACATCTACAAGGGCGAGTATGTAGGCAAGTACTGCAAGCCCTGTGAGTCCTTCTGGACTGAGAGCCAGCTGGTGGACGGCAAGTGCCCCGACTGCGGCCGTGAGGTTCAGGACGCCAAGGAGGAGGCCTACTTCTTCCGTCTGAGCAAGTACGCTGACCGCATCCAGCACCTGCTGGAGGACACCGATTTCCTGGAGCCCCGCTCCCGTGTCAATGAGATGGTCAACAACTTCATCAAGCCCGGCCTGGAGGACCTGTGTGTCTCCCGCACCAGCTTTACCTGGGGCGTACCTGTGGACTTTGACCCCGGCCATGTGGTCTATGTGTGGGTGGACGCTCTGTTCAACTACACCACCGCTCTGGGCTTCCTCAACGACAAGTACGACGACTATGAGAAGTTCTGGCCTGCCGACGTCCACTTTGTGGGCAAGGAGATCGTCCGCTTCCACTCCATCATCTGGCCCGCCATGCTCATGAGCATGGACATGCCTCTGCCCAAGAAGGTGTTTGGCCACGGCTGGCTGCTGCTGGACGGCGGCAAGATGTCCAAGTCCAAGGGCAATGTGGTGGACCCCTATATCCTGGCTGAGCGCTTCGGCGTGGACGCCCTGCGCTTCTTCCTGCTGCGCACCTTCCCCTTCGGCTCCGACGGCAACTTCTCCAACGAGGCCCTCATCAACACCATCAACGTGGATCTGGCCAACGACCTGGGCAACCTCCTGAGCCGCACCGTGTCCATGGTGGGTAAGTACTTCAACGGCACTCTGCCCAAGGAGCGCCAGGCCGACGCCCTGGACGAGGAGCTCACCGCTATGGTGTCTGCCCTGCGCGGCCGCTACGAGGAGCAGATGGAGCACTATGCTTTCCAGAACGCTCTGAGCGAGATCTTCAAGGTCATCTCCCGGGCCAACAAGTATATCGACGAGAATGCCCCCTGGGTGCTGGCCAAGGACATGGAGGCCAATGGCGTGCGTCTGGCCACTGTCATGTATAACCTGCTGGAGACCCTGCGGGTGTGCGCCATCCTGCTGACTCCCTTCATCCCCACCTCCGCCGCTGAGATTCTGCGCCAGATCGGCGCCTGCGATGCCTGCTCCACCTGGGAGAGCGCCGCTGTCTTCGGCAGCCTGCCCGCTGACGTGACCGTCACCCGGGGCGACAACCTCTTCCCCCGCATCGACGCTGCCAAGGAGCTGGAGGAGCTGGAGAAGGCCGCTGAGGAGGCTAAGAAGGCCGCTCTGCCCGCTCTGGAGCTGGAGCCCCAGCTGGAGGAGAAGGTCGACTTTGACACCTTCTGCAAGAGCGATTTCCGTGCGGTCAAGGTGAAGGCCTGTGAGAATGTGAAGAAGTCCAACAAGCTGCTGAAGTTCACCCTGGACGACGGCACCGGTGTGGACCGTCAGATCCTCTCCGGCATCGCCATGTACTATAAGCCTGAGGAGCTGGTGGGCAAGACCCTGATGGCCATCGTCAACCTGCCTCCCCGCAAGATGATGGGCCAGGAGAGCTGCGGCATGCTGCTCTCCGCCGTCCACACTGAAAAGGGTGAGGAGCGGCTGAACCTGGTCATGCTGGATGACAAGATCCCCGCGGGCGCAAAAATGTGCTGATATAAAAAATGCCGGACCTGAAAAAGGTCCGGCATTTTTTATTAAAATGTAAGCGCTGGAAACACGTTCAGAGCCGCGGCTCCTTTTCCACCAAAAAATTGGTCAGCAGAATTCCTTTTCGCTCCACTTGGCGCTCCTGCACCATCTGGTAGCCCCGCCCCTGAAAAAAGGGCAGTGCTGTGATGGATGCATGGGCATACAGGCGGGACGCGCCACAGCATGCCTCCAGCCGATCACACAGGGCTGTGGCAACGCCCTGGCGCTGCCAGTCTGGATGCACATACAGCCGGTCCAGATAGCCGTCCCGACAGATATCGCCAAAGCCGATGATCTGATCCTCCTGCTGAGCCACCAGCGTATAGTGGCTGAGGAAGGAGCGGTTCCATGCGGCCAGGTCGGTATGCCCGTCCGCCCAGGCATCCAGCTGCTGGGGAGTATAGTCGACGGCGTTGGCAGTATGCACCGTTTGATAGAACAGCCGGGCCAGCTCCGGGCAGTCCAGGGGGCAATATTCACGCAGTTCCAAATAGTTTCTCCTTTCCGAAGGAATGACACAAAAAGATTCCCTGGGGCCCGGCGGAGCCCCAGGGAGCGGTTCAGAGCGGAAACAGTGAATTTATGGTAAAGGGGGATCAGCCCTTAACCAGCACGGGGTTGACGCCGGCCTTCTTGCCTTCCTCATAGACATAGAAGCCAGCGCCGGACTTCCGGCCCAGATAGCCGGCGGCCACCATCTTGCGCAGCAGGTGGGCGGGGCGGTACTTGGTGTCGCCCAGGTCGATGTAGAAGGTCTCCATAACCTCCAGCAGGATGTCCAGGCCGATCATGTCCGCCAGAGCCAGGGGGCCCATGGGGTGGTTACAGCCGCGGAGCATACCCTCATCCACGTCCTCCACGGAGCCGATGTCCTCGTCCAGAACCTGTACGGCCTCGTTGAGCATGGGCAGCAACATACGGTTGACGATGAAGCCGGGCTTATCCTTGGCCAGGATGGGACGCTTGCCCATGTGCTTACCGACCTCAGTGACGATGTCGATGGTCTCCTGAGAGGTGCGCAGGCCGTAGACGATCTCCACCAGGCTCATAACGGGCACGGGGGAGAAGAAGTGCAGGCCAACCACGCGATCAGGACGGCTGGTGGCAGCAGCCAGGCTGGTCATGGAGATAGAGGAGGTGTTGGAGGCAAAGATGGTGCGGCTGTCGCAGATCTTATCCAGCTGCTGGAAAATAGCCTGCTTAGCCTCCAGGTTCTCGTAGATGGCCTCGATGACCAGATCCACATTGGAGGCCACGTGAACGCTGACGGAGGTGGTGAGGCGAGCCAGACAGGCGTCCTTCTCCTCGGCTGTCATTTTGCCCTTCTCCACCAGACGCTCCAGGCGCTTGGTGATACCGGTCACTCCGCGCTCCAGAGCGGCCTTGCTCTGGTCATTCAGGATCACTTCATAGCCGCACTGAATGGCGGTCTGGGCAATACCGCTGCCCATCAGGCCGGAACCGACGACGAAAATTTTGCGGATTTCCATGTTGATCTCCTTCTCTATGATGTAGTTGTTGGCTCTGGCTCCCAGGTAGGCGCCAGCTTCGGCGGAAACTGTGATAACTAATTTTATCATAGAGCGCCCGACCTTGTCCAGAAAAAACCAACCAGGTTGGGCTGCTTTACGCCAAGGCGGGAAGCGAGCCAGTTTTTGGACGCCGGCGCTGGCCGGCGTACCGCTCTTTTGAACAAAAATAACTATATCCGGAAACCGGCGGGCCGTCAACCGCACAGAGGCAAGATGGTTACGAAACCGATAAAAAATAATAAGATATGCAAAAAAGAACCAGCACACTGACTACAAACAGGCCGCTCCCTCTTGTCTTTCCGGGCTGTGTCGGGTATAATTTCAAAAAAGAACGAAAGAAGGTGGCCCCCATCGGAAAAAGATTGGCTTGGGTGCTGGCCTCCGCCCTGCTGCTCACCGGCTGCAGCAGCGGACAGAATGACACAGACCAGCACTTTTCCCTGGGCGACACAGTATCCACAGCGTGGTTTGATTATACGGTAACCGAAGTAGAATCCACCCAAGAGTACGGCGGCTATATCAGCGCGCAGGGGGATCAGCTGGTGGTGGTGGAGTTGACTCTGAAGAGCACGTACCCTCAAGCGGTAACTATGTTCGACAGCGATTTTCAGCTCTCCTGGGACAGTATGAGCCAGGATGATACCCGGTGTATGCCGGTGGAGTACTACTGTGATCAGCAGTTGCCCACAGAATATGGGCTCGCCCCCAGAGAGAGCCGCAGCGGCGTTCTGGTCTATCAAGTACCTGACGATCAGAGCACCTTTCAATTTACCTTCCAGGAGTTTTTCGATGATGGAACGCAGGAAGGCCGCCCCGGCGATCAATACGTGATGGATCTCACCCCGCAGGCGTAACCTCTTGCATTTTGTACCCCCGGGCAGTATGATATTATATAGTTGTATAAATCGTGGAAGCGGCCCAACTACGGGCCGCTTCCACCTCCTTCATTGGCATCTGTTTCATTTTAAAAGGAAATCGAGGAAAAATTATGCGTGTATTTGATACCCACGCCCACTATGATTCCGGGGCTTTCAATGCCGACCGGCTGGAGCTGCTGGCCGGTATGCCCCAGCAGGATGTGGCGCTCATTGTAAATCCCGGCTGCGACCTGGAGACCTCCCGCACCGCCGTGGAGCTGGCCGACCGGTTCCCCTTCGTCTACGCTGCCGTAGGGGTACATCCCTCCGACTGTGGTCCCTGGCAGGACAGCTGGGTGGACGAACTGAAAGCCCTGGCTGCCCATCCCAAGGTAAAGGCTATCGGTGAGATTGGCTTGGACTACTACTGGAAAGAAAATCCCCCCAAGGAGTTCCAGCAGATGGTTTTCCACCGGCAGATGGAGCTGGCACAGGAGCTTCAGCTGCCGGTCATCATCCACGACCGTGAGGCTCACCACGACTGCCTGGAAGTGGTCCGCTCCCATCCCCAGGTCACCGGCGTGTACCACTGCTACTCCGGCAGCCTGGAGGACGCTAAAGTGCTGGTAAAGCTGGGATGGATGCTGTCCTTCACCGGCACCATCACCTACAAAAATGCCCGTAAGGCTCTGGAGGTCATCGACTGGCTGCCTATGGACCGGATCATGATCGAGACCGACTCTCCCTATCTCACCCCGGAACCCTTCCGCGGCAAGCGCAACGACTCCGGCAAGGTCCATCTGGTGGCGGAGAAGATCGCCGAGGTAAAGGGCATGGACGCGGAAGAGGTGGCCCGCATCACTCTGGAAAACGGCAAACGGTTTTTCCACATCGAGGAGGCATAAGGGATATGACCATCACCTACGAATACGAGGGGGCACTGTACGTCAACCTCACCAACAAGTGCAACTGCAACTGTGAGTTCTGTCTGCGCCATGGTAAAAAAGAGGGCTCCATCTATACGGAGGACTCCCTGTGGCTGGAGCGGGAGCCCACCCGCCAGGAGGCTCTAGACAGCTTCCTCAGCCGGGACATCCCCAGCTACCGTGAAATCGTCTTCTGCGGCTATGGTGAGCCCACCTACCGTCTGGACGATATTCTCTGGCTGGTAGACGAGCTGAAGGCCCGCTACGGGGACCAGTTGCCCCCGGTGCGTATCAATACCAACGGCCATGCCAATCTCATCAACGGCCGTGACGTGTGCCCGGAGCTGAAGGGACGCATCGATACCCTGTCCATCTCCCTCAATGCCAACAACGCCGCCGATTACGTGGCTCTGTGCCACCCCATCCAGGGCGAGGAAGCCTACCAGGCCATGCTGGACTTTGCCAAAGAGTCCAAAACCTATGTCCCCCACGTGGTATTTACCGTGGTGGATAAGGGAACCGATCCCACTGAGATTGAGGAGAGCCGCTCCATTGCCCAGAGTCTGGGCGTCCAGCTGCGGGTACGGGCATATATCGACTCCTGAATCTCATCCGGTCTGTTTCATCTGCTCCACCTGTTGAGTGATGTAGTCCCCCACCTCATCAAACGGAATATCCAAAGCGGCCGAAAGCTCATCGTGGAGAAGAAATTCTGCCCGCTTCTGAAAATCCTGGTCCACCTTGCTGGGCTTCTTTCCGCTGCGGGTATTGGCTCTGCTTTTGGTGTACGCAGTTTTGATAAGCTGGACCAGATCCTCACAGGAATGGCTGTCCAGAAAACTGCGGTAGCGCTGGGCCAGCATACGGTAATCCAGATGTTCCAGCTGCGCCTGTTGGATTTCCGGAATACGGCGGATCAATTCCTGAGCTGCCTCGCGGCTGAGAATCGGACGCATAAATACTTTGGTATCTACCGGTACATAGATGGTCCCCGTACTCTGCAGCGGGATCAAAGTGTAGTACTCCACTTTGGAATCCGGATCAAACGGAGGCGGTCCAACTGCCTCCACCCGGCACACACCAGTACCGCTGTATACGATGAGACTTCCAATCGAAAACATCAAGGCTCCCCCATTCTGATAAAAATGAAAAAGCGTGTGGTTCTGACAACTGGACTTACGTTCTCAGAACCACACGCTGTAACTATATTTTAGCACATTTTTTTGCGGAATGTAAGAAAATCCTTGCGATACCGCCGTCAGGCCGCACCTTCCAGTTCCTCACGAGCCTCCCGCTCGCTGTCGGCGGAAAAGCAGAACCGCCCGGCCCAGTCATATACCTCTACATGTCCTCTTACCCAAACAATGCTGTAATCCATGGCGTATGCTCCTTTCCATATCCCTTGATGCTTGTTTATATCTTCTTTGGATGATCTGAGTATAGCAAATAATATGTCCAATAAACGGGATAGATTTAACAAGGTGGACAGGAAAGGAAACATACGTTATACTTTAAAAAAAGCAGGAGGGAATCAGGATGGAACCTATTTTTTACACCGTCACGGACATCAACGGCGACTACGCTCAACTGCTCGGCGATCAGGGTCAAGAGCACTCTATCACCATGTTTCTGCTGCCCGAGGGCACCACAGTGGGCAGCCGTCTGAAGCTGGAAAACTTTATTTGGAGCTTGGAAGCGTAAAAAACAGCCCCGCCAAACGGCGGGGCTGAAATTTTTATTCTTACTTGTTGCTGCGGCGCCAGATGTGCATCTTCTCGGCGTCCTGGATAAGCTGCTCACGGAAGTCGGGGTGAGCGATGGAGATCAGCGCCTCGGCGCGCTCCCAAGTGGACAGGCCCTTCAGGTTGACCATGCCGTACTCGGTGACGATGTAGTGCACGCAGGAGCGAGGATCCGTGCAGATGGAGCCGGGGGTGAGGGTGGGCACGATGCGGCTCTTTACAGTGCCGTCCTTGCCAGTGACTGTAGAGGACATGCAGATGAAGCTCTTGCCGCCCTTGGACAGGTAAGCGCCCATCACGAAGTCCAGCTGACCGCCGGTGCCGGAGATATGCTTAAGACCGGCAGACTCAGCGTTCACCTGGCCAAACAGGTCCATATCGATGGCGTTGTTGATGGAGATAAAGTTATCCAGCTGAGCCAGCACCCGCACGTCGTTGGTGTAGTCCACAGGAGCAGCCATCACGTCGGGGTTGCGGTCCACGTAGTCGTACAGCTTCTTGGAGCCGGCAGCAAAGGCGTACACCTGGCGGCCCTTATCCAGAGCCTTGTTCTTACCGGTGAGCTTGCCCGCCATAGCCATGTCCACAAAGCCGTCCACGTACATCTCGGTGTGAACGCCCAGGTCCTTCAGATCGGACTGAGCAATCATAGCGCCGATGGTGTTGGGCATGCCGCCGATGCCCAGCTGCAGGCAGGCGCCGTTGGGGATCTGGGGCACGATGAGCTCGGCCACAGCCTTGTCCACCGCGGTGGGCTCGCCGCCGCCGCCCAGCTGAGCGACCTCGGGGTTATCCCCTTCCACAACATAGTCCACGTCCTTGATGTTGATCTCACAGCCGGTGAGACCGTACACCCAAGGCATGTTCTTGTTCACTTCCAGGATGATGACCTTGGCCTTCTCCAGCATGTCGGCCAGGTGAGAGGCGGCCAGAGCAAAGCTGAAGTTACCGTGGCTGTCCATGGGGGTGACCTGGAGCATAGCCACGTCCACGGTCAGGTTCTCCCGGTAGAAACGGGGCAGCTCGGAATAGCGCATGGGGCTGAAGAAGCCCATGCCCTTGGTCATGATCTTACGGTCAATGCCGCTGCAGTGCCAGGAGTTCCAGGTGAAGTGCTCACCGGCATCCTCGGCCTTGGCGATCTCCGGCATCCACATGGTAACGCCGCCGCGGACCTTCACGTCCCGCAGCCCGTCCTTACGAGCGGCCAGGGCCTTGTCCAGGGCGATGGGGTGGTTGGTGCACCAACCGTAGTCCACCCAGTCACCGGATTTGACTACCTTGACCGCCTCTTCGGCGGTGGTCAGCTTCTGCTGATACATGGCTTGATAATCCATTTTGATACCCTCCAGTTATATTAAATATCGAGATATTCCTTTAGTTGTCCAAGTAGTAGGGCTTCATCAGGCTCTTCTGCTCGGTGGAATCCTTCACCCGGTTGGAGCGCATGGGCTCGATCGGCCCTCTGGGCCCACGGTCCCGGCGGCGGTCCGGACGGGAATTCTTCTTTTTCCCAGAGACCGGCTCCTCCTTTTTCTTGGGTGCGGAAGGGGCCGCTTTGACCTTTCCTTTGTCCTTGGTCTGGACTGTCTCAACCCGGGATTCCTTCTCGCCCCGACGTTCCTTACGGCGACTGCGGGGCGCGGAGCGGTGGGACAGCGGAGACTCCTGAACGCTCAGGGGCTTGCGGGGCGCCAGAAGCCGGGCGGTGGCGTCCATGATATGATCGCCCGCCAGAGGATTAGGACGGGAGAAATCGGTACGAGGCATGGCATTTCCGGTCTCCATGCGGCTGCCCGGCCGGGTCAGCTTACGGCGGCGGGAGGTCTGCTGGACCTGAGGCTCCGGCTCGGAGACTTGGGACACCGGGGAAGCCTGTACCTGCTCAGTCTGCTGGGGCTTTGCCTTGGCCTTGCGGCGGCGGCGCCGGGAC
>ENA-OROH01000840-OROH01000840.1-human-gut-metagenome-genome-assembly--contig:-NODE-840-length-33265-cov-4.841674_pt1 | contig 33265 bp, 26 predicted proteins | sample MGYA00242125_ERZ509042 | MGnify/ENA primary metagenome ERZ509042 (study PRJEB26280, sample SAMEA2338738) | human gut metagenome | biome: human gut; feature: human-associated habitat; material: faeces... | reverse complement strand
TCCCAGAAACGTCCCATGGCATGACCGTTCACCCATACCATACCTTTTCCCCAAGTACTCATATCAAGGAAAGTATCACCGACTTTGTCCAGTTTAAAGGTCGTTTTATAGTAAGCAGGCATAGCTGGTAATATTTTCGTATCCTGATAGTTCTTATTCTTAATAAAGGAGTAATCTACAGGGAAGCTGTACACCGTCCAGTTTTTCAGTTCTTTTGACCGGTCGCCGGAAACAAGTTCCACCTTTTCCGTGATTCCCTTCCGGTCGTGAATGGACTTATCAAAGTTTACACGTCCCATAGCCTCTACCAGAATATCCAGTTGCGTCCCTTTCTTCAAAGCAGGCAACACTGTCGTGAACTCACCTTTACGACGATCCAAACGTGTCAATAGTTTACCGTCAGCATAGATTTGTGCCCAATCATGCACTTCGGTAATCTTCAGAGTCGTTCCGGATTTTACAGCTTCGGGCAATGTCGTCCGATACAGAATTGTTCCCCAACCTTGGTTAAATTGTTCCATAGGTTGAATATCCACCGTTTGTTTTGCTTCCGGCAGATTAGAGAAAAGAGGAGCTATTTTTGTAAAATGAAACTCAGGAATTTCAATGACCGGCAATGCGGCAGGTATTTCAGGCAACGCTTCACCGGCAGGAAGATATGTTCTCAATAAATCGCGAAGCAGGAAATACTTCTCTGTCGTCCAACCGGCTTCACTGATAGGAGCGTCATAATCATAGGAACTGCACATGGCAGAATAAGCAGGATTATTAGCACCTCCCCAATGTCCGAAAGTGGTTCCGCCGTGAGTCATATAAAGACTGAAAGAAATATTACGATCGAGCATATCCTTGATTCCCTGTACCATGTCTTTTGCAGGACGCGTCTCATGTTTTCGTCCCCAATGGTCGAACCAGCCACTCCAGAATTCACTGCACATCAACGGAGTTTCCGGACGAAGTTCTTTCAGTTTCTTGAATTGTTGGTCAATATTGGCACCGGTTCCAAAATTCACTGTCCAGAGCAAATCCTCCAATGCGTTATTTGTGAAGTTACTACTCCAGTCACACTGGAAAAGAGGCACATCCGTAAACCCTGATTCGCGTACCAAATCACGCACGGCAGCTACATAAGGCTTGTCGGTTGCATAAGAGCTGTATTCATTCTCTACCTGCACCATGATGATATTACCACCTTTATTTATTTGCAGTGGCGCCAATTGTTTGCCGACTTCTTTCATAAAGATGCCTACGCGCTCCATATAATAGGGATCGAGCGTACGAAGCGCCACATCTTTTTTCTTCAGCAGCCACCAGGGAAGACCTCCCATTTCCCATTCCGCACACACATAAGGACCGGGACGGACAATGACATACATCCCATGCTTTTGTGCCGCACGACAGAAAGCAGCAATATCGTTCTGACCGGAAAAGTCAAACTTACCTTCTTCCTGTTCATGGATATTCCAAAAGATATAGATACAAATGGTATTCATCCCCAATGCTTTGCACATCTCAATACGATGTTCCCAATAGGCTTGCGGGATACGAGTGTAATGAAGTTCGGCGGCCTTCACCACAAATGGTTCACCGTCCAGCAAAAAGGTATTCTTGCCGGCTTCAAATTTGCGGGCAGTAGTTTGTGCCTGTGCACTACTAAAGATAACGACTGTAAAAAGTACCAGTAAAGCAATCAATCTGTTTCTCATGGTTTATTCAAAATAGAATTTTAATAGTATACGACAAAGGTAGGCGATTCACCTAAATCCGAGGGCATAATTATCATTCAAAAAGGGTTAGAAATAAAGCAAAATAACTACAAACAGGGCCATTTTCATTTATTTTCCCACTACAAAAGCAATATCCAGTATAAGTCCGGCTATCAGTCATAACACCAAAATCAGTTTTCTTTCGTCAACATACTTTCCAGTTCTTCCGCATTCAGGCGAAGATAGAATTGCCCGCGATAGGCGACAGAGATAGCTCCCGTTTCTTCGGAAACAATAATGGCGTGTGCATCCGACTGCTGTGAGATACCCATAGCGGCCCGATGACGCAAGCCGAGTTCTTTAGGTATATTCAAATCGTGAGAAACAGGAAGAATACATCCTGCCGCTTTGATACGTTTCTTGCTGATAACCATTGCCCCGTCATGTAACGGACTATTCTTGAAGAAGATATTTTCAATTAAACGTTGGTTGATTGCCGCATCAATCATTTCACCTGTACGGACGATTTCGTCTAAAGGAACGTTATGCTCAATGACAATCAGTGCACCGACTTTTTGCTTTCCCATGCTCAGACAAGCCATTACCACAGGCATAATATCATCATGTTTCAATACTTCTTTCTTCGCCCCGTTAAAGAGACGGGCCAATGCACTGACATGCCGGTGAGAACCCAAAGTCAGCAAGAAACGGCGTATCTCGTCCTGAAACAGTACGATCAGCGCTATCACGCCCACATTCATCAAAGTATCGAAGATGGAACCCAGCAACTTCATCTCCAAAACCTGAGTCACCACCAACCAGATCAGTATAAAAACCAGAATACCGGTGAATACCTTGATAGAGCCGGAAGCCTTCATCAACTTGTATGTATAATACAGCAAGAAAGCCGCCAACAGAATATCAATAAAATCTTTTATGCCAAATTCAAAAAACATCGTTCTCTGATTTTAATTTTTCAACAATGCGAACCGCTTCCACTGCTTCGCGTACATCATGTACCCGAAGGATGTGAGCGCCTTTCATTAACGCAACGGTATCCAATATAGTTGTCCCGTTCAACGAATCCTGCGGAGTGCCCCCCAACAATTTATAAATCATAGATTTTCGTGAAACTCCTACCAACAAAGGTAATTCGAATATACGGAACTCTTCGAGATGTGCCATTAGTTCATAATTATGCTCCAACGTCTTCCCGAACCCGAATCCTGGGTCGAGTATGATATCCTTCACTCCCAAATCACGAAGCTGCTGAACTTTACGCGCGAAGTAAAGGAAAACGTCCTTTATCAGATTATCATAATGGGGTTCTTTCTGCATATTCTGCGGGGTGCCCTGCATATGCATCATGATATAGGGCACTCCCAGTCCGGCTACTGTCTGAAACATCCGGTCATCCATTTCACCGGCAGCAATATCGTTAATGATAGCAACGCCATACTCGTTTACGCATTGCGCTGCTACATCAGCCCGAAAAGTATCTACGGAAATAATAGCCTCCGGATGATTGCGGTTCAGAATCTCCAGACCGGTGCGTAACCGGTTCATTTCTTCTTCGGCAGAAATATGTTCTGCATTAGGACGCGAAGAATAAGCGCCTATATCGATAATAGCAGCGCCTTCATCAATGATTTGTCGGGCCCGGGCAGCAATATCTTCTTCGGTCTGCATCCGGCTACCGGCATAAAAAGAATCGGGAGTTACATTCAGAATACCCATTACCTGCGGAATGGAGAGATCAAGCAACTGCCCTTTTACATTTATATAAATAGGAGACGTAGATTTCATCATTGACAGTATTCCTTTTAGATTGCCCACAAATGTAGAGAAAAAAAGCAAGCAATCGTACTAAAAAGAAGAAATAAACGTATATTTGCAAACAACAGAAGAAACCGAAAACATCATACCATGAGCCAAACAGCCCTATCTTTCACCCGATTTCTTTTTTTATTTTTATTCTTTACCGCTTCTGTAAAAGCCCAGAAAGAAGCTAAAGACTTTAACGTTGACTCTACCCTTTATGCCTATTATCAACGTTGTCAGGAATGCTTATTGCAACCCGTTGTACTTAGCATGTCCGATACCTTGTATCGAATGGCAGAGGAACGGCATGATAAACGGATGCAGGCAGTAGCTATTTCCACCCAACTGGATTATCATTATTTTCAGGCAACAAATGAAGACAGCATTATCTATTATACCAATAAGGTGAAAGACTTCGCCAAAGCAACCCAACAACCCAAGTATTATTATTTCGCATGGTCGAACAGGCTTATTCTATATTATCTGAAAAACGGTAGAACCAATATTGCACTTTATGAAGCGCAAAAGATGCTGAAAGAAGCACAAGAGGAAGACGACAAAACCGGTCTGTCCCGCTGCTATAACATCATGTCGCAGATTTATACAGTCAAAAGACTGGATTCCATGGCTTTCGAATGGCAATTGAAAGAAATAGAACTGACGGAGAAATATGATCTGGAAAACTATAACATCTCGCAAACATACAGCCAGATAAGCAGTTATTACATCAATACCGACCAGCCGGAAAAGGCACTGGAAGCATTGAAAAAGGCGGATGCAACCGCATACTCCCCTACACAAAAAATATCCGTGCAACTGGAATACGTTAATTATTACAGCAAATTCGGAGATATGCAGGCAGCCGAGAAAATACTAAACGAATGTAAAACAGCATTTGATCAGGATAAAAGATTATGGTCGATAAAGAAAAGACTATATAATATAGAATACGTCTATTATCTGCAATCCAAGCAATACCCAAAGGCACTGGAAGCTGCCAAGAAACAGGAAGCGGAGGAATTAAACCTTAGCGAAAGTATACAGAACAGTGTCCATTACCTGACGAAAGGAAAAATATACAGCAATATGGGTAATATGAGCGAAGCAATCAAATACCTGCAAATGTATATCGAAGCAGAGGATTCTTTAAAGATAGCCAATGAACAAATGGCCAGCAGCGAATTTGCCACTCTGCTCGAAGTGGAGAAACTCAATGCCGAAAAAAAGGAATTAATGCTCCAGGCACAGGAAAAGGAGATACGCAATAAGACGACATTAATCATCTCATTAATTGTTTTGTTAGGTATCCTATTCATGTTCTTATACAGAGAGAATTTCCTGAAACGTAAGTTGAAAGTTTCGGAAAGCGAACTTAAAATCAGGAATGAAGAGCTCACTATATCCCGGGAGGAATTGCACAAAGCCAAAGATATAGCCGAAGCAAGCAGCCGGATGAAGACAACGTTTATTGAAAGTATGACACATGAGATTCGTACACCGCTTAATTCGATTGTAGGCTTCTCACAGATTTTAAATGATCATTATAGCAATAGTCCGGAAACTCAGGAATTCGTCAAAATCATAGAGAATAATAGTAATGACCTACTCCGGTTAGTTACCGACGTGCTTGCTCTGTCCGAACTCGACCAATATGACAAGCTACCTACGAATATCACCACAGACGTCAACGCCATCTGCGAACTTGCTTACGAAGTAGCTAAAAATAAGAGCCAGAAAGGAGTTGAAGTATTCTTCAAACCTGAAAGAGAAAGCCTGTTTATACTCAGCAATCAGGAACGTATCTCACAAGTATTGAATAATCTGATGCACAACGCTGCCAAATTCACCTCGCACGGAAGTATCTGTATAGCGTATTCCATATCGGAAGCTGAAAAGAAGATTGAAATCAGTGTCACCGATACAGGAATAGGGATACCCGCAGACAAACAAAATTGCGTATTCGAACGTTTCTATAAAGTAAATTCTTTCACACAAGGGACAGGACTAGGACTTTCTATATCCCGAAGTATTGCAGAAAAACTGGGAGGCAGCCTCCAGATAGATTCTTCTTATACAGACGGATGTCGGATCGTACTAACCCTACCTTTAGTATACGCCTAAGCAAAAAACCGTCCGAAGCCGTATCTAATCCGAAAGAATAGCCTATCTTTGCAACGTTTTAATAGATGTTCAGGTTATGAAACTTTCTGCTATTTACCAGATTTTTCTGGATTGTCAATCAGTAACCACTGATAGCCGGAATTGTCCGGACGGTTCATTGTTTATCGCTCTGAAAGGCGAGTCATTCAATGGCAATGCCTTTGCCGGAAAAGCGTTGGAAGACGGTTGCGCATTTGCTATTATTGACGAGGCCCAATATGCCATAGAGGGTGATCGACGATACATACTCGTAAACGACTGCCTGCAAACATTGCAACAGCTAGCCAACTATCATCGACGTCAACTCGGAACACGGGTTATCGGTATCACCGGAACCAATGGAAAAACAACAACCAAAGAATTAATCTCCGCCGTTCTTTCTCAAACGCATAACATTCTCTATACCCAAGGAAACCTGAACAACCATATCGGAGTGCCAACAACTCTACTCCGGCTGAAACCGGAACATGACCTTGCCGTCATCGAAATGGGTGCCAATCATCAGGGAGAAATCAAATTCCTTTGTGAAATAGCCGAACCGGATTATGGCATTATAACCAATGTCGGTAAAGCTCACTTGGAAGGATTCGGTTCTTTTGAAGGTGTAATCAAGACTAAAGGAGAGCTGTATGACTTCCTCCGCAAGAAAGGAAATTCTACAATCTTTATCCACCATGACAATCCCTATCTGATGAATATAGCCAAAGGATTGAATCTGATTTCTTATGGAAGCGGGGAAGATCTTTATGTCAACGGCTGCATCACAGGGAATTCACCTTATCTCGCTCTCGAATGGAAGGCAGAAAAGAATGGTGAAATCCACCGGATACGGACGCAGTTAATCGGAGAGTATAATTTCCCCAATGCCCTGGCTGCCATTACAATCGGACGGTTCTTCGGGGTGGAAGACCGGAAGATAGACGAAGCGTTGGCCGGATATACACCCCAGAATAATCGTTCACAGCTTAAAGAGACAGCAGACAATACCCTTATCATTGATGCATACAATGCCAATCCTACCAGTATGGCGGCTGCCCTGCAAAACTTTCGGAATATGACAGTTTCTCACAAAATGCTTATATTGGGGGACATGCGCGAACTGGGCACCGAAAGTCTGAACGAACATCAGAAGATTGTTGATTACATAAAAGAGAGCGACTTTGAAAAAGTATGGCTGGTCGGAGAGCAGTTTGCATCTGTCTGTCACTCTTTCAAGACGTATGCAAATGTACAAGAGGTCATAAAGGAACTTGAAACAAATAAGCCTAAAGGCTATACCATTCTCATCAAAGGTTCCAATGGGATCAAACTTAGCTCAACAGTAGAATATTTATAATCACTGTTTCATCATTCTTGGACGCACCACATAATAAGCAACCAGACTTGCGAGCAATGCTCCGGTAGAATTTGCTGCAAAATCCAGCCAGTCTCCTCCACGGTAACTGGTACAGTATTCTTGCAGCAATTCTACACACCCGCTGAACAGCACGGGGCAGAAGAACGCTCCTACCCAAGCATGCCACAACGGTGCCTCGTCCCGGCGATGTGCACGCAAAAATTCCAGCCACAACATACCTGACATACCGAAATACATACAAATATGAACCAGCTTGTCTAAGTTAGGAATCTCACTCAAATCCGTCTTGGGTGGTTTAAAAAATGAAAGATAAATCACAGTCAGGATTATAAAAAGTGAGATCGGATATTTCTTAATATAAGATAGCATATCTAAATAATATTACATATTTCGTGCAAATATAAGTATCATTTTCTATATTTGCACTCTTATAGGTACATTTTATAACGATTTGTAAGATAAAACAAGATTTATGACAAAAAATGATAGAGCGAACTTCGGTAGTAAATTAGGCGTTATACTTGCCTCTGCAGGCTCGGCAGTAGGGCTGGGGAATATATGGAGATTCCCTTACGAGACAGGAAATCATGGGGGAGCCGCCTTTATATTGATCTACTTAGGCTGTGTCTTGCTTTTGGGGCTTCCCATTATGATTGCCGAATTCCTGATAGGCCGTCGTTCAAGAGCCAACACAGCAGGAGCTTATCAGAAATTAGCACCCGGTACACATTGGCGTTGGGTAGGCCGTATGGGTGTATTGGCAGGTTTTCTGATCCTCAGTTATTATTCGGTAGTAGCCGGATGGACACTTGAATATATATTTGAAGCAGCTTCAAATGGTTTTGCGGGAAAAACTCCCGAAGAGTTCATCACTTCTTTCCAACAGTTTTCCAGCAATCCCTGGCGACCGGTGGTCTGGTTGGTTTCCTTCTTGTTAATTACCCACTTCATCATTGTAAAAGGGGTGGAAAAAGGGATTGAAAAGTCTTCCAAGATAATGATGCCCACACTTTTCATCATTATTCTTATATTGGTAGGCTGCTCTGTTTCATTGCCGGGCGCCGGTGCCGGTATCGAGTTTCTTTTGAAACCGGACTTCAGCAAAGTGGACGGCAATGTGTTTCTGAGTGCTATGGGACAAGCCTTCTTTTCCCTTAGTCTGGGAATGGGTTGCCTTTGTACATACGCTTCCTACTTCAGTAAAGAGACAAACCTGACTAAAACGGCTTTCAGCGTGGGTATTATCGATACCTTCGTGGCAATACTAGCCGGATTTATCATTTTCCCAGCCGCCTTTTCCGTCGGAATCCAACCGGGGTCCGGTCCCAGCCTTATTTTCATTACGCTACCGAACGTATTCCAACAAGCATTTAGCGGGGTACCTATATTGGTATATATATTCTCTGTAATGTTCTACGCATTGCTGGCAATGGCAGCATTGACTTCCACTATTTCCCTACACGAAGTGGTGACAGCCTATCTGCATGAAGAATTCAAATTCTCCCGTGGGAAAGCGGCAAAACTTGTGACCGGCGGATGCATATTCTTCGGAGTATTCTGTTCATTATCATTGGGAGTAACAAAAGAATTCACTGTTTTTGGCTTGGGGATGTTCGACCTATTCGACTTTGTAACAGCCAAACTCATGCTTCCCCTCGGCGGACTGTGCATTTCTCTCTTTACCGGATGGTATCTCGACAAGAAAGTGGTATGGTCGGAAATTACCAACAACGGCACACTTAGAATTCCCGTATATCGGCTGATTGTCTTTATATTAAAATATATCGCACCAATCGCTATTACATTAATATTCATCAATGAGCTAGGATTCATCAAACTATAATGTGGAAAGACTTTTTTTATTTCACTAAAACCGAACGACAAGGCATTATCGTCCTTGTCGTCCTTATTTTAGGAGTACTCTTACTCCCCAATCTCTTCCCTCTTTTCAATCGTCCGAAAGAGGTAGACACCTTGAAACAAGAGATATTTCAGAAAGAATATAATGAGTTCATCGCTTCTCTCGAAGAAGTGGAATCTCACAAAAAGTCGAAGAATCCGACTTCCCGACCATCCGTAAGGAAAGAAATCACTCCTTTCGCATTCGATCCGAACACTGCTGATTCCATGACTTTCCTCTCTCTCGGCCTACCGGCATGGATGGCAAAGAATATTCTGAACTATCGAAGAAGACAGGGGATATTCCGACATCCGGAGGATTTCCGGAAAATATATGGGCTGAAGGAAGAACAATATCAGACTCTTCTTCCCTACATCCGGATTGCAGAAAAGCTCCGCTCCAAAGATACAGTGCGACTGCTCACCATACAAAACATACGAAAAGACACGGTATTCAAGTATCAGCCCGGTACTGTTATCAGCCTCAACCAAGCAGACACAACCGAACTTAAAAAGATTCCGGGAATCGGGAGTAGTATCGCCCGGATGATTGTAAATTACCGTAAGAAGCTGGGAGCTTTTTATAGAATAGAACAATTGCAAGAGATTCATCTAAAGGTAGAAAAGCTTCGTCCATGGTTTTCAATCGCCCCCGATGAGATACGCCGTATCAATTTGAACAAGGCAAGCGTGGAACGAATGATGCATCATCCGTATATCAATTATTATCAAGCAAGAGTGATTGTAGAGCACCGGAAAAAGAAAGGAAGATTAAAGAGTTTGAAACAATTATCACTCTATGAAGAATTCACTTCTGCCGACCTTGAACGGATAGAGCCCTATATCTGTTATGATTAATTAAAAGAAAGATGCATTCCTATCACACCAGACAAGAATGCATCACACACAAACAAAACAAACACTCTACTATCATCTTCACAGACTTCTGTAGAGAAGCGACTATAAATATATAACTAAAAGATAGAATCCTTGCAAGATTCCACCTTTTTGGTATACATTTCTAGAAGTTAGGTTCCTTTATTAATCTTTTTTAATCATACCATCTACCATATGAACCGTTCGGTCAGTTATTTTAGCAAGTCCCTCATCATGGGTAACAATCACGAAAGTCTGACCCAGCCGATCTCGCAAATCAAAGAACAGACGGTGTAAATCTTCTTTATTTTGAGTATCTAGACTTCCGGAAGGCTCGTCCGCCAGAATTACGGCAGGATCGTTGATTAAGGCTCTCGCCACAGCCACCCGTTGTTTCTCTCCTCCCGACAATTCATTCGGTTTATGGGAGGCACGGTCTGCCAGCCCCATAAAATCCAGAATCTTCATGGCACGATCGTTTGCCTCCTTTAAGGATACCCCTGCAATGAATGCAGGAATCATCACATTCTCTAATGCCGTAAACTCCGGAAGAAGTTGGTGGAACTGGAAAACAAAACCAATATTCTTGTTACGGAATGCAGACAACTCTTTCTCCTTCATCCGGCTGACCACAGTTCCGTCGATTTGTACCAGACCAGTATCCGGTTCATCCAAAGTACCCATAATTTGCAGCAGCGTTGTCTTACCCGCTCCACTAGGACCTACAATGCTGACAACCTCACTCTTATTGATTTCAAGATCAATGCCTTTCAGTACTTGTAATGAACCGAAGTTCTTCGTTATTCCTTCTAATTTTATCATAATAGCTTTTATAATCTTTTAATGACATATTCCGCCAGATAACATCCAAACACAGCAGGCATATAACTGACCGTTCCGCAAGTCGATTTCTTGTTCTGTTCGTCATCTGTGAGCAACACCGCCTTTGCATCAGCCTGTTCGGTACTGAACACAACCGGGAGTGTACGTTTCATCCCCATTTTCTGTAACCGTTTCCGCACCGCTTTGCTCAATCCGCAATGATAAGTATCCCAAAGATCGGCAAACCGTACCTGCGTAATGTCACTTTTTGCCCCTGCTCCCATACTGGAAACAATCCTGATCCGCCGTTTCATCGCTTCATAAATCAAGAAACACTTCGGACTGATTGTATCGATAGCGTCCACTATGAAATCATATTTACCGGCATCCAATAGCTCCGGTATATTTTCATCTTTCAGATAAACAGGTAAAACGGTCAGGTCGATATCGGGGTTTATATCTTTATACCGGGTAGCCAGCACTTCCGCCTTCGACATCCCCAAAGTGGAATGCAATGCAGGTAACTGACGGTTCAGGTTAGTCGGCTGCACCGTATCGGCATCTACAATCGTCATTCGTCCGACTCCTGCACGACAAATCATTTCTGCCGCATAAGCTCCCACTCCACCCAGCCCCACGACCAATACGTGAGAGTTCCGGATACGATTCATCTTCTCTTCTCCCAAAAGAAGTTCCGTTCTTTGTTGCCAGTCGTCTCTTTCCATCAGCTTTTCTTGAACCATTTATAGAACCATTTACCGACCTTCTCATAATGCTGAGACTCATTATGCCCGCGAGGATCGGAGAAAGACACGATCTCTTGCGGTTCACCGAATTGGTCGGGATATAAAATAATCAAACTATTATTTGCAAAATATTTGCCCAACTGTGACGGCAAACGATCAAAAGAAGGATCATAAGAGATAGATCCCCGACGGGCGGAAATAACAACCAACAGATGGTCATAGTTAACCTGTCCCGTTAATAGCAAAAGATCATCCCACTCATCTAATGTAGAAAACTCGGTCGGAGTACCTACATATTTCTTTTTCACAAGTTGCTGAAGCCTCATCAATGTCCGTTCATTCGAGAAGAAATGTACACGACATCCTAGAATGCTTCCCATACGGCAGAAATGCTCCACCCACTTTGCAAAGCCGGTCTCATATTCCGCCTTTGGAGGAACGGCAATATTAATCCGGCGTAAGGTATTCACCGGCATCAGGAATTTTGCGATCATCACCTCGCGATGCGTACCTTTCAGCAGACTTTCCGCCAAATGCCCGAAAAAAGAATCCACGATATTAGCTTTCCGGTGCAAACCGATCACCACATCCGTAGCCTCATACTCTTTTATCGTATGTATAATTCCCGAAGCAATATTCAGATCATAACGACTGACCATAGTGACAGGAACATCGGCAGCCGCAGCAATCATCGCAGCTTTTTCCAGATTACGTTTTCCCTGTAATTCTTTCTTTTCCGAGCTATTATTATCATTGATTACATTCAATGCTATCAACCCATTTTTCTGTTTGGCATCCTTTATGACCAATGCCAGATTGATGAGGTCTTCAATCGTATCCGGGTTGGCAACCGGAATCAATATCTGTTCATTATTATTTTTCACCCCTTCTTTTTCCGACTGCACATTTTCGTCTAAAGCAAAACGGCGGGCAGAACGCTCCGTCACCAAAGAACTGATGACACAAGTAAAGAGAATCATCACTACGGTACCGTTCAGCACATCATCATTCAGCAAACGTTCTCCATTCTCCATAATGATTTCGTGTCCGATCAATACTGCCGCCAATGTGGCTGCTGCCTGTGCATTACTCAGACCGAATATCATACTCCGTTCATTCGGCTGCATCCGATAAATCTTCTGCGTAGCCCATGCTGCCAGCCACTTGCTGAAAGTAGCTACCACTGTCATTACAATTGCCACCTTCAACGCTTCCCCACCGGTGAACAGACTTCTTACATCAATAATCATTCCGACACCAATCAAGAAATAAGGTATAAACAACGCATTTCCTACAAACTCCAAACGGTTCATCAACGGAGAAACGTGAGGAATCAGCCGATTTAAGACCAATCCGGCAAGAAAGGCTCCCAAGATACCCTCCATTCCGACAAATTCCATTAATCCACCACCCAGAAAGACCATTGCCAACACAAACACAAACTGCATCACGCTATCGTCATACTTTCGGAAGAACCAGCGACCGATACGGGGGAAAAAGAAAACAATCAAAAATCCGAGAAAAGCGACTTTAGCAACCAGGAACGCCCAAAACCAACCATCCACAGTTCCCTTAAACATTCCACCTACAACAGCTAGAATAATCAAAGCAAGGGTAACGGTAACAGCAGTACCGCCAATAGTTATATTGACACTGCGCAGACGTGACAATCCGTAACGACTGATAATAGGATAAGCAATCAACGTATGGGAAGCGTACATACTTGCCAACAGTACGGCAGTGAGAAAACCATAGCCCAACAGACTCATACTGCTCCATATACCCAATCCCATAGGAATCAGAAAGGTGAGCCAGCCAAACACAAAGCTTTTTGTCCGGTTCTTCTTAAAATCCTCCATATCCATCTCAAGACCGGCGAGAAACATAATATAATAAAGCCCGACTTTACCGAACAGTTCGAAACTGCTATCACGGTCGAGCACATGAAAGCCATGCTCTCCAATCAGTACTCCCGCCAGAATCATGCCTATAATATGAGGTATATGAAGCCGTCCGAGAATCATCGGAGCAAAAAGAATAATAATCAGTACCAAAAAAAACACCCAAGTCGGATCAGAAATTGGCAACGTTAAATTGAGATCAAACAGGTTCATAGACTGTGGTTTTAGGAATTCAACTACAAAGGAACAAAAAAGTTCGCATACCTCCAATTCATAAGTAGATAGATTCAAATAATATTTTTTCGACAAAAATGCGGTTTATATGGCAAATTGTTATAATTTTGCAGCCTAATCTTTCCTATTAGATAGTATAGAAAGGGAAATACAGTATTCACATTTAACAAAAGAAAAAGATGAAAGTAGCTATTGTTGGCGTAAGCGGAGCCGTGGGACAGGAATTCCTGCGCGTGCTCGATGAGAGAAACTTCCCGTTGGACGAGTTAGTTTTGTTCGGTTCTAAACGTAGTGCCGGAACAACTTATACTTTCCGCGGTAAACAGATCGAGGTGAAACTCTTACAACACAACGATGACTTTAAAGGGATAGACATTGCTTTCACCTCTGCCGGTGCAGGAACATCCAAAGAGTTCGAAAAGACCATCACTAAATACGGCGCTGTGATGATCGACAACTCCAGCGCTTTCCGTATGGATGCGGATGTACCTTTGGTAGTGCCTGAGGTAAATGCCGAAGACGCATTGGAGCGTCCACGCGGTGTCATTGCCAACCCCAACTGTACAACAATCCAAATGGTTGTCGTACTGAAAGCCATCGAACAGCTTTCTCATATAAAAACCGTGCACGTATCTACCTATCAGGCAGCCAGCGGTGCCGGTGCTGCCGCTATGGACGAATTGTACGAGCAATATCGCCAAGTATTGGCAAATGAACCTGTTACAGTAGAAAAGTTTGCATATCAATTGGCTTTCAACCTCATACCGCAGATCGACGTGTTCACAGAAAACGGTTATACGAAAGAAGAGATGAAGATGTATAACGAAACACGTAAAATCATGCATTCAGATATTAAAGTCAGCGCGACTTGCGTACGTGTTCCTGCACTACGTGCTCACTCTGAAAGTATCTGGGTAGAAACCGAACGCCCTATTTCTATCGAAGAAGCCCGCGAAGCATTCGCTAAGGGAGACGGACTGGTGCTTCAGGATAATCCTGCGGAAAAAGAGTACCCGATGCCGCTATTCCTGGCTGGGAAAGATCCGGTTTATGTGGGACGCATCCGCAAAGACCTGACGAATGAAAACGGATTGACTTTCTGGATTGTAGGTGACCAAATCAAGAAAGGTGCAGCACTGAACGCAGTGCAGATCGCAGAATATCTGATTAAAGTAAAGAATCTCTAAATCATAAAAGGTGATTTAAGAAAGAAAAGTCCGGTTTCGTCCTTGAAACCGGACTTTTTATATACCTTTGCATTCACAAAATAGAATTTAAGCCGCAATTGCCTCTGCGTTATACACAAACAAATACGGTTCAAACATTAATTATCATCTAAGAATTAAACCGTATGAGAATTTACAAAGTGTTTACACTTTTAGGTCTGTTCATTTCTATATTCTACAATTGTTCACTTCCTGCCGATGATGAAGAAGATTCAGAAGGAGAAGATACGGCTACTTCCGAACTTTCTTGGGAAGGAGAAACAGATAAATTCACTATCAATTCTAAAGAAGGAGTCCATCTGAATGATCCGGCAGAAGATAGTGGAACAGCCTATGTCACCATACCGTCCACGTCAGTAAAGAATACCCGCTGGGAGTTTGGAGTTCACCTTACATTCAATCCATCCGCCAATAACTATGCACGTTTTTATCTGACCTCTTCTTCCAACACCCTCTCCGGTAGCCTAAACGGGTATTTTATACAAATAGGAGGAGCAAAAGACAATGTGACACTTTATCGTCAGAATGGAGACCAGCCCAAGCTGTTGGCTTCGGGTCGGGAAGTGATGAAGGGTAATAACTCCCCCCAATTATACATAAAAGTAGAATGCGATAACAATGGGTATTGGACTTTTTGGACACGATTGGAATCCGAAGACGGATATACATTGGAAAAGCAAGTGAAAGATACCGGCATACAGAGTTCCGTTTGTTCGGGAATTTATTGTGTCTACACCAAAACCCGCTGTAAAGCCTTCACATTCCATCATGTACGATTATCCAACGGTGTAGAGACAACGACCGACCCCGACAATACTCCCGACAAACCGGATTCCGAAGAGCCAGATATTACCGAGCTACCGGAAGATGTGAGAGGTATGCTCCTCTTTAATGAAATAATGTATGATAATGCCACAGACGGCGCCGAATACATAGAGCTCTATAATCCGACTGAACAGACTATTGTGTTGCCACAGCTTTTTCTATATAAGATGCATGAAGACGGCAAAGTGTACAGTACCACTACGTTACAAAATGAATCTCCATCCCAACCCCTGATCATTGCATCCAAAGGATATCTTTGCTTTTCTAAATATCTCGACAAGATTATTCAAAAACACAATGTCAATAGAGAGAACCTAATAGAAATATCCAAATTCCCGGCACTTGATAATGAAGGAGGCTATCTCGCACTGTCCAGCACCCCCAAAACTGGGAAAGGACATACATTTGACACTTGCCGTTTCTGGGACGGAATGCACGATACCGACAAATCCAAAACTATCGGCATTTCACTCGAAAAGAAATCACCAGAACTACCTTCACTCAACAAGAATTGGCGTTCCTCTAAACATACGACCGGCGGAACTCCTGGAATAAAAAATATGTAAGAGTATATATATCTATGATAAATTCCCTACATTTGTAGCAAAGTAAACAAGTTTATGATAAATATATAAGAAACATCTTACACAACTCATACTACACAACAAGAAGTAAAATAATGAAAACAACAATCAACTGTTTTCTTCCTTTCAGCCGGTTGGAAGAAACTGTGCAAACAGTTAAGGAGTTACGTGCATCAATGCTGGTAGACAAAATTTATTTATTGGCATCGCCAATTACCAATGTCTGTATTCCCGGATGCGAACTCATCTCTGTAGAGAAAATGCAGTCTACACAAGCGATGCGAGCTATTGCAGAACATTCTGATAAAACATATACCTTGCTCTATACCAAACACACTGCACTAAAAATAGGCATGTTCGCTCTTGAAAGAATGGTTCAAATAATGGAAATGACCCAAGCTGGCATGGTATATGCAGACCATTACCAACAGATGGACAGTGTGCAAAAACCTGCTCCGGTCATTGATTACCAATTCGGCAGCCTGCGTGACGACTTCAATTTCGGCTCGGTTCTACTATTCAATGCCAACGCATTTAAGGAAGTTATAGAAAATACGGAAGAGGAATATCAATATGCAGGCTTGTATGATTTGAGACTCAAAATATCCCAAAAGAGCAAACTGGTACACATCAACGAATATCTATATACCGAAGTAGAAAGTGACAAGCGGAAAAGCGGTGAGAAGCAGTTCGATTATGTAGACCCTAAAAACCGTCAGGTACAGATTGAAATGGAACAGGCATGCACCAACCATTTGAAGGAAATTGGCGGATATCTTTATCCTATCTTCCGTCCCGTAGACTTTTCTTCCCACACTTTTGAATATGAGGCTTCTGTCATTATACCCGTACGCAACCGTATTCGCACAGTCAAAGATGCCGTACGCTCGGCACTGAACCAGCAAACGACCTTTCCGTTCAATGTCATTGTCATCGACAATCATTCGACAGACGGGACCAGTGAAGTTCTCCGTGAACTTAGTTCGGACAAGCGACTGATTCACGTCATTCCCGAAAGAGATGACCTCGGTATAGGCGGATGTTGGAACATAGGTATCCATCACGAGAAATGCGGAAAGTTTGCCGTCCAACTTGATAGCGATGACGTGTATAAAGACGAACATAGCCTGCAAATCATTATTGATACTTTCTATAAACAGAAATGTGCAATGGTAATCGGCACTTATATGATGACTAACTTTGATATGCAGGAAATTGCCCCCGGCATCATCGATCATAAGGAATGGACGCCCGACAACGGACGAAATAATGCATTACGTATCAACGGTCTGGGAGCTCCCCGTGCATTCTACACACCCATTCTTCGGGAAATCAAAGTCCCGAACACAAGCTATGGAGAAGATTATGCCCTTGGATTGAAAATTTCACACGATTATCAGATAGGCAGAATATACGACGTGATTTACCTTTGCCGCCGTTGGGAAGGCAACTCGGATGCTGCACTGCCTGTTGAGAAAATCAACCAGAATAATCTATATAAAGACCGACTTCGTACGTGGGAATTGGAACAGCGCATCCTGCAACAAGAAACGACATTAGAGAAAATTCAGCAAAAAATCGAACAGTTATTCCAAAAGCAAACTCTTTCTTGGGAACTGGCCAAAGAGAATTACCAGGCATTGGAACAGTATCGGTCACGAACAAAAGAAATATCCAAATGGTTTGGTAATGACGGTTTAGGTGCGAACCTATTCCTTAATCCGAAACGTATTCTTTCAGCTACCGCACAGACAGATATTGCCTCCATTCACTCACGGCCTTGCTTCCTCTGCCAAACAAACCGACCGCAGGAACAAGAGTTCATCAGTTATAGGAATTATCAGATACTGGTTAATCCCTATCCCATATTTAAACACCACTTTACAATTGTAGATAAGGAACACAAGTCGCAATCCATAGTCGGGCGTTTTAAAGATATGATAGAATTCACCGACATAATGAGAGAATACTTTCTTATGTATAATGGACCGGAATGTGGAGCTTCCGCTCCCGATCATGCCCATTTTCAAGCTTGCAGTAAAGAGGAAAGTATGCAGGGATCATATTACGATCGCATGGAATTAATAGATAACGACAAGGTGCAAATTAGTTATGAAAATTTCCCGTACAGTTTCATCAGGATTCAGGCGAAAAATAAGAAAACAATGTCGAAAACCTTTCATCTGATTTACGACATCTTAGCTACCAATAATAACGGAAAAGAACCAATGATGAATATTCTTGCCTGGTATGGTTTGGAACGCACCAAAGAGGATTTTGGAAAGAACTACGACGATCAATTTGAGTCAGTGGCCGAACACCCTTACAATTGTATTATCTTCTTACGCAGCAAACATCGTCCCGACTGCTATTACGCAAAAGGAGACGAACAAATTCTCATCAGTCCTGCTATTGCTGAAATGAACGGCATATTCCCTATAGTACGTGAAGAGGATATGGAGAAACTGACTCCTGAAAAGGTATATGATATCTATCGGGAAATATCTATATCCAAAGAAAAACTGCAAAAAATACTAGAACGTATCAAAGCTGTATTATGACTCAACCTCAAATAACAGTCGGTATCCTTTCCGGGAAAGAGATTGAATTCTCTTTCCCGGTGAAATTTAGTTCTTCTGTCGGAACGGAAATTTCCGGGACACAGAAAGTTATTTATCAGGATGGGAAGATTCATTGGCAAGGGAAAGAGTACGACGAATTATCCTTCATTCCTCCACAAAATGCGCATGCTTTCTTTGAACTGAAAGATGTGACCATCGGAATCAACTTCCATTGGGAACGCAAAGAAGTCCAGAAATTCAAAGGGGAATTAAAGATTATCATCGAAGGAGAACAACTAACCGCCATCAATGTGATTTCCATTGAAGAATATCTTACCAGTGTAATTTCATCAGAGATGAGCGCAACAGCTTCTTTAGAACTACTAAAGGCTCACGCCGTCATCTCCCGAAGCTGGCTAGTTAATAAGTTGAGAGTTGAGAATGGAGAGTTGAGAGTGGGTTGCGCTGTCCAGCTGCAGAGTAACTCTCAACTCTCCATTCTCAACTCTCAACTTATAAAATGGTATGACCATGAAGCACATAGAAATTTCGATGTATGTGCCGATGATCATTGCCAGCGTTATCAGGGAATTACACGAGCCTCAACACCGCAAGCCATCGAAGCAGTCTCCGCCACGCGGGGGGAAGTGCTGATGTATAAAGGAGCGATTTGTGATGCCCGTTTCTCTAAATGTTGTGGCGGAGCTTTTGAAGAGTTCCAAAATTGTTGGGAAAACGTAAAGCATCCTTATCTAATCAGACAACGGGATAGCAAGACTGAAAAACAACTTCCCGATTTGACCATAGAGGCGGAAGCTGATAAATGGATACGTACCTCGCCTGTTGCTTTCTGTAACACGCAGGATAAGAAAATTCTAAGCCAAGTCTTAAACAATTACGATCAGGAAACTGCAGACTTCTATCGTTGGAAAGTCAGTTATTCGCAACAGGAGCTTTCAGAACTGATTCATCAACGTTCAGGGATTGATTTCGGACAAATCATTGATTTAATTCCTGTAGAACGGGGAACATCCGGACGTCTTGTCCGGCTAAGGATTGTAGGAACCTTACGGACACTCATCATTGGAAAAGAGTTGGAGATACGCCGTACTCTATCGACTTCCCATCTTTACAGTTCCGCTTTTGTAGTAGACAAGGAGTACGGAGATGAACTTCCTTCCCGATTTATCCTCACCGGAGCCGGTTGGGGACACGGAGTGGGACTTTGCCAAATCGGTGCCGCCGTAATGGGAGAACAAGGTTATAAGTATGAAGAAATACTATCTCACTATTACCCCGGTAGTACACTTGAAAAACAATATAAATAAAATCGAACGAATGCCATGACAACACCCACTACAAAAAGAAATCCCTGGAGCTGGATACCCACCCTCTACTTCGCAGAAGGGCTGCCATACGTAGCGGTAATGACGATTGCTGTTATCATGTACAAGCGTTTGGGATTATCCAATACGGAAATAGCCTTATACACTTCCTGGCTTTATCTTCCCTGGACTATCAAACCGTTATGGAGCCCTTTCGTCGACCTGGTGAAAACGAAACGCGCCTGGATTATTGCCATGCAAGGTTTCATCGCTGCCGGATTTGCAGGGATAGCCTTCTTTATTCCGACTGCTCATTATGTACAGTTAACTCTTGCCTTTTTCTGGTTGTTGGCGTTCAGTTCCGCTACGCATGACATCGCTGCAGACGGTTTCTATATGCTCGGGCTCAATAATAAAGAACAATCTTTCTTTGTCGGTATTCGAAATACGTTTTATCGGCTTGCCAATATTTTCGGGCAGGGAATTCTCGTCATGCTAGCAGGCTGGCTAGAGACTTCTCAAGGCAATATACCTCTGGCATGGAGTATTACTTTTTATTTCTTAGCGGGATTGTTCCTAACTCTTACTTTATATCACCGCTTTATCCTTCCCCGCCCCGATTCCGATATCAAACGTCCCGAACTCACAGTAGGTAAACTATTAGAAGATTTTCTTCTGACTTTTGTCACTTTCTTCAAAAAGAAACACTTGGGTCTCATGTTCTTTTTCTTACTCACCTACCGATTGGGAGAATCACAGCTAGCCAAGATTGCTTCCCCCTTCCTACTCGACCATGCCGATAAAGGCGGATTGGAACTATCCACGGCAACAGTTGGAATGATATACGGAACTATTGGTGTCATAGCCTTGTTACTTGGTGGAATTATCAGCGGCTTTCTCGTTTCACGTGACGGATTCAAGAAATGGATATTACCTATGGCATTAGCCATCAACCTTCCCGACATATTATATGTATGGATGGCTGCAGCCACTCCTAACAACCAGATATTGATTTCCACCTGCGTAGCTATCGAACAACTGGGTTATGGTTTCGGTTTCACAGCCTATATGCTTTATCTGATTTATATTGCCGAAGGCGGGCACAAGACAGCTCATTATGCTATCGGAACCGGATTTATGGCACTTGGAATGATGCTTCCCGGTATGTCGGCAGGGTGGATACAAGAACATCTCGGATACACCAATTTCTTTATCTGGGCTTGTATTTGTACGATACCCGGTATTATTGCTTCATTAATGATTCGCAACCAATTGGATGATTCTTTCGGAAAAAGCAATAAATTCACGTGATTATATTTAAGATATTAAACTGAAAATATACAGTAAACTATGATGCTTATCGCAGACAGCGGTTCTACCAAGACCGACTGGTGTGTCATCCTCGATAATACACCCATCAAAAGGATTGGAACGAAAGGACTCAATCCCTTCTTCCAATCAGAAGAAGAAATTCAGCAAGAACTGACACATTCCCTCCTGCCGCAATTGCCGGAAGGAACAATCGACTCTGTTTACTTTTACGGTGCAGGCTGTACACCCGAGAAAGCTCCCACCCTCCGGCGGGCAATAGCCGACAGTTTACCTGTTGTCGGAAATATCAAAGCCTACTCGGATATGCTGGCTGCCGCTCGTGGACTATGCGGTCGTGAAGCAGGCATTACCTGTATACTGGGAACAGGTTCCAACTCCTGTTTCTATGACGGTAAAGAGATTGTCAACCACATTTCTCCTTTAGGCTTTATCCTGGGTGACGAAGGAAGCGGAGCTGTTCTAGGCAAGTTACTAGTCGGTGACATCTTGAAGAATCAACTCTCTCCCACCATCAAAGAAGTATTTCTAAAACAATTCGACCTGACAGTTCCCGAAATCATTGACCGGGTTTACCGTCAGCCCTTCCCGAATCGTTTTCTGGCAAGCCTGTCACCTTTTATAGCACAACATCTGGAAGAACCTGGAATACGACAATTAGTGCTAGGCAGCTTCATTGCTTTTCTCCGAAGAAATGTAATGCAATATGATTACACGCAGTATCCGGCACATTTCATAGGATCAGTAGCTCATTGTTACAAAGAGATACTTCAAGAGGCAGCACAAGAGACAGGTATTAGAATCGGAAAGATTTTGCAAAGCCCGATGGAAGGACTCATCCAATATCATTCCGATCCGTTACATCAGCCGTAGATTAGCTTTCCTTGATCGTTTCTATCAGCTTCATAAAGTCAGTCGGATGAACGTCACCGATATTGCCGATACGGAAAGTATCTGCCTGTGATATCTTTCCCGGATAGATGACAAACCCTTTAGCTTTCAGTTTCAGATAGAAATCTTTAAAGTTAAAGTCAGCCGAAGGATAATAGAAAGAGGTGATAACAGGCGACTGCTGTTCATCGGGCAGCAGAGTCTTATAGCCTAAAGCGCGCATACCTTCCACCAATACGCGATGGTTCTCACAGTAGCGGGCATGACGAGCTTCTACACCACCTTCGGCTTTCAATTCAGTCAAAGCCTGCATGAAGGCACGTACCACGTGAGTAGGCGAGGTAAAACGCCATTTTCCATGTCCTTTCTCCATTGTTTCCCATTGCTCATAAAGATCGAGCGAAAGAGAACGGGCAATTCCCTTACATTTCTCCATCAAAGAACGACGGGCAATGATAAAGCCAAATCCCGGTACACCTTGAATACACTTGTTGGCACTACTGATCAAGAAATCGATACCTAACTTTGCCATATCGATGGGTACTCCTCCAAAGCTACTCATAGCGTCCACTATCAATATCTTACCGTGACGCTTCACCACGGCGGCAATCTCCTCCAAAGGATTGAGCACACCGGTCGTAGTCTCACAATGTACTACAGACACATGCGTCACCTCCTGATGTTCATTCAAATAAGTATCTATTTTATTGGCATTCACCGGTTCTATTTCTTCAAACCTCATCACGTGACAATCAATATGGTAATATTCGGAAATAATGCCCATACGCTTACCGTAAGCACCATTGGCTGCTACTAACAGTTTATCCTCAGGACGAACTACAGAGCCAAGTGTGGCTTCCACACAAAAACTTCCGCTACCTTGCATCAACACAGCCGTATACTCGTCAGGAGCGCTAGTAGCAATCTCCACCAATTCTTTACGGATAACTTCTACAATACCAAGATTGTAATCTTCATCCCAAGTACACCAGTCGCTCATCATCGCTTGTTTCACAGTGTCGGTTGTAGTAAGAGGACCGGGAGTCAAAAGTAAATAAGGTCTCATATTATCTTAAATTTATTCATTTATCGGTTTGTTATTTTTATTATTCTTTCTTTTATAATGCCATACGTTCATTGATATCCTCTATCAACATCGGCAGTTCGGCAATCGTGTCCACCACATAATCAGCACCAGCGGCATACATACGGTCCCGCACCTTAGCCATGCGGCATTTCAGTTCCCCCATCGGAAGAGTGCGGGTTTCTTCTTCAGTCAGTCCCAATTCGTTACTTCCCATTATTACACCTACACTCCACACACCGGCATTCACACCTTCACGTATGTCTGCAATCGTATCACCATATTTCAGCACAGAGAAACGGGAGGCAACGTCCAGATCACACATATTGCGATAAATCATATAAGGCTTCGGACGACCACCGGGCAGATTGTCCGAAGTGACACAATTATCAATCCTGTAACCTTTCTTTTCTGCGGCAGGAATTACCACATCCATCATCTTTTGAGTATATCCGGTAGTAGAACCGATTTTGATTCCCTGAGCACGTAGTTTGGCAATCACCTCCACCACACCGGGAATAGGCTCTGTATAATCTTCCAAAGTATCGAACAATACCTTTTGGAAACGTTTATAGCATTCCTGCACATCCTCTTCGGTATAATCACGTCCGTACTTCTCACGAAAGTCCTTTCCTACCCGTTCAATGGAAAACAAAGCACGTATCTCTTCAATCTTAGTCACCCCCATGTGGGCACGTGTCTCGGCAGCCGTAACAGTCAGTCCCATCTGCTTGAAACTATCCACGAAAGCCGCTACCGGTGCAAAACATCCATAATCGACGGAAGTACCCGCCCAATCCATAATCACGCATTCTATTTTTTTCATATTGCAGTTATTGATATTACTCATTCTAGTGTAATTGATGTCAATCATATCGTTGGATTTGAAGTTAATAATTCGTTGTAACTATTCATGTCATTTACCTTTCTTGCGCTACCCGTATCAGGGATTTTCTTAGCCTTCATCACATAGACGGCCGCAGCGGCAAAAGCGATGCAACAGGTTATGCCTACAAATACACTCATCTCATTATAGAACACCGCCCAGTCTATATGCGAGGCTTTCAACTCCTTAAACAGCAGTAATGCTAACGTACCCACATAACCGACAAAATCTATAGTGATAATGAAGAATCCCACATTCCCCTTCACTTTGAAACAAGCAATGAACCTTTCAAAGAAAATGGTTTGGAAACTAAGGTAAGCAATGTCTATACAGAGCGTCTGCAAAAAGAGCCACAAAGTAGTAGACAACTGTACCTCTCCGCTACCTAGCAGAGCCAAGCCACCCATACTTGCGGTAGAAAGTCCCAACAATGTATAAAGTACTTTCAAATGATTGCCGGAGAAAGCGAGTACGGCAAACGTGGACAATAATACCAATGTAGCGATGGTATCAAGTTGGGCAAACAGCCAGGAAGAAATTGTATCCACATCAATGATACAGACAATGAAATCCTCTTTAATATCACGTTGTACAGTAAGCAACAGATTGGCGACAAAAAGCAAAAGCAGTAAGGGCATATATTGTTTGAAGAGCGCCCAACGTTGCTGTCCGTTGAGAGTGACACGAACGGAACGGGCTGCAATATCCGCTGCCGTAGGACGAGGAAACTTGGTCATCATCCATCCCATAAAGCAAAGCAACGGAAAGGCCAATCCCCCTACGAGTGCAGGCATCCAAAACTCACTGACATGAAGTTGATTCAGCGCATAAAGTCCGAGACTCTTTGCCACTCCCGAACTCAGCGCCATACTCACTCCCATAATACTTGCCAGAATATCGGTAGTACGACGACCTTCGAGAAAGCTGAATATCACTCCCCACATGCAACCCAAAGAAAGCCCGTTAAAGAAAAGTGCCACTATATTATAGGGCAATGGTAACAGACCGAACGCCAACAGGGAGGCTTCAGACAAGGCAGCAGATCCGATAATGAACTTCAACCGATTCTGCGGCTGCAATTCGGAAATATATTTAATGCCAAACAACTTGGCGCATACATAACCGATGAGTTGGATAATGCTCACCACAATCTTATAATCCATACCAGCCACCGTCAACCCTTCAAACTCAGCAGCAGTAAAGGGCTTACGCAAAGCGTAAACCAACGAGTAAGACAATAGTGCCGTACCACCCATCCAGAAAATGAAAAGCCAGTCAGGAGTATGTCTTTCCGTTTTACCGTATTGTATGTCCGGTTTTTGTCCCATCAGTTTATTCTGTGATAAATTCATATTCTTCTTCGTTTTGACATCGCAAAAGTAGAGCCACCCAACGAGGTAAAAAATGAATAAAACAGGAATAATAAGTACGAAATAATTCAGAAATATTCATGTAATTGTAATGTAACACACTGGAAAGAGGCTACAAAACAACCTTTTTACAATAAAAGTCACCGTATAGAGAGTTGAATTCAAGAGAGAAAGCTATTTTTGTAACAAGCTAATGAACTCCTCAATAAAAAATATGAATGAGCTGAAAGAAATCTACGACCGCATTACTTTCCTACGTGGAAAGGGTATCAAGATGAAAGAAATGGCCGAACAAGCACAACTCACCCCGAGCGTATTGTCCGCCATGTATTCCACAGTATTCCCGGCATACTTCAAAAATGTGGAAAAAGGGATGGATGACAACGAAGCATTGGACAACGCTTTAATGTGGGTCAATAATCTTTCGAAAAAGAAACTCTTCGGACTACTTCCGCAAATGAAACAGGCACTCTTCGCTATGGAAGTGGTAGTAAAAGAAAAGCCGGACAGTATGAATCCTTTTCTTTCCGAACTGGAACACAATGCCAGGCAAAGTGTGAATCATATCACAAATTTCAGTGGCATATATACCAGCTACAGTCTCTCCTCCAACACCAATGACCTGAAAATCGAGCCTTACTTCATCGCTCCGGCCGAGAATGGTAACTACATCGAAGTGGGACACACGAATGCTCATGGCACCACTCATTGGGGATTCGGGCTGATGAATGGCATGAGTCATCTCTATCTTGTTTTCAATGAGAGTCATGCCCCACAACTTTCCATGTTCAATATTTGCCTCAAACTGCCGATGTTTGACCGTCCGCCTTTCCTACGCGGCATTTACCAATGCTTTGATTATAATTACAACCCTATCGCCCGCCGTATATTATTGGTTAAACAGACCGACAATGCCGAACGTTCCAAGTTTCTTCAACAAAAAGGGAACCTGAAATCCTACGATGAGCTGAGTGAAATCGAGCGTCTCTATTACAGCTATACCTGTCGTGAAGGAGACGTTATACGTATGTGTAACATCCCCACTCCCCAAATGACTACCGACGACCTGACATTGGAAAAGAAAATATTGGAACTGAGTAAGCTATAACATTGGTAATCAGCAGTTGTTAAAACAAAGGGCACGAATAATGTAACAATTAGAATAATATTTGAAACAGATTAAAAAACAACGGTTACACATAGATATAGAACAGAAACAAATCTTATAATCAGACAGTTTCTAATTATACTTCAAACTTTACCAATATACCCACAATCAGAATTCCACCAAGATACGGAATACCTTCCCCGGGTTAGCCGCCCATTCTTGCATAGCTTCTAAAGCTCCTTCAGGTTTGGCAACTTTCGAGATCAACTCTTCTACCGGACAATTTCCTTCTTTCATATAATTGATGACTGCACGGAAGTCTGTCGGCAAGGCATTTCTAGAACCACGAATATCCAGTTCTTTCTGAACAAAGAGTTTCGTTTGGAAAGCAACTTCACTTTTAGCGTAGCCGATACAAATCACCCGTCCTGTGAAACCGACTTCATCCACTGCCATTACATAAGTCACGGGACTACCAACAGCTTCAATCACGACATCAGCACCCAGTCCTTCCGTAATCTCCTGCATCCGTTCGTGCACATTTTCTGTCTTGGAGTTAATCACATAAGAGGCACCTACCTTTTTCGCCAGTTCCAGCTTTTCATCATCCAAGTCGACAGCGATTACCATTGCACCTCTCAAAGCAGCACGCACAATGGCACCGATGCCAATCATACCACAGCCAATCACCATCACAAACTCGTTGTCGATCACCTGTGCACGAGATACGGCATGAAATCCGACACTCATCGGCTCAATCAACGCACAGTCACGAGAAGAAATATTGCCAGCTGGAATAATCTTTGTCCAAGGCAATACAGCATATTCGCACATCACTCCATTGCGTTGCACACCTAATGTTTCATTATGTTCGCAGGCATTAACACGACCATTGCGACAAGAAGCACATTTTCCACAGTTGGTATATGGATTCAAGGTCACATTCATGCCTTTCTCAAAACCTGCCGGAACATCCGGACCGATTTCCTCAATGACTGCTCCTACTTCGTGTCCCGGTATCACAGGTAATTTCACCATCGGATTTTTGCCCAGGAATGTGTTCAAGTCGGAACCACAAAAACCAACATACTTGATTCTTACTAATACTTCACCGGCTCCAACGACCGGTTTTTCCAGTTCAACCACCTTCATTTCGGAGGGATTGATAATTTGAACTGCTTTCATTTGATATGTATTTGATAATTAATTTATTAATCGATTACTTTATAACCTTTCCATCCGTAATAGGCACAGAAAACAAAACAAATCATCGGCACGCCATACGCGATATAATAGATGTTCTCGTTAATATGCATGAAATAAGCCGTCAACTGCGGGAGACAGGCATTACCAACGATCGCCATTACAAGAAAGGCCGAGCCGCTCTTCGTCTGATTTCCAAGTCCTTTTAAAGCCAATGAGAATTGAGTAGGATACATGATAGACATAAAGAACGAGATAGCCAGCATCGCATATAGTCCGATCATTCCTCCCCATATCATCACCACTCCACACAGGAGGATATTCATCAGGGCATAGATCAACAGCATATCTTGAGGACGGAATTTCACCATCAAGCCTGTACCAATCCAACGTCCCAAAAGAAAAGCCAACATATAGAGTCCGAAGAAAGTGGTAGCCGTATCTTCCGGCAATCCCGCATAGGTGCAGCAATAGACCAGGAAAAGACTGTTGATGGCTGTCTGCCCGCCATTATAGAAGAATTGCGCAATCACTCCCCAACGAAGATGCGAGTGTTTTAATACTCCGAAGTCTATCAGTTTTTCTTTCTTGCCATCAGCCGTCACTGCATCTGAAGAAGCAGTTTCATCTCCAATCTTCGGCAACTTTGAAAAGACAAATAGAACGGCTATGGCAATGAGCAGTAACGCCAATATCAGATAAGGAAGTTTCATGGCATCCGTTTCCAGTTGGATATAGGTTTGCCAACCACCCGGATAATCTACAGGAAGCGTTTCCCGTGTGTAATGATTCCCACTAAGGATAAGTTTGCTTAGGAACATGGCGGCAATGAAAGCTCCGAGCCCGTTGAAAGACTGCGCCAGGTTTAATCGGCGGGGAGCCGTTTCAGAGGCACCCAGCACTGTTACATACGGATTGGCAGCCGTCTCCAAAAAACACATTCCGGTGGCAATGATAAAAAAGATGCAAAGGTAAGCCCAATATTCTTTTAGTATGGCGGCAGGGAAAAAGAGCAGCCCTCCGATGGCGGCTAGGATAAGTCCGAATATAATTCCCGCTTTATAGCTGTATCGTTTCATGAACATAGCTATCGGAATAGGGAAAATGAAGTAGGCAAGCCAATAGGCCGTCTCTGTAAAAGAAGCCTCAAAGGTATTCAGCTCGCAGGTCTTCATCAATTGCCGGATCATTGTAGGAAGCAGATTGCTGCTTATCGCCCACAAGAAGAAAAGGCAGAAAACCAAAGCTAAAGGTATTGTATATGTATTCTTTTTCATGGCATGAATATAGTTTTACGATAAGGTTGTTTTCTCAATCATTCGGACATATTCTTGATGTAAGGAAGCACGGGGAGATCTGTAAATCCATAGAAATTCCGGGCATTCTCTCCTAAAAAGAGTCTTTTATCCTCTTCCGTCAATTCGGAAGACTTCACCACAAAATCATAAGACATTTTGTAGGTGATCGCTGTGATGGTACGCGGATAATCCGAGCCCCACATCAGTTTTTCCATGCCCACCAGCTCTGCCGCTTCACGGATGGCTTTTACCGCTCCTTTAAAAGGATAGAACTCGTCATTGAAAAGCCAGGTGATTCCACCGGATTCAATCATCACATTGGAATGACGTGCCAGACGGATTTGCTCTTTCCAGTCGGGGCGAGTCACCATTCCGAAGTGCCCGATAGCTATCCGCAAATCCGGACATTCCTGAATAATCTCCTCCATTTCAGGAACCTGTGTGGCTCCGTCGGCTAGATCAATAGAAAGCAGAATGTCCTCATCTTCCATATAATGGAACATTTCCATCATCTCTTCGCTGTTCAGCATCACCCTTCCTTCTTTCAGCAAAAGACGATGGGCAGGAATCTTGATGGCTTTAAAACCTTTTGCGATCAGCTCTTTTGCCTGTTCCAGAAATCCCGGTTTACGAAATTCGCACATACCGCAAATAAAGAAACGATCGGGATAACGGGAAACGACTTCCGACAAATAATCATTCTGAATACCATCAATAAATTCTTGAGTGATAACAGCGGCAGATACTTGTGCATAGTCCATATTCGAAAGAAAGACTTCCGCACTATTCACCCCGTCTATCATAAAAGGAGGAACCATCTGGCGAATCTCTCCCATAAATTCCGAACGTCCGTTTTCCAACGTACGAATAGGCAGTCCGTCTACGACCGTATCTTGCCGTAGCCATAAATGAGCATGTGCATCAATGATTGTGTAGTCCATACCAACAAGTTCGTTTTATGAGTTTGCCCAGCTTACACGTTTCTGTTCTCCGATAATCTCCTGAACTTCCCGAACGAGCTCCCAATCAATCGGTTCTTCAATGAAAGTGATATTCTTTTTCACATTCTCCGGGTTGGTTGTACTGAACAGGGTGGTGGCAATACGGGGATTGCTGACAGAGAACTGCATAGCCAGTTTTTCAATCGGACAGTTCTTGGCTTTGCAGTGTTCCACTGCTTTACGGCAGGCTTCTACCAACGATTGGGGAGCCGGATGCCAGGCAGGAATACCACGTTCGCTCAACAGTCCCATCGAAAGCGGAGAAGCATTAATCACACCGATTCCTTTGGATTCAAAATAGTCCAGAAAATCCACTAACTTATCATCGCACAGACAATAATGGCAAAAATTGAGAATGGACTCGACTGTGCCAATTGGCGAGTGGTCGATTACCCATTTCAGATTCTCCAACTGTAAATCTGTGATTCCGACATGGCCTACCACTCCTTTCTCACGCAGTGCTACTAAGGCAGGCAATGTTTCATTAACAATCTGATTCAAATCGGCAAATTCAATATCGTGTACATTTATCAAATCGATAAACTCTATATGCAAGCGTTCCATACTCTCGTAAACACTCTCAGTTACCCGTTTGGCTGAGTAATCCCATGTGTTCACTCCATCTTTTCCATAACGCCCTACTTTGGTAGAAAGATAATAACGGTCGCGCGGAAGCTCTTTCAACGCTTTTCCTAGCACGGTCTCCGCTTTATAATGTCCGTAATAAGGAGAGACATCTATAAAATTCATTCCCGATTCAACGGCGGTAAATACCGCTTGAATGCCTTCTTGTTCTTTTAAATCATGGAAAACTCCTCCTAAGGAAGAGGCTCCGAAACTAAGGGATGACACTTTCATCCCTGTCTTTCCGATTTCATGGTATTGCATACTTCTTGGTTTTAAATAGTTTTGTATGCGACAAAAATAGGTCAGGAATGATTTCCGTATAGCGGTAAAGCCACTAAAAAGCAACGTAATGGTTTACGTAAAAAATATTGTTTCAGATATGCGTATTTATCCGGGAATGTACTTTCTTTGTAAAAGAATCAAAGTAAAAGACCTTCAAATGAAATACCGGAAACATACTTCACTCAAAGATCTCGCTCAAGCATTGGGAGTATCGATTCCCACTGTATCCAGAGCCCTGAAAGACAGCTCGGAAATCAGCCGTGAGCTCTGCGCCAAGGCTAAGGAACTGGCAAAAGAAATGAATTACCGTCCCAATCCTTTTGCCATGAGTTTACGGAAAAATGCCCCGCGTATCATCGGAGTGATTGTTCCGGATATCGTAACTCATTTCTTCGCCTCTATCTTGAACGGTATAGAAAATATGGCTATCGCCAACGGATATTTTGTGATTATCACTACATCGCATGAGTCATACGAGCATGAGAAACGGAACGTTGAGAACCTGGTAAATATGCGTGTGGAAGGTATCATCGCCTGCTTATCACAGGAGACTACGGACTATTCCCATTTTGCAACACTAAAAGATATCAATATGCCGCTTATTCTATTTGATCGTGTTTGTCTGACGGAACAGTTTTCTTCGGTTGTTGCGGACGGTGTGCAATCCGCTCAAATGGCAACGCAACATTTTCTGGATAATGGAAGCAAACGGGTAGCGTTTATAGGTGGAGCGAATCATCTGGACATCGTAAAGAAAAGAAAGCATGGTTATCTGGAAGCTCTACGTGACAACCGGATTCCCATCGAGAAAGAGTTGGTCGTCTGCCGGAAGATTGATTACGAGGAGGGTAAAATTTCCACAGAGACCTTGCTGTCGCTTCCTCAGCCTCCTGATGCCATACTTGCCATGAATGATACCTTAGCTTTTGCCGCTATGGAAGTTATCAAAAAACATGGACTGCGTATACCGGACGACATTGCCATCATCGGATATACGGACGAACAACACGCCAATTACGTAGAGCCTAAATTATCGGCTGTGTCTCATCAAACTTATAAAATGGGAGAAACTGCCTGCCGGTTGTTGATTGAGCAGATTAAAGGGGATAAGGCTGTCAAGCAAGTGGTCATTCCGACTCATTTACAGGTGAGAGAAAGTAGTATAAAAAACAACGCGAATCTATTTGGGCTCTATACATAAGAAACAAAATTACATTTAGTTCATTTTCCTCTGCTCATATTCGTCCAGTATTTTAAGATAGGAAGGAAATCATATCACAAACAAAATCATTCAAAATGTTTAAGTATGTAGGTAAAAGATCTTTCTAATTCGAGAAATAATAAAACTGTTGTTCCAGCATTGTATATGCAATGCGTACACAATTGCCCCAACGCATCTCTATTTTTAATAAAAAAAAATGAACCAAATAAGCAAACACCTTGTCCTCCATTTTTAAACTTCAAAGCGAGATATTCTATTCTCACTCAAATAATAATCTAAATCATCTTTCTCTGCTTTTACTCCCATAATATCTATTTCAAATAAATTATTCTATGAAAACATTATTCTCAATTATACGACATGTACAGCTATTTATATAATGTCTATGCTAATATCTTTTTGAGGAAAATGATCTGGACCAATATTTTTTTAAACCTCTAATGGAATTATTGAAGAAAACCCAAACAGATTTTAAAAGATAAATCACAATTTACTTGGGTAGTAAAAAATAAAAGATTACATTGCAGAATCATTTATAAAGAGCTCAAAATAAATGGGAAAGCAAAAAACATTTTGTTAAATATTAAATCTTAGTATCATGAAAACGTTTATTAATTATTTATTAGTTTGTGTCATTATAGGAATGACACAAGCATGTAGTCAAAAGACATTCGAAGAAGAATTTGTAGATGAAAATCCTATTGCTAAAACCGGTATTGTAAAATTTAAGTATCAAGGATACATATATACTTCAAAATATGAATTTCTCCATGCTGCACATTTTGCAACTCATCATAACGTACAGAATTGCCATGTACTTCTACTACACTTCCATAAACCGAGGTTCCGGCTTTCACTACAGGATTAGCAAAATCAATAGTACGAACACCATCAATTTCAAAGAGATATTGATATAAACGA
>ENA-OROH01000814-OROH01000814.1-human-gut-metagenome-genome-assembly--contig:-NODE-814-length-33852-cov-14.656656_pt1 | contig 33852 bp, 31 predicted proteins | sample MGYA00242125_ERZ509042 | MGnify/ENA primary metagenome ERZ509042 (study PRJEB26280, sample SAMEA2338738) | human gut metagenome | biome: human gut; feature: human-associated habitat; material: faeces... | reverse complement strand
ATCTCCCGTTTTATTGTTACTTTTGCATACGAAGAGTTCTTTGAAGGTTACGCAATGCGCAGAAGGATGATGCAGTAGATAACTAACTAAATCGTAACCTATTACTATCATGAGCAATTAACCTACGCTCATTTCCAATAAATTACACTCTTTTCGTAACTTAATACGACAAAGCTACGAAAGTTTACAAAAAAAGTCACGAGAATCGATTTTAATTCTCGTGACTTTCTTTTTTAGAATTCGTTAGTTTCCGAATCCTGTACTTATAACTATTTACCGATACTACAAAGTTCGTCCTTTAAAGACAGATGATTCCGCACTCGGATAAACCGTTCCGGTGAAAGAAATCCGGTTACTATTGAAGTTTGGAGTGACAGTTGCTGTACATTTGGACGAACCTTCTATCATCCGTATGGTAATAGAAGCGGAAATACCTATTCCCTGTACCATCATCTTAAAGTTTACATTTCCTTTCTTATCGGTTTCAACCTCTACATTCGAAGGAGTCCCTTCCACTGTAATTCCACCTATTCCGTTCGGTCCGGCAAAAGCTCCGTCAAACGATAACTGTACCGTTGCCTTTCCATCTATTAAAGAGACAAAATTCGTACTCGGTGTTACATACTTAAAATTACCTCGCTTGAATTCAACCCGGTCGGCTTCCAAAACGAAATCTTTATCGAATATAGCTTTCTTAGCCGTTTCAAACGCCTGCATTTCGGCTGCTTCTCGAGCAGCTTTCTCAGCTTCCTTAGCTGCCTTTCTGGCAGCTCTCGTATCCTCCTGAGCAAACATGGCTCCTGTTCCTACCAACAAGAATGCAACCAACATCATTACTAATCTTTTCATACTTCTCTTCCTGTTTAAATATTTAATATTATACTATATAGACAGTTTTAAGCCCTCAAAAGTTGCATGTTATTCTGTTAATTATGGATAAAGGAAGACATATCTTTCAAATATTCCATCAATGAAGCAACAGAAGTAAAAGTATGAGGTTCCCGGCCCACTTGATGCAAAAGCATACGAGAAGAAGTCTGAGCCGCAATCTCGATATCCGCATGACCATTTTCCATCGGATCAAAACCATTACGTTTCAAGGCATTGCCCAACCAATAGACTAAATTCGATTCGCCTCTCACCAATACAGGCTGATTCTTTTGTACCAAATTCAATTTACCCGTCAGGGAATCAAAATGAATCATGCCCCGATCAAAGAAAGAAGTAAATGCACCTTGCAGGATCAGGTCTTCAGGAGAACCTGCAACCATCGGTTTGTCTTTTGCCAACAGCCATAAACAGTCTGCCATCTGGATTGCCAAATCCAAATCGTGGGTAGACAACAAAATAGCCTTTTGTTGCTCTACTGCCAGACGATGCAGAAGAGCCATCGTTTCAATCCGGCTGGTCACATCCAGAAAAGCGGTCGGTTCATCCAGTAAAATAACCGGGCACTGTTGAGCCAATACTTTAGCTATCATAGCCTTCTGGCGTTCTCCATCGCTCAGTTCCGAAACGAACTGAGAGGCTTTATGCGCAATACCTACAGCCTCCATCGAATCTTCTATGATTTGTCTATCCGCTTCCCGTAATCTACCCCAAAAGCCTGTATAAGGATGCCTGCCTAGAGAGACCAGTTCATAAACAGTCAATCCTCCGGCATTCGTTTTCTCAGTCAATACAACTCCCAGCGTCATGGCAAACGAAGCTCTGGAGTAGCTATCCAAAGCCTTCCCAGACAAATAAATTTCTCCTTGCAACGGGGGCTGAAAACCACATAATGTACGAAGTAATGTTGACTTACCGGCCCCATTCAATCCCAAAAGACAAGTCACTTCTCCTGCTCGTAACTGCAAGTCCAAACCTTCGTGTACGACTTTCCTCCGCCCACCTTTCAACAGATAGCCTATCGTCAAAGCATTTGTCGTAATAACCGGATCCTGTTTCATCCTCAATTAAAATACTGAATGTTTTTACGATTGATAATTACATAAATGATGACCGGCGCACCCAACATTGGTGTAACAGCATTCAAAGGTAATATTGTATTGCTGCCCGGAACAACCATCAGCAAATTACATAACAAAGCCACACACGAACCAGCCAATATCGTTGCCGGAACTAATAACTTATGATTGGATGTTCCTAACAGCAGACGTGCTATATGAGGTACAGCCAATCCGATAAAAGAGATCGGACCACAAAAAGCAGTCACAATGGCTGTCAGTAATCCGGTACAGAATAAGATTTGCATACGTGCTTGCTTTACTTTTACTCCCAAATTGGCCGCATACATTTCTCCCAGCAGCAAAGCATTCAATGGTTTGATAAGCAGTACCGATAAAAAAAGTCCAGTTACCGAAACCATCGAGAAGAAGGGTAATTGTTCCATAGAAACAGCCGAGAAGTTACCTAACCCCCACATCACAAAAGCATGTACACGATCGGCTGCTGCATAATAATTCAAGATTGAAATCAGAGAAGATGCCATATAACCGATCATTATTCCGATAATCAGCAGCATGACATTGTTTTTCACCTTCGAGGAGAAATAGATAATGATACCTAAAATAGCAAATGCTCCCAATAAAGCAGCCAAGATCACGGCTACATATCCGGTAATGGGGAAGTCGGATACCTGACTGATACTTCCTCCCCAATATAATAATACAGCTGCTACCCCCAGATTAGCACCATCACTGATACCCAATATGGAAGGACCAGCCAACGGATTCCTAAACAACGTCTGTAACAGCAATCCACTTACAGCCAAGGAGGCTCCTGCAAAAAGAGCTGTCACCGCCTGAGGTAACCTGGCCTGCCATACAATATGTTCCCATGCCGGCGAAGAAGAGCCCTTGCCGCATAAAATATCGATAACTTCCCGTAAAGGAATAGAGACGGCTCCATAAACCAGGCTCAAGCCAAACAGCAAAACCAGACAGACCGACAATAATGGTAATAAGGTAATACGATTCTTCATACTCAAAAACCGACTAATATCTGTAATAATAACGGAGTTCTCGTTCGCGTTCCTGAAGCAAACCGTTCCGATAAGCATACAAAAGATTCTCCAAATCGTGTATCTGTTGCTTCAGTTCAGCCCCTTTATCGGTATCTTTTACCATCTGACGGTGTGCACTCAGCTCGACAACGATCGTTGTTGAACGAATATCCAAGCCTTCTTCTATAGCTTTTGTCGTTGACTGAAAAGGTTCATGCTGTACCAGTTGAAATCCACGTGAATGATAGACCAACGTATAACCGGCAATTCCCGTCTCCGAATGATAAGCTTTCGAGAATCCGCCGTCAATAACCAACAGCTTTCCATTGGCCTTAATCGGATTCTCACCCTTGATGGAACGTACCGGTACATGACCGTTGACAATGTGACGGTGTTCACCGGTTACTCCAAATTCATCCAACAACATATCGCACACCGATTCCTCTTCTCGCAAGGTATAATAAGCTCCTTTTTCTTCCTTTTGAAGTTCCTTTTCTGACAAGAAACAACGTTCGAATGTAGCCATCCGGCTTTTATCAAACAAAGGAGAATCCTTACCACACCACAAATACCAGATATAATCCATGGCAAACTGTTTCTGAGGTGAATCCTCTGGATCAAAATAAGCAGTCCGTACCAACTGATCAACTTTATCCAATAAGGCTTTTCCCTTGAAATATCCACCGTCCACTTTTACTTCTTTCAAGGTTCCATCACTATTCATCGGAACAGAAGCATGAAACAGCAGGTTGGAATTACAAACCTTATACATACTGCCATGACGGAACAGGCAAAGCATATGCTTACGCAGTTTCTCGCTTCCTTCGAAAGAACGCTGGATACGACGTAGCATATCTTCTTCTTCTATCGACAGACGATACGGATCTTTAGGATCTAAAGTCGGCCAATATTTATCTTTCAATTCATAATCCTTCCCATTCAAATGAATCGTTCCTTTCTCCAGGTTAATCCGATGAAGCAGCATCCGGTCATCCATACCAAATTCCGGACGACGGCGAATGATTTCTCCTTCAACCTTATATTGAACGACAGAGATGGCTTTATTCATCTGGGCTATCAGGCGAACGGTCTTTGCATCATACATCGTATCTCCCGCTGTTATTTTGGGAACAAACAGTTCACAGGGATCATCGGCATAGGTCTCCATGGCAAATGTAGCCAAAGGCAACAGGTTAATTCCATAACCGTCTTCCAATGTAGCTAAATTACCATATCGCAAACACATTCGTACTACGTTCGTCATGCTCCCCAGATTTCCGGCAGCAGCCCCCATCCAAAGCATATCGTGGTTTCCCCACTGGATGTCACAATTATGATAATCACAAAGAGTATCCATGATGATATGGGCACCCGGACCACGGTCATAAATATCCCCAATGATATGTAACGAGTCAATCGTCAGTCGCTGAATCAGGTTACACATAGCAATGATAAAGTCGTCTGCCCGACCGGTCGATATAATCGTATGAATAATCTGATCTACATAAGCCGACTTATTCGGTTCCAGCAACGATTCATGCAATAACTCCTGTATGATATAGGAAAACTCACGAGGTAAAGCCTTCCGTACTTTTGAACGGGTATATTTAGAAGAGACATTACGGCATACCTTCACCAGCTGGTTTAAGGTAATCATATACCAATCGTCCAGATCTTTTTCAGCAGACTTTACCCGTACCAGCTTTTCTTCCGGATAATAAATCAACGTACAGAGCTCTTTCTTCTCTCCTTCCCGCATGGTATTGTTGAAGATCTCGTCCACTTTCCTTTTGATGGAGCCGGAAGCATTCTTCAACACATGATTGAATGCCTGATACTCACCATGAACATCCGACAAGAAATGCTCAGTACCCTTCGGCAAGTTCAAGATAGCTTCCAAATTGATAATCTCTGTACTGGCATCTGCAATTGTCGGAAAACTACGCGACAATAATTGCAAATAGCGCAGATCATCTGTTACTTTATCGGTTGTAATATCTTTCGTCATTTTTTACTTCTTAAGTTTGTAAGTTTTTGAGTCTGTATGTTTTTTAGTTGATTCCGGCTTTCTGCTTTACAGGCTTATTTCTTCAACTTCCATTTCCACCAAGCCCGGATAAAGCCGGTACCATAACCAAACAATTGAGTAAAGGCCGCTGCAACAGATAGCATACCAATCCAAATATTCCCTTTGTATTGATAAGTCGCATCTATAAACAGCAACAGAACATAAAGCAGCAGTAACAGGTACAGCCAAGGGCATAAAATACCCAAGAGACACAGGCCTATCACCCCTATTACAAATACGGCTGGCAGACAATGAACGATCTTTAAAGTTGAAGGGTATTTCTGCGTTAAAGCAATACGGGCTTCTCCCGAATGTTCTACCTGACGGAAGAACTGGATCAAACGCGTACGCCGCTTATGATAAACGTATGCCTCCGGGAATAACCGGGTAGTATATCCTCCCTGAATGATACGTGTACTAAAATCAATATCCTCTCCATAACGCATGGACGTATCAAATCCATCCAGCTTTATAAAGACATCCCGCCGAATACCCATATTAAAACTCCGGGGATAGAACTGATCCAGTTTCTTCTTGCCTCCCCGAATGCCTCCGGTCGTGAAGAAGGAAGTCATGGCATAACTGATAGCCTTCTGGATCGCATTAAACGATGGATGCGCACAATCCGGTCCACCGAAAGCATCAGCCTTAGTTTCATTCAACGAACGCTCTACTGCCTCCAGATAGGTTTCCGGCAAGATACAGTCCGAATCCAGGATCAACAGATATTCGCCTTCACTGATACGCGCTCCATAATTACGCGCCCCGCTGGGTCCGCCATTCGGTATCACAAAATAACGGATCTTCAGTTTCTTCTCATAACGCTGTACTACTGTCTCACAAGGTACCGTCGAGCCATCCTCAATAATAAGGACCTCAAAATTCGTATAGGTCTGCAAAGTCAGACTATACAACAAATCATCCACTTCGTCCGGACGATTATAGACCGGGATTATAATCGAGTAGTAACGCATATCCTTCCTTTTTTAATGTCACAAATGTACATATTTATCGGCAAAAGCGAAAGGAGCTAAGAAAGGGAAATGAACAAAAACAAAGACTTCCTTGTTTATTGTGCGGAAACGCCAAAAAGGAAACAGAATTTCTCCTATATAAAAAGAGGAGAAAGACCGAAGTCGCTCTCCTCTCCATTAATTCATGTCCCCGCGTTTCGCAACGGAGGGAAACATACTTCATATACTAAAAAACGATAACAAGTAAGCTTTACGCTTTCTTGCCGCTATACCCACGTTTCACAACGGAGGCATAGCTTATTTGTTGTATAAAAAAGAAATATTAATTATAATAAAACGTTCTTGTTATTTATTCCACCGGTACCAGTTCCAAACCACTGTCACCCTTATCGCCTTCTTCCGGTTTTTCCGGCGTGGTAGCCGAGGTATGTTTGGCCTTGTCGCGCAGGTTATAGGCTGTCTCAACATCATGAATCAAGCCGTTCAATCCGGACAAGAAATAAATGGATTCTTCCGTTTCATGCAAAAGATTGGTAGCGAAAGCAAAGTCTGCCATCTCACGGTAAAGGTCCGTCAGTTGCTGGCGCAAGACATCACTCTTGTTCCCCAGGTTGGCAGCGGCACGTGCCACATCCGCTCCTTTCACCAGTGCCTCATACTGCTGGTTGCAGGTCGAAAGTTCGTCGATGTAGTTCTCCAGCCCCAAGGTAGTGATCGCATCCAGCATCGCCGGCTTGTTCAAGTCGGTAAGCAGGCCTTTCACCGTTTCTGTCTGCTGGTTGTTGGGAAGGCGATTCATTCCCGTATAAGGTTTCACCACGATATAGAGTTTCTCGGCAGCCGCACTTTCAGCCTGTATCGGCACGTTGCGCGAGGTCAGGATCCGTTGGACAATGGCTGTCCAAAGTGCGTCACGCTGGCGGTCGATTTCCGCTTTCGACTTCGTTTCTGCCTTGACCCGTGTTTCCCGGTTGAGGTCGTTCATCTCCGACAGATACGTTTTGGCTTCCGTTACCTGTTCAGCCGTGATACCCACTTTAGGTGCCCCCATCGGATCGCCTTCCTCGGCCGCCTCTTCGGCTTCCAACGGAAGCAAAGCCAGGAAACGCTCCATGAAGTTGATAAACTCGGCGTGCGAAAGCTTCGCAAGATTTATGCTTTCCACTTTGATATATTCCTTTCGCATATTATAGAAACTTTAAGTGTTAATATATTTAACCTTTGTATGGATTAGCATGCTAATCCTGGGCTTACACCCCTGCAAAAGGTGAATTAGCGTGCTAATTGATTTTATGTTATCAGGAAAAATCGTCAGAGTACTGGCGAGACTAAGTTTATATTTTTTAATGCAAGGAGAGATATTAGACAGTTTTTCTTTTTATTCGGTATAAAAGTGAGTCATATATAAAAATACTACGCTTTTGTTGCCTTCATAAAGGCGAATGAAAAGATCATAATATCTCAAACTAGTGGCTATTGAGAAGTTAGATCAAATTATGTTTTTATGAGAATAAGTTATGAGTAAGATGATAAATGAAGAAATTAAATCTGGCGAACAGTTTAGTCTCGCCAGAACTTGTTTTTCTGTGTTTGCAAAAGTAAGAATTAATTTTAAATAACAAGCTTTTCTCCTTCAAATAATTTCACAATCATTCTTTTTTCTTCTTTTCTTTTCGTATATTTGGCATGAGGTTGAATTGTTGAAGATGAATTGATCAGAAATATCGGGATCAGCCCGATTTTGTTTCACTCTAAACGATACGATTATGAAGTCTCCTGTTTTATCACTCTTTCATCTTCTGCTGGTAACATTTTTAATGGCTAGTTATTTTGTTGAACCATTAAGAGCGCAAGTCACGACCGATACCAGCCGGTATGTCACCATAGAAGGAATGGTGCGCGACCAGAACGACCGGAAAAGACTGGAGTTTGTACACGTCACCGTACCGGGTACGCCTATCGGCACCGTTACCAACAGCGAAGGCATTTTCTCCATCAAGATCAAACGGTCACTGCAGGCCAAACAGATTCTTTTCACACATGTCGGATACCAGAACCAACGTATTCCGATTGATTCGCTCGACCAGTCCGGACTGAAAATCTACCTGACACCTACTACCCAACAACTCAGCGACCTGATCGTACGAGGAGGCGATGCCCGTTTCATCGTTGAAGAAGCCATGCAACGAGTTAGCAGTAATTATGCGCAGGTGGCTACCTTGCAAACCGGATTCTACCGAGAGACAGCCCAGAAAAGAAGACGCTACATCTCGATCTCGGAAGCTGTAATTGACGTTTACAAGACAGCATATACGCAGAAGAACATCGAGCACGACCGCGTGCAAGTACTGAAAGGAAGAAAACTGTTGAGCCCGAAGCCAGGCGATACATTAGTGGTCAAGCTGCTGGGCGGCCCTACACTACCGGTGTTTGTCGATATCGCTAAAAATCCGGATTTAGTACTCGATCCGCTGGTTCTGCCTTGTTATGCCTTTGAGATGCAAGAAATAACCTGGCTAAACGAGCGGCCGCATTATGTGATCCGTTTTTATCCACAAGTAGTCTTGTCGTTTGCCTTGTATGAAGGCTTGCTATACATTGACCAAGAACGATTGTCGATCAGTCGGGCCGAATTCAACCTCGACATGAGCGACCTTGACAAAGCGACGGAAGCCATTCTACGGAAAAAGCCGTTCGGCCTCCGCTTCAAACCCATGGAAGTATCTTTCTTAGTCACTTATAGGGAGCACGAAGGACATTCCTATATAAATTATGTACGGAATGAAATCCGTTTCAAATGCGACTGGAAACGACGGTTGTTCTCGACCACCTACACCATCGTCTCTGAAATGGTAGCAACCGACAACCGGCCGGCCACAGGAAATATTCCGTATAAAGCCTCTTTCAAGTCGAATCATTCGCTTTCCGACCGGGTAAAAGACTTTGCCGACGAGGAATTCTGGGGAGATTATAACATCATCAAGCCAACCGAATCGTTAGAGAATGCCGTCCATAAGCTCAAAAAGCAACAGGAACGGGCTGCCCGTCCGTAATCCAAGCCAGATTAAAACAGTAATACAGACGGCTGCTCACCAGATGTATCAGATTGTCCGGGCTTTGTGTGGCTGCCATATAACCGCGTGGTTCAGCATGCGTCGCATCCATCAGGAAATGTTTGGTCCAGGCACCACCGTCCAGAAAGCGGGTTATGTCATCAGTCAGCAGTCGTTTCACCGGCCAGGTCTTGCCTTCATCATACGATACGGCGGCATACAAGCCATATCCCCGGTAATTATTCCCTTCCCGATCGGGGAAAATCATGCCACGCTCGGCTTCGGGTGTACGCAACGGATGGTCGGTAAACGAAATGAGTAACAGCGGACCTTCATTCAGGCGCATAAAGACCAGACGCTGGCCACCGTCAATCGGAGGGAACTCAGAAGCATAATAAGTCCACGTCTTTCCCATATCTTTCGAGATGCTCATCGGCATACGCAGTTTTCCTTCCTTATTCAAGATGCTGTTTCCCCGTGCCAACGCCATGAGTGAACCATCTTTCAATTGAACCACTCCGGCATGAATACCGGCTATCGTCGAACCCGTATTTCTTTCCTTAAACTCCGGCAGCGGTTTCCCATCCCACGGATCCTGCCAGGTCTTACCTCCGTCTTTGCTGATATGAATAGCAGCCCCGTCATGACTGCCCGGTCCGGCATCACAAGGCTGGATCAGCCAGCCTTCACGTGTACGGATTGTCCCGGCAATGACCTGATGACGTTTGGTGTGTTCCGGAGCAATGATTTGCGGAGCCGACCAAGTCTGTCCGTTATCCCGGCTGGTTCGCATCACCATCATCAGATTCTGCCAGTCGCCCGACGCTTCCACGCCATTCAGATGATACAACGTACCCTGACGGTCGTTCAGCAAGGCCGAACCCGTCATATTCCGGTCGGGCACTTTAAAGAAGAGAGACGAACGATTCCACTGTTCCGTGCCCGCCCGTAACCGGGAAGCCAGTACCACCATACCCCGACCATTCTCTTCATCCGCCGAGAACCAGATAGCCAGCAGATCGCCATTATCACACCAGGTAATAGCCGGTTGGTGATTATGGGAGAAGAAAGGATTTCCACTATCCGGTTCCGGTTGTAATACATAAGGAACCGGTGCTTTGAATACCGGATCTTTCACGACCTTCCAGGTATAATTTGTCTGATTGACTTCTTGCTGATTAGCCGGAGGAAGTGCCGGTGCGACCGTTGCTACCGGTGTAAACGCCGATTCCACAATCCGGAAACCGGTCTGGGCGTGCTTGTCTTCCGGAATCATCGCCATCCGATTGCCCGAACGCAGGTATTTATCCGGGGTATTATGGCTACCGCCACGTGTTACCCGGAAATCACCCGTAGTTCTACCTGCCGGATCGTTTTGCTCGCCCGGCAAATAAGGACCATACCAATCCAAGCACCACTCTTCCACATTCCCGTGCATATCACAAAGTCCGAATGCATTCGGTGGTGTTTGTCCTACCTTCAGCGAGACCGGTTTCAAGTCGCGAGCCGTCTGTTGATTCTTCCGATATGCTTCCGGCAAACCGTCACCCGTATTATATAAGTAATACGTACCTGCCCGGCAGGCATATTCCCATTCCGCTTCGGTAGGCAGACGATAGTGTTTCCCTTCTTTCCGGCTGAGCCACTCACAGAAAGCCACTGCATCCGCATAACTGACGTACACCACGGCCTCATCATCTTCCAGCGAAAGGCCGTTCTTCCCTCGCAATGCCTTATGTTCCGGCCGGAAAGCTTCAAACTGCGCATTAGTGATCTCTGTCATACTCATCTTGAACGGATGGGTGATATTTACTTTATGAATTGGCAGTTCATCATAATCTTCTCCAGCACCTTCACCGCCCATATAGAAAGAACCCGCCGGAATGTCCACCATCCGGATTTCCGGTATCTGCTGGGCCGAAAGTAACTGAGCCAGCGATATACCCGTTACAGCCAATATCCATCTACCTATATTTTTCATAGTATCCTCTTTTATATCATTGGTTATACATTTCTTTATAATAGAAATCCAGAATATCCATCAGCATATCATAGGCATTCTTGGCCGGACTGTCCGGATTCCGGTGAATGGCTTCCAGATAATTATTCAGGGCTTGGCGGTTGTCCCCCTTTTTCCGCCAGGCATTTCCCAATAAATAATAGGCGTCATCACTATCCGGGTGCTCTTGTATATAAGCGTTCAATTGTTGAATGGCGTCATCTACCTTGCCTGCATAAATCAGATTCTTTATTTCTTCCATACTTGTGTCAGCTTTTAAATAACTACGCACAAATGTATAAAAAAAGAAGGCAATTTGTTTTATTTAAAGATTATCTTGTACATTTGCAGCCGATTCCAATCAGAAATAAAACAATTATGCAAAAGAATCTGGTAATAGTGGAGTCTCCGGCCAAGGCAAAAACCATTGAAAAGTTCTTGGGTAAAGACTACAAGGTATTGTCGAGCTACGGACACATCCGCGACTTGAAAACGAAACAGTTCAGTATTGATATCGAGCACAATTACGCTCCGCAATACGAGATTCCGGCCGATAAAAAGAAGCTGGTTTCCGAACTCAAGGCTGAATCGAAAGCCGCCGAAATGGTATGGCTCGCATCCGATGAGGACCGCGAAGGAGAAGCCATATCATGGCATTTATATGAAGTTTTGGGATTAAAACCTGAAAACACGCGCCGTATCGTTTTCCACGAGATTACCAAGACAGCTATCTTACATGCTATTGAAACGCCACGCAGCATCGATATGAATCTGGTCAACGCCCAACAGGCGCGCCGAGTATTGGATCGCATCGTCGGCTTCCAGCTTTCTCCGATCTTGTGGAGAAAAGTCAAGCCCGCCTTATCTGCCGGCCGTGTACAATCGGTAGCAGTCCGGCTGATCGTGGAACGTGAGCGTGAAATTCAGGACTTCGTATCCGAAGCAGCTTATCGGGTAACAGCTAATTTCATCCTTCCCGACGGTAAGACAATATTGAAAGCCGAGCTAAACCGCCGTTTGAAGACCAAGGAAGAAGCGCAAGCTTTCCTGAAGGCTTGCCAACAGGCAACATTTACCATCGATGATATCAGTAAGAAACCGGTACGTAAGTCTCCGGCTCCTCCGTTTACAACATCAACCTTGCAACAGGAAGCAGCCCGTAAATTAGGGTATTCGGTTTCTCAAACCATGATGATCGCTCAGCGGTTGTATGAATCGGGATTCATTACTTACATGCGTACGGACTCATTCAACTTGAGTGACCTGGCATTGGGCACAGCCAAAGAAGCTATTTTGGAATCATACGGAGAAAAATATTACAAGTTCCGTCAATATCATACGAAAAGTAAAGGAGCGCAGGAAGCTCACGAAGCCATCCGTCCGACGTATATTGCCAAGGCAGAAATCGACGGTACAGCCCAGGAACGTAAGTTGTATGATTTGATCCGCAAACGGACCATCGCTTGCCAGATGGCCGATGCCGAACTGGAACGGACAACCATCTCTGTGGATATAAGCGGCTTGAAAGAGAAATTCGTCGCTACAGGTGAAGTCGTTGTATTCGACGGATTCCTGCAAGTCTACCACGAAAGTACGGATGATGATCTGGAAAAGGAACAAGGAAACACCTTGCTGCCCGTTGTACATCTGCAAGATGCTTTGCAACTGAAAGAGGCGACTGCTACGGAGCGTTTCACCCAGCGTCCGGCTCGTTATACAGAAGCTACGCTGGTCCGCCGTTTGGAAGAATTGGGTATTGGTCGTCCTTCTACGTACGCCCCAACTATCCAGACCATTCAGAACCGGGAATATGTCATCAAAGGAGACAAAGAAGGAACCGAACGTGCTTATTCTATCCTGACTCTAAATAAAAAAGGTATTCAGGAAAGTACCAAGACTGAAATGGTGGGAGCCGACCGGAACAAGTTAATGCCTACCGATATCGGTATCGTGGTAAATGACTTCCTGATGGAATATTTCCAATTGGTCATGGACTACAACTTTACTGCCAAAGTAGAGAAGGAGTTCGATGCCATTGCGGAAGGAGAAGAAAACTGGACAAAAGTCATCGACAATTTCTACCAGGTTTTCCATCCGGTAGTCGAACAGACAGCCGCTATCCGCACAGAGCATAAAGTGGGAGAACGCCAATTAGGTATTGACCCGAAAAGCGGAAAACCAGTATTCGTTAAGATCGGTCGTTTCGGTCCGGTTGCCCAGATAGGCGAATCCAATCCGGATAAAGACAACGAAAAGCCTCAGTTTGCCACCTTGCTAAAAGGTCAGTCTATTGAAACCATTACATTAGAAGAAGCCTTGAAGTTATTCGAACTGCCACGCACGGTAGGTGAATATGAAGGGAAAGTTGTAGTAGCCGCCATCGGCCGCTTCGGTCCGTTCATTCGTCATGACGGCAAGTTCGTTTCTATTCCGAAAGACAAGAACCCAATCTCCATTACCTTGGATGAAGCCATCGAACTGATTCAGCAAAAGCGCGAGAAAGACGAGAACCGCTTCATCAAGAAGTTTGAAGAAGATCCTGAACTGGAAATCTTGAACGGCCGTTACGGACCTTACATTGCGTATAAAGGCAAGAATTACCGGATTCCCAAAACCGGCTACACGCCTGCCGAAATGACTTTGGACGATTGCATGAAGCTGATCAAAGAAGCCGATCAGAAACCGGCAACGAAGAAACGGGTTACACGGAAGAAAGCGGAATAAGATTTTCTATCAGATACCAAAAAGCCCTCGGATTTAGGAAGTGTAAATCCGAGGGCTTTCTTATGATCAGTCATGAAGGTATTACATCATACCTTCACCGCCATCTCCTCCATTATTACTATCTACATCGTCATTGCTGATACCACGTTTTACTTTCTTGATGGCATCTTTCAAAGTACCGAAACGATAAGTCACACTGATGCGGAAATCGCGTGCCCGCATATAATTTACGGTTGTCATATTAAATGCCGGGTCTTCGGTCGTACTTTCCATCTTAATGGTTTTCCAGAACGGATTGCGGCATGTCAGCGAAACAGTAAGTTTCTTCTTCAGGAAGCTCTTGTTGACGGCAAAGTCGGTAAAGTACATCGGAGAACGTTTTCCCTGTAACGATATTCTCGGCGAGAAGTAGCCACCACGCAAGTCTACCCTCCAATCTTTTGGGAAATTAAACTGAACACCTGCGAACATACGACCACTGAAACCGGTATTTCCTAAAGCCATTTCCGAGCTGGAAAGATCTGAATAATCAGCACCTCCGTTGAACATGATCCGCAACAAAGGTATCGGCGTATAACTGGCATACAGAGAAAGGCCAACCCGCTTACTCTTACCGATATTGTCGTAGGTCGTTTCTGAAACTCCATTGTTCATCATCACAACCTGTTCGATGGCATTATTCTCAAAGCGATAACTCAAATTGGCATTGAAATTGAACTTGGAATTAAAGAAGCTATAATTCAGGTGTAAACGGTTACTCTTTTCCGGATCCAGATTCGGATTACCGTAGCTGATGTTTTCCGGGTCGGTTGTATTTACATACGGATTCAAGTTCCAGATACTCGGGCGACGGATACGCATGTTATAACCTAGCCGGATTTGCTGTGCCATATTAATCTGGTAAGACAAGGTCAAGTTCGGCACTACATTAAAATAACTGGTACTAAAGTCCATATCCGGCTCGTATGCAAAATGAGCGTTCAAAGAAGTTCCTTCTGCACGAGCACCAGCTTTAATACCCAATTTATCAATTTTCAACGTATACCCTAAATAAGCTGAATAAATATGCTGGTTATGGCGGAAGTCACTGTTCGCGTCGTAGGTAGCATCCCAAACTTGGGTAGAATCATTATAATATTGCTGTAATGTTTCACTGTCACTCTGGCGGAAAATGTATTTCGCACCTACTTCCAACGTATGCCCTTTCCACAAAGGAGTTGTATAATCGATCTGCGCCGTATGTTCAGCAGAGGCAGCATCGTTGATATCCCAACGTGGATACAAATCATCCTGCGGATAATTGCCTTCTATATTTTCCAGATCGGTATAACTTTCGTTATTGTTCGGTGTATGACTAAAACGATAAGAGAACGTCAGTAACTCATCCTTCTTATGCGTAGAATGCTGGTAATCGACATTGACATCTGTTGAACCGAAAACCGATGTAGAACTACTATTTCGGTCAAATCCATACACGAAATTGGAAAGATCACTGCCATCCATCATCGTCACATCATATTCCGTCTTGTTGGTCGCATCTCCGCGGAACAAGTTTACACCCACACTCAGCAAATTCAACGAGTCGATCTCATAACTTCCTTCCAAATAACCAAACTGGAAAGGTCCTTGTCGTTTGCTACGTCCATACTGGTTTAATAAAGTAGCCGGATTCGTTCCGGATGCATAAGTCTCACGAATGGAATAAGATTCACTCCAAGGCGAATTCTCATGATTATATTTATAATTTCCTGTAAGACCGAACTTACCGAATTTAGCCGATATATACGCTCCGGCACCCATACGTCCTAATACACTGGCATCCGCATTGATAGAAGCCGTATAACCTTCCAAAACATTTCGTGTAGTAATGATATTAATGATACCACCTACACCTTCAGCGTCATATTTCGCACCCGGATCAGTAATCACCTCTATATCTTTCACCGAATTGGCCGGCATACTTTTCAATACATCAGCCGGATTGTTATTCATCATATTGGAAGGCTTTCCATTCACATAAATCTTGAAATTGGTTGATCCTTGCAACTGGATTTCATCATTACCATCAACAGTAATCATCGGGACTTTACGCAACATATCCAAGGTATTACTGGTCTGTGCTTCCGGATCATCATCCAGACTGTAGGTTAATTTGTCCAGCTCTACCTTCACCAGCTTTTTCTGAGCTGTTACCGTTACTTCTCCCAATTGCTTACTGTCATCGTGCATATAGAGAATTCCTAAATCCATGACTTTCTTTTTAGCCGAAAGCGTAAAGTTCTTTTGGGCAGGAACCTTTCCTATTGATTGTAAAGAAAGAATATACTTACCCGTACTCTTCAGGTCCGTCTCAAATTTTCCATCGATATCACAGGCCAACAGCTTTAGCGATTTCTGAGGAGCCGCAGAAGAGGCAATACTTATTGTCGCATAAGGAACTGTTTCATTACTTAAAGAATCGATTACTTGGCCTTTGATCACAAATTCACCGGAAGTCTGGGCTTGTACTTTTATTGGCAAACATATCAACAACAAACACAACAAAGCAAAAAAACTACATTTCATACCGTTTTACACATTTTATGATTAGAATTATAAGTTAGTCTAAGTCTACTGCCTTACAAAAGTAGTAGAATAAAACTAACCGTATTACCCGAACCTTTTTAAAGAAGACTAAAAAATGTATTAGCCTGTTTTTAGCTTGTCTGCCCAAACGGACATAAGCCACTTTTCATTACTTTTGTCTTGAATTAAAACATGTTGGATTCATAACAGGAATTTTATGCCTCTATTCTTTCTCATTCTGGCCGCTTTATACTTGATTGGAAACGGCTATATTTACCTCCGGAGCTGGGAAATATTACATACGTTCCCGCTTATCTGGAAATGGATTTTCTCTGTAGGTTATTGGGCAGGAACATTCTCTTTCTTTTATATTTTCGGACATCGGGAGCTACCCGACTTCAATCCTTTCCTGCATATATTGTATTACATCGGAACAGGCTGGCTAGTCTTTACCTTATACATGGTACTACTGCTTTTATCCACCGATCTACTTCGAATTTTCAACATCTGTTTCAACTACCGGTTTATAACCTGTTTCATACTGACTATCTTATTATTAACCGGTGGATATATTCATTATTCACATCCCAAGAAGGAAGTTATTAACATAGATATGAACAAGGAAATAACCGGGAAAAAGCAAATACGAGTGGCAGCTATCAGCGATATTCACATCGGATACGGGACTACCAAAGAACGGCTTCAGCAATATGTCCGGATGATCCAGGCTGAAAAACCGGATTTAATCCTTATTTCCGGAGATTTAATCGACAGTAACTTAAAGCCCATACGGGAACAACACCAGGAACAGGAGCTTAATCAGTTACAAGCGCCGTTGGGCGTCTTTATGATTCCGGGAAATCATGAATACATCAGTGGCATTGGGAAAAGCCGTACCTTCATTCAACAGCAAACATCCATCCAATGGTTGCAAGATTCGGTTGTAACCCTGGCGAACGGGATTCAATTGATCGGACGGGACGACCGGCATAATCCGAGAAGAAAGTCGATTGTCCAACTGACGGATACTTTATCATCCAACCGTCCTTTATTCTTGCTCGATCATCAACCATACCAGTTGGATGAATCGGCGCAAGCAAATATTGATTTACAATTCAGCGGGCATACGCACAACGGACAAGTATGGCCATTGAACCTGATTACCGGTCATCTGTTTGAAGTGAGCCACGGATATAAACAAAAAGGAAATACACATATTTATGTTTCTTCAGGACTTTCTCTTTGGGGACCACCTTTCCGGATCGGAACTCGCAGTGAAATGGTTATCTTTGACATCAATTTCCAATAAACGATTTTACGTATGAAAGTATTTATCCAGTCGATCGTAGCACAACTATTACTGAATCCTTATATTTATTGGCGAGGCCATCAGGCTTTACCGCGACAGAAGAAGTGGCAGGTTTCTTATCTGCTGTTATTTGTTCTTGAGCTCTTTCTGTACTTGTTCGGATTCTTTTTCCGAGAAGAGCTACCGGATTCGGTATTCATTCCTATTATGAATATCTGCAATACCTGGTATATCGGCAGTATCTATATTACGTTAGGTCTTTTATGTCTGGAAGTTATCCGCATCAGCCAGCGGAAATGGAAATGGTTACCCGGCATTATTGCCAAGCATTGGGAGGAAAGCAAACGGATTCTGTTCGCTCTCTTCCTGGTAGGAACAGGCATCTTGCTATATAAAGCCCATCTAAATGTTATACATCCCGTAGTAAAACATCTTTACATTGATTTGGCCAAAGGAAGCAGCAGTCGCGACAGCCTGAAGATTGTCATGGTGTCAGATACGCATTTCGGGGAAGTAATCGGCAAGCAGCAAGCCCGGAATTTAGTCCGGTTAAGCAACGAACAGCGGCCAGACTTAGTCGTCATGGTCGGTGATGTATTGGATTATGAATCCCGTTTTGCCGAGAATGCCCATATTGAAGACGACTTCAAGCAACTGATTGCACCCTTAGGCATCTATACAACCTACGGAAACCATGAATACCGTGCCAACCGTTTTGCCAAAGAACGCTGGATCCGTAAGTTCTCTACCTTATTAATAGACTCGGTAGCTTCGCCCGATTCATCCTTTTACCTGATCGGACGAGACGACTTTATCCATAAGCAGCGTCTTCCTTTACATCAACTCCTGGCCGGATTGGATACTACCAAACCACTGATTGTTTTAGACCATCAGCCCTGGAGCTTCGCAGAAATGCGGATGAATCATATCGATTTGGGATTGCACGGCCATACACACAACGGACAATTATGGCCTTATCCATTATTGATGAAACTTATTTACGAATGCCCTTATGGCTATTATAGCAAAGGAGGAACACAACATTATGTGTCATCCGGCTTTGGTTGTGCCGGACCGGCTTATCGTGTCGGTACCCATTCAGAACTGATTGTATTGCACATCCGCTTTGTTTAGGAGGCAAGTGCATTTATGATCGGAGATCCAAGAGACAGAAAGAAATTCAATAAAAACGATCTTTCACAAACGCTACATCTTCCTGTATATCTGTCAGTTCCTGTGATTCAAAGACCAATCGGCAAGTAGAGGCGTAGCGTGCTGCGCCTCCAGCAGGCGTAAAGGATGTGCCTTCACATCCTTCACAGGAAGTTGCAGAATATGAGATAAATAGGGGCGTGTGTGAAGGGTATAAAAGAAAATCGGATATGGGTATCTTTTCCAAAATTCATGCCTATGTTCTGATCAAAACACGCCGGGAATTTATCCATTTACGCCGGCTTTTGATGAAAAGACGCCGGCTTTTGGAGATACTTGAAATCGGGTTGACTATGCCTAAATTTACTTTACACTTTTTTGTTACGTTACTAAAAAACTCTACAGATAAAATAAGTCTTACTAAAAGGCTTTACATATTAAAGTCGCAAAGATAAATAGAGTATTTACAACAGATTATTACTCAATATTTTATATCAAATATGTGCAGAAAATTCTCTTTTCTGCACATTTATGATATTCCACTCTATTTTTAACTCGTTTTCTAAATCTATGCAAACATAGGTAAGGTTTATGGAATAACCTAATGAAAATGCAGTTAGCGTAACATAATTTGAAAAATGGGCAATCTGAAAAAGTTAGGCAAATGACAGGAAATCTTTTCAATTCAGATAAATAAGTTCTGAACATGGAACATCCGGAAATTTTGTGTCTCATGCTGACTCAAATTACTTTCTTCTCCAATTGACATTCATTCTTTTTTGTTGGCTCTTCTTCTGTCTTTTATAATCGCATCCTTATTTTCCAATGCCCATCCAATCAGAGCATTAATATGTGGAAGTAAAGAACGCGTCCTTTCGGTCAATGCATATTCAACTCTTGGTGGGACTTCTGGATATACTGTACGGGTAACATACCCGTCATCTTCCAATGTTCTCAAAGTTACAGTCAACATTTTTTGAGATATGTCTGGAATCTCACGCTGCAACTCTTTGAACCGAACTGTTTCCATACCAGCCTTATTCAGTGTATATATAACCAGAAGTGACCATTTGTCACAAAGTTTTGCCAGGATATTCCGTATCGGACAATTCGGAAATACCGTATCTTCTATTGTCGTTCTATCCATAAAATCATTTATTTCAGTTCACTCTACAAAGGTAAGCAAATTCCCTTTAGGGTGCAAAAAACTTTTTTTTAAAAAATTTTTTTTGCTTGTAAATGCCTGAAAACAAGCAATAGTTACTTCTACGTAAGTATCTGATGTTCAAGTATCTACTTGTGTGGATAAAAGACTTTTTCTACTTTTGTAGTGTAAAAGAAACAAAGATACTTTTAGTAAGTAATAAACTTTTTAATACATCAGGTCATGAAAAATGTAACATTGATTGGAGCGAGCGGATTTGTTGGAACCGCCATCCTGAACGAATTGCTGTCAAGAGGTCACAAAGTAACAGCCGTCGTACGTAATCCCGAGAAGATTAACGTATCAAATTCCAATTTGAGAATTGTAAAGGCAGACGTATCTGATACGGATGCAATGACTGAAGCCTGCAAAGACAAGGATGCGATTATCAGCACATACAATCCGGGCTGGGCAAATCCTGATATCTACGAGGAAACTTTGCGTAACTATCCGTTGATATTGGAAGCAGCCAAACGGTCGGGTGCGAAAAGGCTGTTGTGTGTAGGTGGAGCAGGCACTTTGTTCTGTGCCCCGAGACTTCGTGTGGTAGATTCCGGTGCTATTCCGGATGCCATCATGGGCGGTGTCAAGTCTCTCGGCGAATTCTATTTGAACACATTGATGAATGAAAAGGACATTGATTGGATTTTCTTCTCACCCGCCGGAACACTGGAGCCTGGCAAGCGTACCGGAAAATTCCGTCTGGGCAAAGATGATCTTATCGTAGACGAGAACGGGAACAGCCATATTTCAGTGGAGGATTACGCTGTTGCAATGGTTGATGAACTGGAAAACCCGAAACACCATTATGAGCGTTTCACCATCGGATATTAAGCAAACTATTGTATAACTCAAATTAAAGGCATAAACAATGAAAAAAGCTTATCTCGGTCTGCCAGGAGAAGCCGGACTGGAAGATTTGGGCAAAGCCCTCTACAAATAAGAATAAGACATATTGTGCATGATGCTTCGGATGGTATGACATTCAGGTACCATCCGAAGCCTTTTTCAAGCAAGGAATAAACGAGATTCAATTATGGAAAAAGTATTTGATTTTTTAAGCAAGCATAAAGATGTGGCATTTGCTACCGTAGAACAGAACAAACCCAAAATCCGGGTATTCCAAATCATGAAGCAGGAAGGGAATACCCTGTATTTTGCTACTTCTCCGCACAAAGAAGTGTATCGGCAACTGCAAGAAAACCCCAATATAGAGTTGCTTGCCATGGATGGGAACATATCTGTACGGGTGACCGGGCGTGCCATGTTTGATGTCCCTGATGGATTGGCTCGTGAAATTTATGCGGACAATCCAGTTTTGCCCCGTCTGTACAAGCGATATACGGATTTAGTTTATTTTCGTTTGCCTGTCACCAGATTGGACTATTATGATCTGACCCCAACACCTCCCACTTTTGAGCATTATGAATACGAAAGCGAGGATTGATAATCTGCGGTTCTTACTTCGCACGTTACTCGCTGAGCGGAAAGAATATGTCGGATGGCAGATACCCGATACACTGGAAAAGCAACAGTCCATGATGCGGGCTTTGCTTAACGTGCGTTCTCCGCAGCCGATAAACCCGGAGTTCCTGCAAGCCCAAGATACCGAACTAAGGCTGCAACTTGCGGACAAGGGTATTGTAGCCTTGTCTGACATACCGACGTGTCATTCAGACCGCAGACTTCGGATATGGCAGGGCGATATTACGAGACTGAACGTGGATGCAATCGTCAATGCGGCCAACAACAACCTATTGGGTTGCTTCGTTCCTCTACACCGTTGTATCGACAATGCCATCCATTCGGCTGCTGGTGTACAGTTGCGCCTGGAATGCGACAGACTGATGCAGAAACAGGGACATCCGGAGCCCACGGGCTGCGCCAAGATAACAAAAGGATACAATCTTCCGGCACGGTACGTACTGCATACAGTAGGTCCGATAGTTGGTAATGCTCAGCCTACATTAAAACAGGAACAGCAATTGGCAGACTGTTACCGTTCCTGTCTCTCATTGGCAAGCGCACATGGATTGTCAAGTATTGCTTTTTGTTGCATATCCACTGGAGAATTTGGATTTCCACAAGAGCAAGCGGCGCAAATTGCGGTAGAAACAGTGATAAACTGTCTTAAAACGACATCACATATTCAAACGGTTGTTTTCAATGTATTCAAAGATGAGGATTTATCCATTTATAGAGAACTTTTGCCATAAGGCTATTTCCGAAGGCAATTATGAAAGCAGATTGCAAAAACTGCGTAATATCCTTGATCATGCAGATTATGTGGTCATTGGTGCAGGAGCCGGACTTTCGGATGCGGCAGGTATCGCATACAGCGGAAAGCGTTTCACGGACAACTTCACGGACTTCAGTACAAGATATGGTCTGACAGACATGTATTCTTCCGCATTTTATCCATTCAAGACGGAGGAGGAACGATGGGCTTATTGGGCAAGGCACATTCTTATGAACCGTTACGATATGCCTGCTACAGAATTATATCGCCTACTATTCAATGTCATAAAGGATAAGAATTATTTCGTGATAACCACCAATGTGGACGGGCAGTTTGAAAAATCGGGATTCGAATGCGAACGGATTTTTGCCGTACAGGGTGATTACGCTTACCTGCAATGTGCCAATGGATGCCATGACAAGCTTTATTACAATGAAGACCTTGTCAGGGAGATGGCACGACAGACAAAGGATTGTCGCATTCCCTCTGAGCTTGTTCCCCGTTGTCCGGTATGCGGTGGAAAAATGGATGTGCATGTACGGAAAGACCGTTATTTTGTGCAGGATAACCAATGGTACGCAAGCTATGAACGCTATCAGGACTATATGGAAAAGACTTGCGATGGTAAAACGCTTCTGCTGGAACTCGGCGTAGGTTTCAATACTCCGACCATCATCCGTTTCCCTTTTGAAAGGTTTGCTGCCCAGAAAAGGAATGTCACACTGGTACGTATCAACAAGGATTATCCTAATACACAAAACCGAATGACGGGTTTTATTCCTTTTGATGAAGGTATTAGTACAGTTCTGACAAACATATGCTGAAGGAGCGTTTTCGCTATTTCATCAAGATGCCGGAGCTTGCCGCCTTCTACAACGAGATTACCGACTACCGCACGGCGGAGGATGTAGGTGTGGACAGACCAAACAAGAATGAGATACTGCACCACATAATGCGTATTGCCTCAAGTCGCTTCATGGGGTAAGGGGAAGTTATGCAAAAGAGTGGACCTTTGGCACCTTCATTTAACTAAAACACAATGTAAAGATAATAAACTCACTAAAAAATGCATGACAATCTCTGATTTCATTCGCTTGCGGAAATTAGGTTATATAGGTTTCGTTTATCAATTGGCCTATTTGCGTATGTCTGATATTACGGCATTCTGGCAATGATGTCATTGAGATAAGCCCTGGGATTTACATGATGATTACTTTATTTTCCCAGAACTGGAACTATACCAAAAAGCCCCTTCGATTCACCATAACGGTCATCGAAGGAGCTTTCCTTATACATTATATAGATATCCGAAGAAAAGAATATCGGATCAGCGTTCCCTTATTTTCCTTCCGGAGTACTCAAAGTCTGTTGATAGAGAGTCCGGTTGGCTAATACTTCCAAAGCCTTCTCCAAGACTTTGTCATCTTTCAGACTGGCCAGTAACTCTCCTTTCTGATAATAATAACGTTTGACGATTTCCGACTCGAGCATGCGGGTTACTTCCTTCTTGAAGCGATCGAAATCCCGTTCCAGATTCGGAGTCAGCTTAGCTTCCAATGTTTTGAACCAGGTAGAATCGCCTTCCAGATATCCTTCAAACTCGGCAACCTCTTTCAGGTTCTTCAAGACTTTCTCACTCTGGCGGTCGTAAGTAAACCCTTTTTCCTTGGCATAAGCCTTGAAAGCTTCGAAGTCTGCGTCACTGATCGAGAATTCTTCTACCGGAGGAATCGTCGGATGCTTCTGAGCCCAATTGGTTACAAAGTCGCAGAAGACCGTATCAACAGCCAAATAATACATCATGGTAGGCATTTTATCTTCTTTGACTTCAAACTCAGGACGAACACCACCGCCATCACGAACCGGACGACCTTTTGCCGTATAAAATACTTTGGTCAAACTATCCGGGATCGCAGCCACCGAACCATCTGCCTTACGATGTGTATAGTCTAACTGCTGGATACAACGGCCACTTGGAATATAATATTTACTGATCGTAACCTTCAGACTACCATTATACGGCAGGTCGCGCGTTGATTGTACCAAGCCTTTTCCGTATGAACGCTGGCCGATCAACACGGCACGGTCCATATCCTGCAAAGAACCCGAAACAATTTCGGCAGCCGAAGCCGAATTTCCGTTAATCAATACCGCCAAAGGCATGACGGTATCAATCGGATCACTCGACGTACGATACGTACGATCCATCTGCGCATGCTTGGATTTGGTAGAAAGAACAACGCTTCCTTTCGGTACAAACATACCAACAATCTGAACAGCCGACTCCAAAACACCACCGCCGTTATTGCGCAAATCCAAAATCAAGCTTTTTACATGATGATTATCCCGCAAATCCAAGAAAGCATCTTTCACTTCCTGAGCACATTTATCGGTAAAGCTCTTCAAGTAGATGTAACCGACACTATCGCCACGCACGCCATACCACGTAACCTGATTAATTTGAACCTGTTTACGAATGATATCAAACTTCCGGGGTTTCTTTTCTCCCGGCCGCTGGATCGTAAGCGTCATCTTCGAGTTTGGAACGCCTTTCAACAGTTCACTTACCTTGTCGTTGGTAAACGAAGAGACATTCGTTGTATCAATAGCCAAAATCTGATCGCCTGCTTTCAATCCGGCTTCTGCTGCCGGCATTCCTTCAAATGGCTCAATGATCATGACATTTCCCTTCTCATTACGCTGACGAATATAAGCACCGATACCACCATATTCACCTGTTACCATTTGCTTAAAGTCGCCCATTTCCTGTTCGGGTATATATTCTGTATATGGATCCAAGCCACCTAACATAGCATCGATACCACGGCGGACAGTCTTCTCTACATCAACCGTATCCACATAGAACATTTCCATCTCTTTTACCAAAGAATTGAAAATCTCTAAATTCTTACTTACCTCGAAATGGTTATCTTTCTTCTCTTGCGCCTGCACCGGGAATAAAGTACCGGCACACAACAAGGCACAAATCCAACCAATCAAACCTTTACGCTGCATTCGTCTTATTCTTTATTAATTCACATATAGGATGTAAAAGTAGAAATTAATCTTTTGTGCCAGCCAAAATAGTCTTTACTTTTAACTTTATTTGTTCCCATTTATCGGCCGGTACTTGCGGACCTACTACATCAATCACATATCCCGACAACATCGAACCAATCTGTGCCGATTGTACCAGCGACGCACCAACCGACTGACCATACAAGAAGCCGGCAGCAAAGTTATCACCTGCGCCAGTCGTATCAACCGGTTTTCCGCCTTCTGCATCCACATGATAGAATTTACCTTCGCTACCAATCAAAGAACCGTCTTTACCTAGAGTAACCAAAGCCACATGTACTTGCTTTTCCAACGCCTTAACAGCTTCCTGGGCAGGAAGTCCGGTAAATGCTTCCGCTTCGCCGGCATTGGCAAAAAGAATATCTACATACTGTGGTATCACTTCTTCCAGCAATCCTTTATAGGCATTTACAATATTATAATTAGCCAAATCAAGAGCCACCTTCAAACCAAGACGTTTGGCTTTCTTCATCGTCTCGCGTACCAGCTCTTCATTGACAATCAAATAACCTTCTATATGGATACAATCGTAGCCACGCAATACATCTTCCGTAATTTCATCCGGCGAAATGGTTGGAGCCGGACCTAAAAACGTTCCCATCGTACGCTCTCCATCCGGAGAAATAAACACCGTACAAGCACCCGACGGACCTTCTGTCTTGATCAGATAAGAAGCAACACCCGCTTTCAGCAAAGCTTCTTCATAAAATTCTCCCAGATTATCATCGCCCACCTTTCCGATAAACCCGGATTGACCACCTAAAAGTGCAATGGCTCGCATTGTATTACAATTAGCTCCACCGGGAGCCTGAGTTGTCTCCGTATTTGCCTGATATTTCCGGATTACATACATTTGTTCTCTGGAAATCATATCCATAGCACCTTTCTGAATACCTATTTTTACCAATGTTTCATCACTGTCTAACTTCGATAAAACATCGACTAACGCATTGCCTAGTCCTAAAATCTTCATTTTTCTCAAAATTTTTCTGCAAATATATTGCATATTTCGAAAATACACCGTACTTTTGCAGTGCAATTTCAGAGAGGTACTTTGGAAAAGCAAATAAATAACATTCTTCCTTAGCTCAGTTGGTTAGAGCATCTGACTGTTAATCAGAGGGTCCTTGGTTCAAGCCCAAGAGGAAGAGCAAACATTCTTCTTTAGCTCAGTTGGTTAGAGCATCTGACTGTTAATCAGAGGGTCCTTGGTTCAAGTCCAAGAAGAAGAGCAAAACATACATTCTTCCTTAGCTCAGTTGGTTAGAGCATCTGACTGTTAATCAGAGGGTCCTTGGTTCAAGTCCAAGAGGAAGAGCTTTCAGAAAGAGACATAATCAAATATCTCTCTTTTTTCATGTACAGACTTCTCGTTTTCCCACCCACTTATCAACAAATTATTTACTATTCACAGGCTTTTCAACAGGGTTATCAACAGATTTATCCACATACTGGCAGATAAATCCTATATGAGTTTATTGCATAAAAAATAACCGGTGTAGCATTTCTACAAACACTACACCGGCATACCTATTAACTATTTGGAGAATTTTAGTTTCTATTCTGACGTTTACGTTCTGTTTCATCCAAAATAATCTTACGCATACGCATATAATTCGGAGTGATTTCAACGTATTCATCGCCTTTGATATATTCCAACGCATCTTCCAGACTGAAAATAGTTGGCGGAGCCAAAGAAACCTTTTCATCAGAACCAGAAGCACGCATATTCGTCAACTTCTTAGACTTCGTTACGTTAACTACCAAGTCATTATCTTTTGTATGTTCTCCAACTACCTGACCTGCATAAACTTCTTCTCCCGGAGCAATAAAGAAACGACCGCGAGACTGCAAGTTATTCAAGGCATAAGCATAAGCAGTTCCGGTTTCCATCGCAATGATAGAACCGTTGGTACGACGTTCGATATCACCTTTCCAAGGTTGATATTCCAAGAAGCGGTGAGCAATGATTGCCTCACCGGCAGAAGCCGTCAGAGCCGCATTATTCAGACCGATGATACCACGAGAAGGAATTGTAAATTCCAAATGCATACGTCCGTTCTTGCTTTCCATCATCGTCATCTCACCTTTACGTTTGGTCACCATATCGATGATACGGCTTGAACATTCTTCCGGCAAATTAATAGTCAGTTGCTCAACCGGCTCGCATTTTACACCATCAATTTCCTTGATGATAACCTGCGGCTGACCTACTTGCAATTCGTATCCTTCACGACGCATCGTCTCGATCAAGACAGACAAGTGCAATACACCACGTCCGTAAACCAACCATGAATCAGCAGAATCAGTCGGTCTCACACGCAAAGCCAAGTTCTTGTCCAATTCTTTCTGCAGGCGTTCATAAATATGACGAGAAGTCACATATTTACCATCTTTTCCGAAGAAAGGCGAGTTATTGATTGTAAAGAGCATAGACATCGTCGGCTCATCAATGGCAATGGTAGGCAAAGTTTCTGGTTCCAGAGCATCGGCAATTGTCTCACCAATCTCAAAACCTTCAATACCGATCACAGCACAGATATCACCTGATTTCACAGACTGTACTTTCGTACGGCCCAATCCTTCGAATACATCGACTTCCTTAATCTTTGACTTTACCTGCGAGCCATCCCGCTTACATAAAACGATATCTTGTCCTTCACGTAATTCTCCGCGATGAACACGTCCCACAGCAATTCGCCCTACGTATTTAGAATAATCCAATGAAGTAATCAACATTTGTGACGGACCTTCCAATACTTGCGGTTCAGGAATATATTTGATAATGGCATCCAATAACGCCGTTATATCCGTAGTAGGCTTTTCCCAATCTTCCGACATCCAACCTTGTTTGGCAGAACCATAAATAGTCGGGAAATCCAATTGTTCTTCGGTTGCATCCAAGCTGAACATCAAATCGAACACCATCTCTTGTACTTCCGAAGGACGACAGTTCGGTTTATCGACCTTATTAATGACAACAATAGGCTTCAGACCAATCTGAATGGCTTTCTGAAGCACGAAACGAGTCTGCGGCATCGGGCCTTCGAAAGCATCCACCAATAACAAACAGCCATCAGCCATATTCAATACACGTTCTACTTCCCCACCAAAATCAGCGTGCCCCGGAGTATCGATAATATTAATCTTATATCCTTTGTAATTAATAGACACATTTTTGGCAAGGATTGTAATACCTCTTTCCCTTTCCAAATCATTGTTGTCAAGGAACTGATCCGGCTCAGCCTGTCCTTCCCGGAAAAGCTTACCAGCCAATAACATCTTATCCACGAGCGTTGTCTTTCCGTGGTCCACGTGCGCAATAATCGCAATGTTTCTTATCTTTTGCATTGAAGACTAATTTATTGGGTGCAAAAATACGACATTTCTCAGAATGTAGAAGGAATATTATACCCAAAAAATAAAAAAAGAGCAAGAAATCATTGCAGATCAAAAAGAAACACCTATCTTTGCATCCGCTTAAATAACATAGTATTAATTTATTAAAGTAAGAGAATCATGTATTTAGATTCAGAAAAGAAAAAAGAAATCTTCGAAAAGTACGGTAAATCAGTTACTAACACAGGTTCTGCTGAAAGCCAGATCGCATTGTTTACTTACCGTATCGCTCACTTGACTGAGCACCTGAAAGAAAATCACAAAGACTTCGCTACTGAACGTGCGTTGAAAATGTTGGTAGGTAAGCGTCGTCGTCTGTTGGATTATCTGACAAAAGTTGATATCGAAAGATATCGTGCTATCATCAAAGAACTGGGTATCAGAAAGTAATTTTACTTCTCCTATAAGTTCATAAAAAGGTCACTTCTTTTCGGAGTGACCTTTTTTATTCCCTTTTGTTTTCCCGTTATTATTCATAACGAACGGCTGTTCCGGCTGCCGTAACCATCAGCATACTTCCTTCGCCGCCTACGGTTTCATAATCAAGATCGATGGCAATCACCGCATTGGCGCCCAAAGCGGCTGCCTGTTGTGACATCTCCTGCAAAGCCGTTTCCTTGGCTTCCCGCAATACTTTCTCGTACGAACCCGAACGTCCACCCACAATATCCCGGATGCTGGCAAAGAAATCTCTGAAAATATTCGCCCCAATGATTGTTTCGCCCGAAACAATTCCATAATAAGCCGTAATCCGCCGGCCTTCAATGTTGTTTGTTGTAGTCAGTAACATAATTGTATTTCTATTTTATCCAGGCATCAAAGGTTGAAACCTCTGATGCCTTACCTATTGATTATTTTCTATTGAATTACGGATGAACCGCCGTCATCTCGATCTCCAAGGTTCCGCCTTTCACCAGGTCGGCATGCGGGAAGAACAAGATATCCAGGACTTTTCCGTTCAACTTAGCCTCTTTCACATACTTGTTTTCCGGAGAGTTGTTCTTGACAATAATCTGGAAATTTCCTCCGGCAACCGGGATTGTCGCTTTATCTACCATCGGACGGCCGATTGCATACACCGGAATTCCCGGACAAACCTGATAAAAGCCTAATGCACTCAATACATACCAGGCAGACATCTGACCACAGTCTTCGTTTCCGATGATTCCGTCCGGCTGGTTCGTATAGAAATTACGCATGATAAAGTCCAAACGTTCCGCTCCCTTCCAAGGTGCATCCGTCCAATTGTACAAATAGGCCATGTGGTGACTGGGTTCGTTTCCATGTGCATACTGACCGATCAGCCCCGTAATATCCCCCGAAGCCTCGGCTCCGTCGATTTGAGAAGAAGTCGTAAACAAAGTATCCAACCGTGTTTCCAATTCTTTCTTACCACCAATCTCGGCAATGAAATTATCCATATCATGCGGAACAAAGAAACTCCATTGGAACGCATTTCCTTCGGTATAATCACTCTTCATGTGAGATGAATAACGCGGATTAAACGGTGTACGGAAAGAACCGTCGGCCATCACACCGCGCATCAGTTTCGTTTCCGGATCCAGATAACGCTTATAATAGGAAGCTTTCTCCTGATAAGCTTTTGCCAACGTATCATTTCCGGCTTTAGCCGCTATCTGAGCGATACACCAGTCGTAATAAGCCATTTCCAATCCCCACGAAACGGATTCCGGAATCGAGTCGGCCGGGACAAATCCAAACTTATCTTTATAATACACATGCCGGGTGATCAGATCCAGTTCGCGTGTACCTTTGAACTTTTCTGCCAGGTCTGCCCGATAAACAGAAGAACGGGCTCCAGCTTCGGCCCAAAGATTCAAATCTCCTTTTGCCAAATCCTTGGCTACCAGATCAGCCAATACGGATACTGCCGGATAACCTACCATACATCCGGTATAACTGGAAGCCAACGGCCATTTCGGCAAGATGGTTCCTTCCATATAACCCTGCACCAACGCATTTCCCATATCCGAAGCCAACGACGGATTAATAATCGTCATCAACGGATGCAAGGCACGGAACGTATCCCACAGAGAGAACGCCGTATAATTCGTATAACCGGCAGCAGCAGTATGTACTTTCTTGTCCATACCCAAATAACGGCCGTCCACATTCTGATAAGCAAACGGAGCAATCATCGTATGGTAAAGCGCTGTATAGAAGTTCTTCCGGATCACCGGATCGTTGGTTTCGATCTGGATCTTGTTCAATGCCTTGTTCCAGATATCAGCCGATTCGTCACGAACCTGATCGAAGTTCCATCCCGGCAATTCGGCTTCCATATTCTTTTCCGCTCCTTCCACATCCACCGGAGAAAGTGCTACTTTTACCAACAAAGGCTTATCCGATTCCTTGAACCGGTAGTGGAACTTCAGATCTTTTTCGGAATGCAATTTGAGGAACAAGGAATCCGAACGCATCTTTCCATCTATATACTGATAGATCTTGGTCATCGGTTCAGAGAAAGTCACCCGATAAGAAACGGAATGGAAATGCGCCCAACCCTGTGTCTTATACGTTCCTTCTACCGTTGAGTCGTTGACCAGCTGATAATCATTGCTCACCAATTTGTGTCCCCAGTTGGGTTGAAGCACATGCCCCAAGTCCAGCATCACCCGACGGTCTTTCGGATTATCGAAAGTATATCGGTGAAAGCCAACACGGTCGGTAGAAGTCAGCTCGACATTCACGCCCAAGTTTTCCAACCGTACGGCATAATAACCCGGAGTTGCCTTCTCTGTCTCCTTCTTGAAGGTAGCCACCGGCTTGATCGAATCGCCTCCACTGAACGGAAGCAGCAGGACATCACCCAAATCTCCGATACCTGTTCCCGACAAATGCGTATGACTGAAGCCATAAATCTGATGATCGTCATAATGATACCCACTGCTGGCATCCCAGCCCATGATATGTGTATCCGGACTTAACTGCACCATCGCATACGGACGCGTAACTCCCGGGAATGTATGCCCATGAAAACCGGTTCCGATAAACGGATCCACATACTGAACCTCATCAGCCAATGGCTGCGATTCCGGGTTCTGCTGACAACTCGTTGCCAAACCCATCATGGCAACAGATAATAAAAATAAATTCGCCTTCACTGTGTTATAGATTTAGTATTAGTTATTGTCAAATCTTATTCAGCAAACTTACATATTTTTATTGACTTACTCAGTATTCCGGAGTCAAAAAAGAGAAAATGCAAATCAAAGATCGGATGAATTATTTCCTACCTTTGCAGCTCATTTATACAAATCAGCTATGTTTACTGTCATTGGCATCATGTTTGCCGGTATTGCAGCCGGATACTTATTAAGAAGCGTTTCTATCTTGCAAAAGATCGGGAAACCTATTTCGTACACCATATTCGCCTTGCTCTTTTTATTAGGCGCTTCCGTAGGGACAAACCCGCAAATCATCAATAACCTGAGTACATTGGGCCTGCAAGCCTTGCTGATTGCAATTGCCACGACCTTAGGCAGCGTTTGCATGGCGAAGATCGTCTATCACTTTTTCTTTGAGAAGAAAGGAGGCGAGAAATGATTGGCAGTATCATTGTTGTCGGATTCTTCATCTTGGGTTGCCTGCTGGGCTGGGCCGGTCTTTTACCCAACTGGATCATGGATGCCGACCTTTCGATGTACGTATTATATGCCCTGATGTTTCAAGTCGGACTCAGTATCGGCAGCGATAAGAAACTGAAAGACATCCTTCGAAGCATCCGTCCGAAATTATTGCTCGTGCCTTTGGCTACAATCAGCGGCTCTTTACTATTTGCCGCCCTGATCAGTCTGGCAATCAGCCGTTGGAGTGTATTCGACTGCCTGGCGTTAGGTAGCGGATTCGCTTATTATTCCCTCTCTTCCATCCTGATTACCCAGCTGAAAGAACCATCTTTAGGTATTCAGATCGCTTCCGAATTAGGAACCATTGCACTGATCGCCAATATTCTCCGGGAGATTTTCGCCCTGTTGGGTGCACCCATCTTCCTCAAATACTTCGGGCGTCTGGCACCAATCTGTGCCGGAGGAGCCACAACCATGGATACAACGCTACCCATTATCACCCGCTACTGTGGCAACGACCTGGTGTTTGTTTCCATCTTCCACGGGATTCTGGTCGATTTCAGCGTACCTTTTCTGGTATCCTTCTTCTGCCAGTTATAACGAAGTCATCAAGATTTTCAGTCAAACTCTTTTATTTTTTACCGTTTCACCCGGGGGATTCGATCGTTCCACAGTTGTGGAACGGTAAAAAGATAACGGGAATCAGATTTAATTGCCTAAAATAAATAACCACCCGCATGCTACATGACAATACGGGTGGTTATTCATATCTGGTTTATTCAAGAGATTATCCAATCATCCATTTACTTTTCGGGAGATAAGATAGGATCTTTGTAGCTATATAGCAACTCACAAACGTAGCGATAGCGATAAAAGGGATGGCAGCCACTGTAGGCAAAGCCAGAACTTCCTTACAGATACTAGTCCACATGCCCAGCCAGAAAATATGCATCAAATACATTCCATAGCTCAACTTGGAGATGTCAAGAATCAGACGCGGCGTTTCCTGCTGCTGTATGCACGAGAACATAAGAAACATTCCGGTAGTAAGTAATACACAATTAATCGTACAGAAAGCCCATCCGATCTCTAAAACCGGAGTAGAATGGATTACACCCGGAACGGCCTGAACATAGAATGACAATATTGTCCATATTGCACCAATCACCGTTAAAAGCAAGCCAACATTCAAGCGTTTGCTCCGGCTCCAGTCAAGATGCACACGTATGTAATGAGCCAAAACGAGATAACCAAGATACCCGGAAAAATACCAAAGCATATGATATTCATTCCAGAAACATTGTCCCCATACTTCTCCGAAGAACCTGTTCAGATAAGGAATACAGGTAGATATTAAAAACAACAGGATAAAGAAACGCTCTTCTTTAGCCGTTGCTTTATTTATCCAGGGTGAAATCATTGGAATAAATAAATAGAGATATTGCTGTCCGGTAAAACTTAAACAAACATAATAATCCTGTCCGAAGCCCCGTA
>ENA-OROH01000811-OROH01000811.1-human-gut-metagenome-genome-assembly--contig:-NODE-811-length-33868-cov-12.221749_pt1 | contig 33868 bp, 30 predicted proteins | sample MGYA00242125_ERZ509042 | MGnify/ENA primary metagenome ERZ509042 (study PRJEB26280, sample SAMEA2338738) | human gut metagenome | biome: human gut; feature: human-associated habitat; material: faeces... | reverse complement strand
CGGAACTTGGCGATGGAGCAGAACCACTGCTCGGTGGCACGGAAGATGATGGGGTTGTGGCAGCGCCAGCAGTGGGGGTACTGATGCTTGATGTGCACCTGACCCATGATGGCACCGGCTTCGGTCAGGTCGGCCAGAATGGTCTTGTTGGCAGCCCAGACACGCTGACCTGCGTACTTACCGGCCAGCTCCGTCAGGCAGCCGCCGTCGTCCACAGGAACAGTGATGGGCACGTTGTACTTCTGAGAAACATTGAAGTCATCCACGCCGTGGCCGCCTGCGGTGTGGACGCAGCCGGAGCCGCTTTCCAGCGTGACATGGTCACCCAGGATGACGGTGCCCTCCTTGGGCAGGTAGACGTGATGATAGCGCATCAGCTCGAACTCAGCGCCGGAAACAGGTTCGCCCACGATCTCGTAGTTCTCAATATGGCAGGCATCCATCACGCTCTTGACCAGCTCGGTGGCCATGATATGGTACTCCTCGCCGATCTTGACAAAGGAATACTCAAAGGCACCGTTCAGGCAGATGGCCTCGTTGGCGGGCAGGGTCCAGGTGGTGGTGGTCCAGATCACGAAGTAGGTCTTATCCATCGGGATGCCGTGCTTTGCCAGCACACCGTTGGGGTCCTGAGAAACGTGGAAGCGGACGAAGATGGAATCGCAGTCATCCTCGCCGTACTCGATCTCTGCCTCAGCCAGAGCGGTGCGGCAGTCGGGGCACCAGTACACAGGCTTCAGGCCCTTGTAGATGTAGCCCTTCTTGGCCATCTCGCCAAAAATCTCGATCTGGCGGGCCTCGAACTCAGGCTTCAGGGTCAGGTAGGGGTGCTCAAAGTCACCGATAACGCCCAGACGCTTGAACTGGTCGCTCATAATGTCGATATGCTCGGTGGCAAACTTTTCGCAGATCTGGCGCAGCTCCAGCTTGGAGATGTCCTTCTTCTTCTCGCCCAGAGAGGACAGAGCCTTCAGCTCAATGGGCAGGCCGTGGGTATCAAAGCCGGGCACATAGGGAGCCTGGAAGCCCTCCATGTTCTTGTCGCGGATGATGATATCCTTGATGATCTTGTTCAGGGCGGTGCCCATGTGGATGTTGCCGTTTGCATACGGAGGGCCGTCGTGCAGGACAAACTTGGGCTTGCCGTCGTTGTGCTTGATCAGGTTGTTGTACAGGTCATTCTTCTCCCAATCCTCCAGCATGGCGGGCTCCTTCTTGGGCAGACCGGCACGCATCTCAAACAGAGTCTTGGGCAGGTTCAGGGTACTGTCGTACTGAGACTTATTCTTAGCCAATGGTTACACACTCCTCTAATTTACTAAAACGCTTTTGGGATCACTCGCTGAACTTCACGCCCTTAAAAGCGGCGTAGTCCGGCGCTGCAGCCTCATCCTCGGCGGCAGGGGCCGGGGGCGGGTCGAGCTTGAGCTGGCTCTCGTCCTGTGCCCAGAACTCCTCGCTGGTCTTTTCATCCGCAGGGGTCTCGTCCTCAGCATCCACATCCGCTGCAGCGGGCTGTGCCTCGGCGATCTCCTCGGTCACAGCGGCGGCAGTGGTATCGGCGGCTGCAGCCTCATCCTCGGCAGGAGCATCCTCAGCGGGCTCCTCCTTCTGGAACTCAGGCAGGCGGCTCAGAGACTCAACATGGCTGCGGTACAGGTTCAGCACATCGGACTTGAAGCGGGTCACCTCCAGCCGGACGCGGTCATACTCGCGCTCCTGGGCAAGCTTTTTCTCGTTTGCCTCGTTGATGATCTCATCCGCGCGGTCACTGGCTTTTTGCAGCAGCTCGTTGGCATCACGGATAATATCATCACCGCGCAGATTTGCGCGATGCAGGATCTCTTCCGACTTCTGGTTTGCTTCCCGGATGACATTCTCACCCATCCGCTGGGCATTGATCAGCGCGCTCTTGAGCATATCGCCGTCAGCCTCGTAGCTCTCCATTTCCTTGTGCAGACGCTGATTCTCGGCGGTCAGCTCAGCGATCTGGCGGCGCAGCTCCTCAGCCTGATCTTCATCCTGCTTCAGCTGCTCCTCTACTTTATCCAGGAAACGGTCCACCTCTTCGGTCCGGTAGCCGCGGATGTTCTTTTCAAACTGTGCAGCACGCACATCCTGCGGGGTCAGCATAGTGGTTTCCTCCCTTTTCATTCAATATTGAAAAAACTCGATGATCGATCGGTCTTTTTTACTTTTTCCGGGCAGGGCCGTCAGGCCAAAGCGCCCCTTGCCGCGCACCGTGAATACATCACCCTCATACACCGGGGCGTGGGCGCTCTCTGCAGGCAGGTGGTTGATCTCCACCCGCCCCGCCGTGATCCACTCACACGCCTGCCCGCGGCTGCAATGGAGCATGGCCGCAAGCACAGCGTCCAGCCGCAAAGAGGACACGGTGGCTGTCTGCGTTTTGCGCTCTGCCTGCGGGAATTCAGGCACCTCATCCAGCGAAAGCAGCGTGGTGGTGACCTCTGTCCGGCCCACCTGCAGCAGTTCCCGGCAGATGAGCTCCCCCGCCGTTTCCAGCGCAAAGACATAGGCAGTGCCCGGTGTAACGGCCGGGAGCACGATGTCTCCCAGCGCTTCCCGCCGCAGCTCCAGCCCCATCAGGCTGCCCAGATAATCCTTGTGGCCCGGCAGTGCCGCCCCGGAAAGGGTGCGGCAGGTCAGCTTCACACAGCACAGCGGGCTTGCAGGGTAGCAGCCCTCCGGTTCCAGGCAGAGCAGCTTCCGCTCTGCTCCGGGCCAGCCGCCCTCAAAGTGATGGTCGCTCTCCGGCACATCGGCACGGTTCAGCGCCGCACGGGCAAGATCCTGTTCCCTGTCGCTCAAAAAGCCGGAGTAGCGGGCAATGCCGCGTCCCTCGGCCGCGCGGGCCAGATCCTCCACATGCCGCATCAAGAAGCGCTCTTCATCGGTGCGGGCGGGCACAAAGCCCCGCACTGCCCTGGGAGCAGGATCAATAGAACGCGCCATTGTTCTCCAGCTCGTCCAGCAGATCGCCCATAATGTCCACGTTGTACGGGGTAATGATGAAGGTGCTGTTGGCAACGCGCTTGATCTGGCCGTTGTTGGCATAAGCCACGCCGGACAGGAAATCCACCAGACGGCGGGAAACTTCCTTGTTGGTAGACTCCAGATTCAGCACGACCGTGCGCTTGTTGTTCAGGTGGTCTGCAATGGTGCTGGCATCCTCAAAGCGCTCGGGCTTTACCAGAACGACCTTAAGCTGGGTGGTGGCGTGGATGTTGACCACCTTGTTCTTCTTCTGGGCACCCTCCACCGGCTCTTCCTCTGCATCGTCCATGCCAACGCCGAGACCGCTGTTGTTGTTCACCATCTGGGGGCCGTCGTCGATGTACTGATCGTCGTAATCGTCCTCACCGCCAAAAAGGCCCTTTTTGAGACTATCCACGAAAGACATAGTATCTGCTCCTTTCATTCGGGCAGCCGCAGCTGCCTGGCGCCTTTTGCAAAAGAGATGCAAATAGCTTTTATTATTATCGGATTTTTTGCCGCAGATGTCAATAACTACAAAAGTTTTCCATCATACAAATTTTGTCCGGAGACAATAATCTCGTCATAAAGCCGAACCTGACTGACAGAACCAGCCGTTCCGCTGGGCAAAACGATGAGGTCTTCACCATCCGTGATCTGCGGATGGGCATCGTCCACAGGGTCGATGCGGCAGAAGCGGGCCAGGTTGCCGTACTTCACATACACGCCGGGGATGTAGTTCTCGCCCTGACCCTCTGCCTCGGAGCCGTCCTCCTTGAGGTAGTGCACCGCAGCAGCAGGCACCCGCAGGCCGGTGTTGCGCCCCACGATGATCTGGGCATCGGCACAGTTCAGCCGGAGCACATCGCCGTTGATGATCTCGCAGGAGAGGACGAAGCGGGCAATGTCGTTCTCCGCATCGATGTTCACCTCGCTGACCTTTGCCTTGAGGGGCGTTTCCGCCTGACCGGGAAAGCGGATCTCAACGCTCTTGGTCAAGGGCTTGCCGTCCCTGTCCAGCAGCTTTTCCGCCTGTTTGGCCGAGCACACCCCGGCATAGTACCAGGTAAAGCCTGAAACGATCTTTCCCGCGCAGCCGTCCAGCGCGATCTCCGGGGAGGATTCAACGTAAGCTTTCAGGTTGGCCGCATCCAGGGCAAGGATATCGGCAGAACCTGCGTTCAGCCGCCCGGAACTGGAGCTGCGGATGAAATAGCCCGTCTGCGGGGCCGTGATCTGGGACGGATTGCCCAGCTGGGACTGCACCGTGGCGGCCTGCTGGGTCAGCGCGGTAATCTGGTCGGAGAAGCTGGCCACCTCGCCGGTGATGACCCAGAGCTTGTTCTGGGCCAGAATGTAGTTTTCCTTCTCCGCATCGGTATCCTCGTAGTCCCCTGCATCCAGCGAATCCATCAGGTCGTACAGAGCAGCGGAACGGTTCTTGCGCAGGGATTCCAGCTGCACCGAAGTGGTGTTCTGGGAGCGCTGCAGCAGGTCGATCTGGTCATTGATCTGGGTCAGCTGCTGGCGCAGAGAAGCCTGCGCTGCATCGCTGTAGATCTCAGCCACCGCTGTGCCTGCCGAAACACGTTCGCCGTCTGCCACCAGATATCCCAGCGTGCCGCCGCCCGCAACGTAACTTTCCTCAAACAGGAGCACGCCTTCGGCATCCACGGTGTCCTCCACCGTAGCCAGCAGGGCGGTCTCGTAGGTATTGGGCGGAAACAGCACCTGCATTGCCTGATAGCCCACATACAATGCCGCCAGCAGCAAAAACACGATGACGACAGCGGCCAGCGTTTTCAGTGCGCCGGAAATGCCCTCGCGGTTCTCTTCCTGCATATCGCTCATCCTTTCGCTAAAAATTCATTTGTGAGACGTGCGGCCTGTTCCCGGACATCCGGGGCAGAGGCATCCAGCCAGCAGATGCCCTCCATGTGGCGGAACCAGGTCAGCTGGCGCTTGGCATAGTTGCGGGAAGCCTGTTTCAGCTTCTCCACACAAGGGGCAAGCGCGCGCTCCCCCGCAAAGTAGGGGAAGAATTCTTTGTATCCGATGGCCTGGGCCGCCGTCTTATAGGTATCCCGGTGTTCCCACACACGTTTTGCCTCGTTCAGCAGATTCTGCTCCATCATCTGATCCACCCGCAGGTCGATGCGGCGGTAGAGCTGGGCGCGCTCCGGGAAATCCAGCCCAAAGATCAGAGAACGGTAGGGCTTTTCGGGCGGAAGCGAGTCTGCTTTCTGCTCACTGAGCTTTTTGCCGGTGGCGCGGTAATGTTCCAGCGCCCGCAGCACCCGGATATGGTTGTTCGGATGGATGGCCGCCGCCGCTTCGGGGTCCACCGCCTGCAGCTCCGCATACATGGCTTCCGGACCCTTTTCATTCAGTTCCGCGGCCAGCTGTTCCCGCAAACCGTCCGGCGTTTTCTCAGCGGCAAAGCGGACACCATACAAAAAGCTCTGGACATAGAGCCCGGTGCCGCCCACGAGGATGGGCAGATGTCCTCTGCCGGAGATCTCACGTTCCAGCGCCCCGGCCAGCGCGGTGAAATCAGCCACGCTGAACGGTTCATCAGGCTGCAGGATATCCACCCCATGGTGCGGAATACCGCGAGTCTCCTCGGGGGTCACCTTTGCGGTGCCCACATCAAGACCTTTGTAGATCTGCATCGAATCGGCGCTGATGATCTCACCGCCGAACTGCTCGGCCAGTGCAACACCCAACGCGGTCTTGCCGGAAGCTGTGGGGCCGACCACGGCCAGCACCGGGGGCTTTTTGTTACACGATCCGTCCAAACTGTTTTTCCAGCTCCTTCCGGGTCAATTTAAGGACACAAGGCCGACCATGGGGGCAGAAGGGCGGTACCTCGCCCGAGAGGATCTTTTCTGCCAGTGCCATCAGCTCCTGCGGGGAGGTCTTATCCCCCGCTTTAATGGCCGCGCGGCAGGAGATGGAATGGAGCACCCACTCAGTCTTTTCGCTCAGGGCATCGCGGCTGCCCTTGGAGAGCTTATCGGCCAGCTCCACCAGCAGATCCTCGGCGCTGCCCTGCTCCACATCCGCGGGCACAGAACGCAGGAACACGCTGTTGCCGCCAAAGTCATCGATCTCCAGTCCGGCGCTTTCCAGCAGTTCAAGGTTGGAGAGGAGCGCAGTCTTTTCCTCCGCCGACAGCTCCACCACCAGCGGCTCCAGCAGCAGCTGGGCCGGAACATCCCCATAGTTTGCCGCCAGTTTCTCGAAGAGCTGACGCTCATGGGCGGCGTGCTTATCAATGATGCAGATTTCCTCCCCACGTTCAGCGAGGATATAGGTCTTGAAGATCTCACCCACATAACGCAGAGGGGCAGGGCCTTCCTGCACGTCAAAGCCCAGCTGTTCCGGCGTATCCTCGGCAGCAGAGGTCTGCTGCGGAGCTGGGGCGGCAGGCATTTCCTCCTTGGGGGCAGGATCCCATGCCGCCATGTGGTCCTGATGTTCGGGCAGATCTGCACTGTCCGGTTCAATGTCCAATGCACCTTCTCCCAGCGCTGCGGCAAAGGCGGGTGCTTCAGGCTCGCTCTCCGTGGGAGCTGGTGCCGGGCTGTGCAGGGTGGCATCCTGCCGGATGGGCAGGCCCGATGCAACCGTTGTCCAGCTGTGCTCTGTCGGCTTTTCCTCGGCAGTGTTCGGTGCAGGCAGGATATCCGGGTGGCTTGCAGGTGCCGGACGGGACGGCGGTGCTGCTGCCGGTGTCGGAGTAAAACTCCGGAAGCTCCGCTGGGGCTGAGGGGTATGCTCATGGAGCGTTCCCGGCTCGGCTTGACCCGGAATGATGGCAGAAAGCCCTGTAAAGTTATTCTTCTTTACATCATTTTCTATCGCGTTATCATTTATTCCAGATTTGTTGGATTCTTCATCTTTTTTGTCCTCTTCAAAGGCAAAACGCCGCTCTCCGGTGCCCGGTTGAGCCAGTGCCAGCTTGACAGCGTGATAAACGAGGTCAAAGATATCGTTTTCCCGGGCAAAGCGCACCTCAGTCTTGGCCGGGTGGACATTGACATCCACAAGGTCAGCGGGCATTTCCAGAAGCAAGATTCCTCCAGGGAACTTGCCCTGCATCGTGGTGCCCTTGAACGCCGTTTCCATGGCCGCCATCATGGTGCGGTTGCGGACATAGCGCCCATTGATGTAGAAATACTGCATACTGCGGCTGGCGCGGCAGCTCCTGGGCTGGGTGATGAGGCCCCACACCCGGTACACCCCCTCCTGATTGTCCAGCTCCATGAGGTCACGGCTGAATTCCCGGCCCAGCACCGCGTAGGCGGCACTACGCAGCTTGCCGTCACCGGGGGTGACATATTGCAGCTTGCCCTCCCGGACAAACTTGAAGCTGACCTCGGGGTGGCTCAGGGCCACATGGGCCACAATATCCGCCACAAAGGTACCCTCACTGGAATCCTTTTTGAGGAACTTCATCCGGGCCGGGGTGTTGTAGAACAGATCCTGCACCCGGATGGTAGTGCCCACACCGCGTGCACCGGGCTCCAGCGGATAATCCTCGCCGCCCTCGATGCGGTAGACGGAGGCGCACTCGTCGTTCTCAGTACGGGTCAGTACTTCTACCCGCGCCACGCTGGCAATGGAAGCCAGCGCCTCTCCACGGAAGCCCAGGGTGTGGATATGATTCAGATCATCCTCCGTCCGGATCTTACTGGTGGCGTGGCGGATGAATGCCGTGGGGATATACTCTGCTTCAATGCCCGAGCCGTTGTCGCTGATCTCGATCAGCTTCACACCGCCCGATTCAATGGTCATGGTGATCTGGCTTGCCCCGGCATCAATGGCGTTTTCCAGCAGCTCCTTCACCACGGAAGCAGGCCGCTCCACCACCTCACCGGCTGCAATGAGCTCTGCCGTGTGCTTGTCCAGAACATGGATGACTGCCATATTCGTTCCCTCCCCTGTTTTTTAGGATTTTTCAGGAAATCAGCCGTTCAGGCTGCCCTTCAAGGTCTTTTTCAGCTCGTACAGGAAATTCAGCGCTTCAATGGGGGTCAGCGTTTCCACATCCAGCGCATCCAGTTTTTCCAGCACCTCGCTGGGCACTGCGGGAGAATTATACTCCTGCAGCGCATCAAAGTCCATCTGCTCCACCTTGTTCTTTGGGGCAGTGGCTTCCAGTGCGCGCAGCACCTCGTGGGCGCGGCGGGTCACGGTGCCGGGCAGACCGGCCAGCTTTGCCACCTCGATGCCATAGCTGTCATCGGCAGGGCCGCGGACGATGCGGCGCAGGAAGGTGATGTCCTCACCCCGCTTTTTCACCGCAATGTTGTAATTTTTCACGCCGCTGATGGTGCCCTCAAGGTCCGTCAGCTCATGGTAATGGGTGGCAAAGAGGGTTTTGCAGCCCAGTCCCTTGGCAGGGTCGCTGATGTGCTCCACCACGGCGCGGGCAATGCTCATGCCGTCAAAGGTGGACGTGCCGCGCCCGATCTCATCCAGCACCACCAGACTGCGGGAGGTAGCGTTCTTCAGGATCTCTGCCACCTCGGTCATCTCCACCATAAAGGTAGACTGACCTGCCGAAAGGTCATCCGACGCGCCGATGCGGGTAAAGATGGCATCCACTACACCCACATGACACTCTCTGGCCGGAACAAAGGAACCGATCTGTGCCATCAGGGCAATCAGCGCATTCTGGCGCATATAAGTCGATTTGCCCGCCATGTTAGGGCCGGTGATGATGAGGCAGCGATCTTCGCCGCAGTTCAGGGTGGTATCGTTGGGTACGAACAGACTGCCCTTGAGCATCTGCTCCACCACAGGGTGGCGGCCCTCCACGATGGTCAGCTGGTCGCTCTCATCCACAGTGGGGCGGCAGTAGTTGTTTTCTGCTGCCACCTGAGCCAGAGCGGCCAGCACGTCCAGCTCTGCCACGGCGTTGGCTGTGCGCTGGATGCGGTCGAGCTGGGCACCAATGCTTTCCAGCAGCTCATTGAACAGCCTGTGTTCCAGAGCGATCAGCCGCTCGTGAGCACCCAGGATCTTATTTTCCAGCTCCTTGAGCTCCTGTGTGATGTAGCGTTCGCCGGTGGTCAGGGTCTGCTTGCGGATGTAGCTCTCCGGCACCTGTGCCTTATAAGAGTTGCTGACCTCGATGAAATAGCCAAACACGTGGTTATAGCCGATCTTCAGCTTGGGGATGCCAGTCTCCTGCCGCAGACGGGTCTCGAGCTGAGCCAACACGCCCTTGGTGTTATCGCGGATGGAACGCAGCTCGTCCACCTCGGGGTGGTAGCCCTTGGCGATGACACCACCATCCTTCAGGGTAGAAGGTGCGTCAGGGTCCACAGCGGCATAGATCTTGTCCTTGATATCGCTCAGCGGGTCGATCCTGGAGACGATCTCGCTGAGTTCGGCACAGCCGCAGCTCTCGGCCTGCTGGCGCAGGCTGGGCAGGCGCTCACAGGTCTGCGCCATGGCATAGATCTCTTTGGGCGTGGCCGAACCGTAGACCGTGCGGGTCATCATACGCTCCAGATCGGCGATGTAATGCAGTTCTTCGATCAGATCGCCGCGCTGTACGGTCTGATTGACCAGGCTTTCCACAGCATCCAGACGGTGGTTGATGGCATCGCTGGAAAGCAGCGGCTGCTCGATCCAAGTGCGGAGCAGCCGCTTGCCCATGGCAGTGCTGGTCTTGTCCAGCACCCAGAGCAGGGTTCCCCGCTTCTCACGGCCCCGCAGGGTCTCGGTGAGTTCAAGGTTGGCCCGCGTCACAGGCGAAAGCTGCATATACTGGGCTTCATTGTAGCTGATGACGGTCTTCAGGCGCTCCACACCTTTGATCTGGGTGGTGTGCAGGTATTCCAGAAGCGCGGCCATGGCAAACCGCACCAGACCTTTTTTATCAATAGAGGTCGTCTCATCCCAATTGCGTCCAAACTGGTTTTCCAGCGAGATGGCCACAAGGCCCGGGGCGTAGCGCTCCTCTTCCACCAGCTCCACAGAGCAGGTCATGTTCTTTTTGATATAGCCGGTCAGCTCACGGCAGTCCAGCATTCCGGGGTTCATCAGCACCTCGCTGGGATGGTAGCGGCAGAGCTCCGCGATCACGGCAGGCACGATCTTCTCTCGTTTCAGCTCGGTGATGTGGGCCGTGCCAGTGGAAACATCGGCAAAACAGATGCCCGCCGCATTCCCTTTCAGAAAAATGCTTGCAATGTAGTTGTTTTTGTCATCCTGCAGCATACTGCTCTCGATGACAGTGCCCGGCGTGACCACCCGGATGATATCGCGCTTGACCAGTCCCTTTGCCTTGGACGGGTCCTCCATCTGCTCACAGATCGCCACCTTGTATCCTTTGGCGATCAGGCGGGCCACATAGCCCTCGTAGCTGTGGAAGGGCACGCCGCACATGGGGGCACGCTCTTCCATGCCGCACTGCTTGCCCGTCAGGGTCAGGTCCAGCTCCCGGGAGGCGGTCAGCGCATCGTCAAAGAACATCTCGTAAAAGTCGCCAATGCGGTAAAACAGGATCTCGTCCTTATACTGCTTCTTGATGTCCATATACTGCTGCATCATGGGCGACAGTTCTGCCATAATCGTTCACCTTTCCTGCGGGCTATGCCGCTTTGCTTCTTTCCGTCGGTTTGCAGTAAGTAACTGCGAATGGAAGGAAAACGCGGCCTGCGATTTGCAGCCGCGTTCTCATTTTACCTGTTAGTGGCAGCCTCCGCAGGTGGAGCAGCTGCCGGTGCAGGATTCACTGGGCTCCTGCACGGTCATGGGGTCGCCGCCGTTCATTGCGGTGTTGATGATGGCATCAATGTAGTTGACCAGGTTCTCGCAGTCGCGCTTTGCCTCGTTGTAAGCAGTCATACCCTCGTCAGCCATGATCTTGCCATACAGGTCGTTGACCTTGGTGTTCAGCTCGGCGATGCGCTCATCACTGCGCTCGCTCTTGCTGATCTCGTTGTTCAGATCCATGCGGGCCAGATTGAACTCCCCGATGAGATTCTGCAGCTCCTCATCCTTGTCGTTTGCCTTGCGGGCCTGATCCAGAGCCAGGTAACGGGGGTCAGTCTGCAGTGCCATGGCGGCGCGCTTGAACAGATCGATGCAATCCATAATCAAAAATCTCCTTTGATGTGTTTGTTTTTATAGTTACATTATCATTGGGGCCGGTGTGCCCCGGGATCACGTTTCCAGTTCGCCCAGCAGGACAGTGGCGCGGGCACCGGTCAGGTGCACCTGTGCGTAGCTGCCCATCAGGGCGGGGTCTGCGGCAAACTCCACGGTCAGGTTGTTGTCCAACCGGCCGGAGAGGGTGCCGTCGCTGCGGCCATAGCCTTCCACCAGCACCCGGACAGTCTGGCCCACCTGCTGCCGGACCAGATCCATTGCGATCTCGTCCTGCACCTTGAGCAGACGGGTCATCCGGTCGGTTTTCTCCGCGCGGGGGGTGGGGTCGGGCATTTCTGCTGCCTTGGTCCCGGTGCGCTTGGAGTAGATAAAGGTGAACAGCTGCATGTAGCCGACTTTCTTCACCAGTTCCAGCGTGCCCTGGAAATCCTCCTCCGTTTCCCCGGGGAAGCCCACGATGATATCGCTGGAGAAGGTGATACCGGGCACCTTTTTGCGGGCGTACTCGATCAGCTCCATGTACTGCCCGATGGTGTAATGGCGGTTCATCTTTTTCAGCAATTCATCCGAGCCGCACTGCACCGGCAGGTGCAGGTGCTTGCACAGGTGGGGCTGGGCCGCAATGGTGTCGATCAGTTTATGGCTGGCATCCTTCGGGTGGCTGGTCATAAAGCGGATCTGGTAATCGCCGGGCACAGCGCAGAGCAGATTGAGCAGATCAGCAAAGTCCACCTGTTCCTCCAGGCCCTTGCCGTAGCTGTTCACGTTCTGGCCCAGCAAAGTGATCTCCTTGTATCCTGCTTCCACCAGCCCCCGGAACTCCGCCAGGATATCGCTGGGCTTGCGGCTCTTCTCACGGCCCCGCACATAGGGTACGATGCAGTAGGTGCAGAAATTGTCGCAGCCATACATGATGGGCAGCCAGGCGCGGAACTCACTCTCGCGCCGGATGGGGATGTTCTCCACGATGACCGGGCGCTGGGCAGGCTCCATCAGCACGCGCTTATGCTTCTGCAGCTTCTGAGCAATGAGCTGGGGCAGCGTATCGATGCCATCCACGCCAAAGACCAGATCGACATAGGGATAGCTCTTGCGCAGCTTTTCCACCACATGTTTCTGGTTGGCCATGCAGCCGCACAGGCCGATCATCAGGCCGCGCTTTTTCTCCTTCAGGCCCTTCAGTGCACCCACATTGCCGAACACGCGCTGCTCGGCGTGCTCCCGCACGGCGCAGGTGTTGAAGAGGATGAGGTCTGCATCCTCGGGCTTATCGCACAGGCCGTAGCCGATATCCACCAGTACGCCCTTGATGCGCTCGCCATCGTTGACGTTCTGCTGACAGCCATAGCTGTGTACAAAGGCCAGCGGCGGGGTGTCGTAAGCCGCACGCACCAGCTCCGCAGCCGTCTCGTTGTGTTCAAAGTTAATGTATTCCAATAAAAACCATCCTTATTTTTCAAAAGCTCTTTTTAGTATACCCTCTTTCTGCCATAAGGGCAAGTGGGAAACCGCAAATTTCAGAATCCTTCTGGGGCAATTCAGCCTTCTGCCTGCTTTTTGGCGCATGCTTCACACAGGCCGAACAGCACCACAGCGCAGTCCTGCACCACAACATCCTTCTGGCGGCGCACCAGCTTCATCACCTGTTTCTCGTCCACATCGGCATCCACCACGCCGCCGCAGGCCGTGCAGTAGAGGTGGCTGTGCCAGCACAGGGTGTGATCAAAACGATCCGCCCTGCCCGGAATGGACACCCGGCGCACCATGCCTGCCTCCACCAGACTGTTCAGGTTGCGGTAGACAGTGCCCAGGCTCAGGCCCGGGCACTCCGGGGCCGCCTTATCAAAGATCTCTTCGGCGGTGGGGTGGTCGCAAAGCTGCTCCACGGTGTGCAGCACCAGCTCCCGCTGTTTGGAATAACGCATCTTCCTCTCTCCTTCTCTTCCCTTTATACGTTCTCTTCGCCCTTGATCCGCGTCCAATATGCGCGGGAGGCCTGCTCGTTCTTGTTTTCTCCAAAGGTGTAGTATTTTGTGTTCTTGAGCACATCCGGCAGATACTGCTGCTCGACCCAGTGGTTGGGGTAATCGTGGGCATACTTGTAATTCTGACCCTTTACCAGCGCATCCTCGCCGTCATAGTGCTTGTTCTGCAGCTGGCGGGGAATGGGCCCGGTGCGCCCGGCCTGCACATCCGCAATGGCAGCGTTGATGGCATCGTGGGCGCTGTTGGATTTGGGGCTGGTCGCCACCAATACCACCGCATCCGCCAGGGGAAGCCGCGCTTCGGGCAGGCCCACCGCGTTGGCGATATCCACCGCCGCCTTTACGATGGGAATGATCTGCGGGTAGGCAAGGCCCACATCCTCGCAGGCGCACACCATGAGCCGACGGCAGGCCGAGGGCAGATCCCCGGCTTCCAGCAGCCGGGCCAGATAGTGGAGCGCTGCATCCGGGTCGGAGCCGCGCATGGATTTCTGGTAAGCCGACACGATATCATAGTGGTCATCGCCGTCCCGGTCGTACCGCATGGCAGTGCGGCGGGTGACCTGCTGGATCATATCCAGCGTGATGTGTTTTCCCTCCGGTTCGGGAGCCGCCGCCGTCACTGCAAAATCAAGGCAGCCCAGTGCCTTGCGCAGATCGCCGCCCGCGCTCTCTGCAAGATAGGCACAGGCATCGTCCTCCATCCGGATGGGCGTACCCTCGCTCTCTGAAAGCTTTTTCAGGGCGTTCCGCAGCCCCTGCTCCACATCCGCAGCTGTCAGCGATTTAAATTCAAACACAGTGCAGCGGGAAAGCAGTGCGTTATAGATGTAAAAATAGGGGTTCTCAGTGGTGGAGGCGATCAGGGTCACCGTGCCGTCCTCAATGCACTCCAACAGGCTTTGCTGCTGTTTCTTGTTCAGATACTGGATCTCATCGAGGTACAGCAGGATGCCTCCCGCCCCGGCCAGTGTGCCGATATCCTTGAGCACTGCCTTGATATCCCCCGTGCCGCAGGAGGTGCCGTTGAGCTTGTGCAGCGTCATGCCGCTGTTCTCGGCAATGATCCGGGCCACGGTGGTCTTGCCCGTGCCGGACGGGCCGTAAAAGATCATGTTGGGGATGCGGCCGCTCTCGATGGTGCGGCGGAACACCCGCCCCGGGGCCAGCAGATGCTGCTGGCCGCAGACTTCGGCCAGCGTTTTGGGGCGCATACGCTGCGCCAGCGGTTCATTCATCGGGCGTTCCCTCCTGTACTGCCCTGCTGTTCTGCATGGGCTTTATATAAAAATAGTATACCTCATTTTTACACGAACAGCAAGAGCAATAATGAAAATCATTCTCAGATGGATACCGCAAACCCCATTTACAAAAAAGTCGAAACATGCTATTATCATAGTACATTTACGGGAAACGAGGGGTTCAGATGAAGAAAGCTGCTGCGGCAGAAGATCTCTCTGCCAAAAAGGAGCTGGCGCTCCAGGTCATCGACCGGCTGAAAACAGAATATCCGGATGCAGCCTGCACGCTGGATTACGACCACGCCTGGCAGCTGCTGGTCAGCGTCCGGCTGGCGGCCCAGTGCACCGATGCCCGGGTGAACATTGTGGTACAGGACTTGTTTGCTAAATACCCCAATGTAGCAGCATTGGCTGCGGCAGAGCCCGATGAGATTGAAGCCATCGTCAAGCCCTGTGGGCTGGGCCGCAGCAAGGCCCGGGATATCTCGGCCTGTATGCGGGTGCTGCGGGATAAATACAACTGCAAAGTGCCCACCACCTTTGAAGAGCTGCTGGCACTGCCCGGCGTGGGCCGCAAGAGCGCCAACCTGATCATGGGTGATGTGTTCTGCAAACCCGCCATCGTCACAGATACCCACTGCATCCGGCTGTGCAATAAAATCGGGCTGGTGGATGGCATCAAGGAGCCGCAGAAGGTGGAGATGGCCCTGTGGAAGATCATTCCGCCGGAGGAAGGCAGCGACCTGTGCCACCGCTTTGTGATGCATGGCCGGGCTGTCTGCAATGCCCGCAAACCCGAATGTGAAAAGTGCTGTCTGAACGACATCTGCCGGTACGCGGCAGAAAACGCCGTTCTCACAAAAGAAACCAAGGAGGCTTCTGTATGATCACTTTGTCTATCCTGATCGTTCTTGCCCTGATCTGCGCTCTGGTGGGCGTGCTGATGGGCCTGTTCTCTCTGATCGGCCTGCTGGCTTCTCTGCTCGTGGGCGTGCTGGTAGGCGCTCTGGCCGGTCACATCGCCAACCGCTTTATGGGCACCCAGACTTCCACCGGCCGCAACATTGTGCTGGGCATTCTGGGCAGCTTTGTGGGCGAGTTCCTGTTCGGCCTCATCGGCATCCATGCCACCGGCAGCATCAGCTCCTTTGTTATCTCGGTACTGGGTGCCTGCGTCTGCATCTGGGTGGATAACCGACTGTTCCACAATCGTTGACCGGTTTTCTCTGGTTGTTTGTCTTTGCTCTCCCCTCCGGGAGAGCTTTTTTATTTTCAGCCTCTTGACAGTTATATCGTGAAGCGATACAATACATCCAAGATATATCGCATAGCGATACAAAGCGAGGTGATATAATGGAAAATCCGGCACTGACGGAAACCACCTACTACATCCTGCTTTCCCTCTATCATCCGCGGCATGGCTACGGCATCATGCAGGAGACCCAGCAGCTCTCCGGCGGAAGGGTACGGCTGGCTGCCGGAACCCTGTACGGTGCCCTGAATGCCCTGTGCGAAAAGGGGTGGATCTCTCCCCTACCCATGGAAAGCGGAAGCCGCAAAAAAGAATACCAATTGACCTCCGCCGGGCTGAAGGTGCTCAAACAGGAGCTGGTCCGGCTGGAGGAGCTTGCTGCCAATGGCCGCGCCATTTTACAGGAGGAACAGGTATGAGTGAAACAAAAACGCTGCATCGGAATTTCTGGGTCTGGGAATTTGAAAAGGAAGAACGCTGGCTCAACGAAATGGCGCAGGAGGGCTGGGCCCTGCAGAATGCCGGGTTCTGCACCTACACCTTTGAAAAGACGGAACCCGGCCAGTACATCATCCGGCTTGCCATGCTGAACAGTTCCCCGGATTTTGAAAGTTTCATGGAAGAGTTGGAAGCACAGAGCGTTGGGCATTGCTTCAGTTGGGGATATTTTCGCCGTAGCGCCCAGCTAGGTCCCTTTGATATGTTTTCGGATGTGGATTCCCGTATCTCCCACCTGAACAAAATTGGACAGATGGTGAGGCTGCTCTGTCTGGCAAACCTTCTCATCGGCGTTACCAACACCTTCAGCGGTGCATCGCTGGCATGGCTGAACCTGCTTTGCGCCACGTTTTTGGCCTACGGGCTGGGCCGTATCAGCAGCAAACGAGAGAGTCTGGTGGAAGAACGTCAGCTCCACGAGTGATTTTTTTCCTTGATGTGCAGGATCTTCAGAGTTTTCAAAAAGTTCATTTTTACCCGCTTGCATTCCGATGCAGGCGGGTATATTATTGTCATTAGCAAATAGTTATCATGTGTTAAGTATTTGTATCTGTTAAGTGATAAGGAGGGATCGTATGCCGCAGAAGAGCGCACCGGAACTGTTCGCCTTGGTCCATTATCTGCATCGGCTGAGCACAGAAGGCAAACACGGTGCCAAAATGGCACTGGAAAGCTGCCCCAAGTGTCATTTCATCATGCTGGAAGGCGTGCTGATGACCATTGAAGAGCATGGCCAGAATGGCACCATCTATGTTTCCGATCTGGCTGCCGCCGTCAAACAGCCCCTGCCCGCTGTTTCCCGCGCGCTGCGCCAGCTGGAGCAGGATGGACTCATTGAGCGGATCACAGACCCCAATGACCGCCGCAAAACGCTGGTGCGCCCCACGGAAAAGGGACTGGATGCCAGCCGCCAGGTCGAGGCCGCCATCAGCCGTTACTTTGAGCGGGTCATCTGCCGCATCCCGGAAGAGCAGCGGGAGCAGCTGTTCTCCCTGACCGGTGTACTGCTGGAGGCTGTGGAAGCAGAAAATGCGGAGCAACAAGCAAAATTGAAGGGAGAAAACGAAAATGGGTAAAATTTTCAAGCAGCTGGCCCGCCACTGGGCCGCCTGCCTTGCCGTGGTGGCTCTGCTGTTCGTACAAGCCTACTGCGACCTTTCCCTGCCGGATTACACGAGCAAGATCGTGGACACCGGCATCCAGCAGGGCGGCATTGAAAGCCCCCTGCCGGAGACTGTGCGCCAAAGCACACTGGATGCCCTCTCGCTTTTGATGGGCGAAGAGGATGCGGACGCGCTGCAGAATGCCTACGGATATTATCTTCAGGACGACGGTGTTCTGAAGCTCCGCAGTGACCTGACCGATGCCGAGCGCACCGCTCTGGAGGAGGCCGTTACCACACCGGATATCGTGCTGTATATGGCGGCGGCGCAGAATGCCAACGCCCCTGCCGGGCAGAACGCTGCCGCCATGGCTCCGCTGTCCGGCTACCGGAGCGAAGAGGAGACGGCCGGGGATGAAGCAGAGACCATGACCGCTGCTCCCACGGCGGAAGATCTGGATGCCGTTTGTGCCCAGTTCACAGCCCTGGCCCAGATGCCCGGTTTTTCCCGGGAAATGATCCAGCAGCAACTGGCCAGTGCCATGGAACAGGTGGACGAGACCACCCTTTCCAGCATGGCAAGTCAGGCCACCCTGCTGGTCAGCCTGGAATATGAGGCACAGGGCGTTTCCCATGATGTACAGATGGCCTACCTCTTCCGTGTGGGCGGCCAGATGCTGGCCCTGACCCTGCTGATGGTGGTCGTTGCCATTCTGGTGGGCCTGATTGCCTCCCGCGTCTCGGCTTCCATTGGCCGGGAGCTGCGCAGAGAGACCTTCTCCTCGGTCATCCATTTTTCCAACGCGGAGATCGAGAATTTCTCCACTGCTTCCCTGATCACCCGCACCACCAACGATATCCAGCAGGTGCAGTTTACCTGTGTCATCCTGCTGCGCATGGTGGCCTACGCCCCCATTCTGGGCATCGGCGGCGTGATGCACGTCACCCAGGGCAACACCGGCCTTGCCTGGATCATCGTGCTGGACGTGGCCGCTCTGCTTCTGCTCATCACGGTTCTGATGAGCGTCGCCATGCCCAAGTTCAAGATCATGCAGACGCTGGTGGACCGGCTGAACCTCGTCAGCCGCGAGATCCTCACCGGCATCATGCCGGTGCGTGCCTTCAGCCGCGAACAGTTTGAGGAACAGCGCTTTGACAAGGCCAACAAGGACCTGATGGGCACCCAGCTGTTCACCAACCGCGCCATGGTGGCCATGATGCCCTTTATGACCCTGATCATGAACGGCACCAGCCTGCTCATCGTCTGGTTCGGCGGCAAGGCCATGGATGCCGGAAACATGCAGGTGGGCGAGATGATTGCATTCATCACCTACACCATGCAGATCGTCATGTCTTTCCTGATGCTGGCCATGGTGGCCGTGATGCTTCCCCGTGCCGGTGTGGCTGCTGACCGTATCGACGAGGTCTGCCGCACCAAGGCTTCCATCCATAATCCCGACGCTGCCACCGCAAAGCCCGCCCTTGAAAAGAAGGACTGGGATGGCGTGGTCCGGTTCGAGGATGTCAGCTTCCGCTTCCTCGGTGCCGACAGCGACGCGCTGGAGCACATCAGCTTTACCGCAAATCCCGGCGAGACCACAGCCATCATCGGCTCCACCGGCTGCGGCAAATCCAGCCTGCTCAACCTCATCCCCCGCTTTTATGATGTCACCGGCGGCCGCGTGACCATCGACGGCATCGATGTGCGGGAGATGCCGCAGGAGCAGCTCCACAGCCTTTTGGGCTATGTGCCCCAGAAGGGCGTTCTGTTCAGTGGCACCATCGAGAGCAACCTGAAATTCGGCGGTGCGCAGATTACCGATGCGGGCATGAAGAAGGCGGCTTCCATCGCACAGGCCACCGAGTTCATCGACGCAAAGCCCGAGGGCTATGCAAGCCCCATTGCACAGGGCGGCTCCAATGTATCCGGCGGCCAGAAGCAGCGGCTCTCCATCGCCCGCGCCATTGCCAAGGAGCCGAAGATCTATCTATTCGACGACAGCTTCTCTGCCCTTGACTACAAGACAGATGTCACCCTGCGCCGTGCGCTGAAGGAAGAGACCGACAATGCCACTGTGATCATCGTGGCACAGCGCATTTCCACCGTCCTCCACGCCAATCAGATCCTGGTGCTGGACGACGGCAGGCTGGTGGGCAAGGGTACTCACGCGCAGCTCATGGCCACCTGCCCTGAATATCAGGAGATCGCCAGGAGCCAGCTGAGCCAGAAGGAGCTCAACCTGCAAGACCTGAACACCGGAAAGGAGGATGAGTGATATGCCGAGACCCGGAAAACAGACCACCGAGCGCGCCAAGGATTTCAAGGGCACTCTGCGGCAGCTCCTCAGCGCATTGCGCCAGTATAAGCTCTCCCTCATCGTTGTGATGGTCTTTGCCATCCTTTCCACCATCTTCAATATCGCAGGCCCCAAAATTCTGGCCAAGGCCACCACGGCCCTTGCCACCGGCTGGATCGCCAAGCTGCGGGGGATCGGCAGCATCGACTTTGCCTACATCGGCAAGATCCTGCTCATCCTGCTGGCCATGTACCTCTGCTCCGCGGCATTCAGCTTCATTCAGGGCTGGCTGATGACCGGCCTTTCCCAGAAGGTCTGCTATGATTTCCGCCGCCAGATCAGTGAGAAGATCAACCGCCTGCCGCTGGCCTACTTTGAAAAGCGGACGGTCGGCGAGGTGCTCTCCCGCATCACCAACGATGTGGACACCCTGGGCCAGAGCCTGAACCAGAGCGTAACCCAGCTCATCACCAGCATTACCACCATGATCGGCGTGCTGATCATGATGCTGTCCATCAGCCCCAAAATGACCCTGATCGCACTGCTCATCCTGCCCGTCTCTCTGGTGCTGGTGATGCTGGTGGTCAGGTTCAGCCAGAAATACTTCAAGGCCCAGCAGGCTACTCTGGGCGTTGTGAACGGTCAGGTGGAGGAGGTCTACTCCGGCCACAATGTCATCAAGGCCTTCAACCGGGAGGCCGCCGTGCTGGAGGACTTCAACGCCGCCAACGACAAGCTGTTTGAATCCGCCTGGAAGAGCCAGTTCCTCTCCGGCCTGATGCAGCCCATTATGAACTTTGTGGGCAATCTGGGCTATGTGGCTGTTGCTATCGTCGGCAGCATCTTTGCCGCCAACGGCATCATCACCATCGGCGATATCCAGGCTTTTATCCAGTATGTCCGCAATTTCACCCAGCCCATCCAGCAGCTGGCACAGGTGTCCAACATGCTGCAGAGCATGGCCGCCGCTGCCGAGCGCGTGTTCGAGTTCCTGAACGAGCCCGAAGAGGATCAGCTGGCCGACCCTGCCCGCCGGGCAGACCCTGCCTGCATCGATGGTCAGGTCACCTTTGACCATGTCCGGTTCGGTTATGTGCCCGAAAAGACCATCATCCACGATTTCAGCTGTAAGGTGCAGCCCGGCCAGAAGGTCGCCATCGTTGGCCCCACCGGTGCCGGCAAGACCACCATGGTCAAGCTGCTCATGCGGTTCTACGATGTAGATTCCGGCTCCATCACCCTGAACGGCCACGACATCCGCGACTTTGACCGCAGTGCCCTGCGCGAGGGCTTCGGCATGGTGCTGCAGGACACCTGGCTGTTCAAGGGCACCATCATGGAGAACATCCGCTACGGCCGTCTGGACGCCACCGACGAGGAGGTCATTGCCGCCGCAAAGGCTGCCAACGCCGACCACTTCATCCGCACCCTGCCCGGCGGCTACCAGATGGAGCTGAACGAGGACGCTTCCAACGTCAGTCAGGGCCAGAAGCAGCTGCTGACGATTGCCCGGGCCATTCTGGCCGACAACCGCATCCTGATCCTGGACGAGGCCACCAGCAGTGTGGACACCCGCACCGAACAGCGCATCCAGACTGCTATGGACAACCTGATGCGGGGCCGTACCAGCTTTGTCATCGCCCACCGCCTGTCCACCATCCGGGATGCAGACCTCATCCTTGTCATGCGGGACGGCGACATTGTGGAGCAGGGTACCCACGACCAGCTCATTGAGGCCGGCGGTTTCTACGCTGACCTGTACAACAGCCAGTTTGAGGATGTTGTGGATTAAGCCACGCTCCCTTCTTTGAAAAAGGCTCAGGTTTTTGATTGAAACCTGAGCCTTTTTCTTTTGTCAATTCCTACCGGATGTGCTATACTTATTTTTGTGTCTTGAAGTAGGAAAGGAGTAACCACTCATGGAAACCACTCAAAAGCCCTACGCATTCAGCCGCAAGGTATTCTGCGAAGGGATGCGGGATGGTGTGCCCATTGCGCTGGGCTATTTTGCTGTCTCGTTCTCATTGGGCATTGCAGCCCGCAATGCGGGGCTGACCCCCATTCAGGGCTTTTTTGCAAGCCTGTTCAACAATGCTTCTGCCGGTGAGTATGCAGCCTTTTCGCTGATCGCTGCCGGTGCCACCTATCTGGAAGTTGCCATCATCACCCTGATCGCCAACGCGCGCTACCTGCTGATGAGCTGCGCTCTGGCCCAGAAATTTGCCCCAGGCACACCGTTCTTCCACCGGCTCATCATCGGCTACGATGTCACCGACGAGTTGTTTGGCATCACGATCGCACGGCCCGGCTATCTGAACCCGTTCTACACCTACGGTGCCATAGCACTGGCGGCCCCCGCCTGGGCCATGGGCACAGCGCTGGGCATCATTGCAGGCAATCTGCTGCCCGTGCGTGTGGTCAGCGCCCTGAGCGTGGCCCTGTACGGCATGTTCCTGGCCATCATCATTCCCCCTGCCCGGAAGAACAGGGTCGTTGCCGTGCTGGTGATGCTGAGCTTTGCCCTGAGCTTCGCCTGCGGCTGCCTGCCCGGCATCGCCTCCCTTTCGGACGGCACCCGCACCATCCTGCTGACGGTGCTGATCTCCTGCGGGGCAGCCATTCTGTTCCCTGTTACACCCGAAGCACCGGAAGCTGCCAGAACTGAGGAGGTGCAGGCATGACCTACAATAATTGGGTCTATATCGCCGTGATGGCCGCCGTTTCTTACGCCATCCGTGTGCTGCCACTAACCCTTATCCGCAAACCCATCAAAAACCAGTTCATCCAGTCCTTCCTCTACTATGTGCCCTATGTAACGCTGGCCGTGATGACCTTCCCGGCCATCATCAACGCCACCCAGAGCCCCATTGCCGGTGCCGCCGCGCTGGTAGTGGGCATCGCCGCCGCATGGTTCGGAGCCAGTCTGTTTCAGGTGTCCGTCTCCTGCTGTGCCGTGGTGCTTGTGCTGGAACTGTTTTTGGTGCACTGAGCATGAAGATCTTAATTTCCGGCTCCTCCGGCTTTGTGGGTTCCCGGGTACTGCACCAGTGGCAGGGCCGTGCAGAGCTTATTACCTTCCCGCGCGGATCTCTGGCCGCTGCCGATGAATCCGCCATTCGCCGTTTTGTGGAAACCGTGCAGCCGGATGTTATCCTGCATCTGGCCGCATTGTCCGATACCGGCTACTGCCAGCAGCACCCGGAGGAATCCCAGCGTGCCAACGTCGAACTGCCCATCTGGATGGCAAAGGCCGCACAGGACACCGGGGCCAAGCTGATCTCATTCAGCTCGGATCAGGTGTACGCAGGTGTGACCCAGCCCGGCCCCCTTCCCGAAACGCTGCCGCTCTCCCCCGCCAACACCTATGGCCGCCACAAACTGGAGGCCGAGGAGCGGATCCTTGCGCTCTGCCCGGAGGCGGTGCTTCTGCGGGCCCCGTGGATGTACGATCTGCCCGGTGATGGCCTGCCCCTCCGGGGCAATCTGCCGCTGAACCTGCTGCAGGCCGCACAAAACGGTACTCCCGTTCGCTTTTCGCCACATGATCACCGGGGTGTCAGCTGGGTGCGGGAGGTGGTGGAACAGCTCTTCCCCGCCTTGCAGCTGCCCGGCGGTGTATACAATTTTGGCAGCGGGAACGATGCCGACATGGTCACAACGGCCCGGCAGTTTGCCGAAGCGCTGGGCGTGCAGGTGCAGATCGAGCCTGCTGATTTCTCCCGCAACCTTGTGATGGACAGCTCAAAGCTGGCCGCACAGGGGATTCGATTCCATGATACATTGAGCAGTTTTGAAGGCTGTTTGGGACGGATCAAACCTCTCAGTCACGCTGACGCGTGCCAGCTCCCCTGATAGGGGAGCCCTTGGCATAAACAGAAAGCCACCCGGTCACAGACGGAAACGCTGCGGCCGAGTGGCTTTTGTGATGTTACAGCAGAATACAGATCAATCCGGTGCAGCCATCGTTGATGACCTGTTCCAGCGTTTCCTGCAGGCGGGTGCGGGCTTCCTGCGGCATGTGGAGGAGCTTGTTCTGCAATCCTTCATTCACCAGTTCATGCAGGCTCTTGTCAAAGATGTTTGATTCCCACAACCTCTCCGGGTTGGCCTCAAAATCGCCCAGCAGGCTCTGAACCAGATCCTCGCTCTGCTTCTCGGTGCCCACAATGGGGCTGATTTCGGTATGGATGACGGCTTTCATCATATGGATGGAGGGTGCGCTGGCTTCCAGCCGAACACCGTACCGCCCGCCCTGCCGGACGATCTCCGGTTCCTCCAGCGAGAGCTCCTCAATGCTTGGCATCACGATGCCGTAGCCGGTGGCTTCCACCTGTTCCAGTGCACTGCGGATCTTCTCGTACTCCCGCTTTGCCCGGGAAAGCTCAATGATGCAGGGCATCAGGCCTGCTTCATCGCCAATTTCCAGCCCCGTCTGCTCACTGAGGACGCGGTAGAACACCTCTGGCTTCAGCAGAACGGTCACCCGCACCACGCCGTCGGAAAGGTTCATGCCGCTCAGAGCAGACTCCTGCACCGAATCCCCGGCCAGCGCCCCGGCACTGTTCTGGGCCGGAACATCCTTCATCCGGCTGATCTTCTCTGAAAACTGGAGCGCCGCCGTGTAGATCTCGTTCTGGAGCCAGTGGCCCTTTTCCAGCATCGTCACCCAGCGGGGAATGGCAAAATCCAGCTCCCGTACCGGAAATTCGTAGAGGACACGCTGCAGGATGGACAGCAGGTCATCTTTTTGCAGATCCAGGCAGCTCACCGGCAGGACCGTGCGTCCGTAGGCCTGTTCCAGCTCTGCGGCCAGTGACTTTGTCTCCGGAGCATCCGGGCGGGTACTGTTGAGCAGGATGACAAAGGGTTTGCCCAGCGCTTCCAGCTCTTCCACCACCCGCTTTTCGGCGGGCAGGTAGTTTTCCCGGGGGATCTCGCTGATGGAGCCATCGGTGGTGACCACGATGCCGATGGTGGAGTGATCCCGGATGACCTTGCGGGTGCCGGTCTCAGCGGCAAGGTCAAAGGGGATCTCTTCCTCAAACCAGGGGCTTTTGACCATGCGGGGCTTTTCGTCCTCCTCGTGGCCCATGGCTCCCTCTACCATATATCCCACACAGTCGATAAGCCGGATACGGCATTCCCCGCCGCCCTCCAGTTGGAGCGGCACGGCCTGCTCCGGGATGAACTTCGGCTCTGTGGTCATGATCGTTCGCCCTGCCGCCGACTGCGGCAGCTCATCCCGGGCCCGGAGCTTTGCGTCCGCCGGGCCGATGGCGGGCAGCACCAGCTGCTCCATAAACTGCTTGATGAGGGTACTCTTGCCGGTGCGCACCGGCCCCACCACCCCGATCAGGATCTCCCCGCCGGTGCGTGCCCCGATCTCCCGGCAGACAGTGGCTTCCAAACACTCCTGTTTTTCCAAATTGCTCTCTCCTCTCTCCCGTCCGCACCGGGCGGCAAGGCCGCACCTTCTGCGTCTGCTTCTCGGAAACAGTCTATTCGGACAGGCGGCGAGATATGAGCGGCACCGGGTAAAAAAGCGTCGGTTGACGGAAAATCTTTCCTGCGCTACAATAGAGAAAACTGTATGGAAAGGTGGAACGCAGATGGAGTGGAAGGTTTATTTTGAGGACAATCCGGGCTGTCACCGCCCGCATCGGGGCCGACCCGGGCAGGAAGTGTCCTGCGGGGCACACTCGGTGTGGGGCGGGCAGCATTTCATCATCCCGGCGATTTACCTTTGTGGAAAAGGGCTGGTTGTAGACATCTGCCGCCGGGTGGAGCGTGAAGCAATCGAAGCGCATTACCAGAAGTTGGCCGCTTATGAAGGGATGGATATTGACGAATGCCCGCCGGAAGCTGTCGAACTGGCCGAAGCCGAGGACCCGTTTGGTTCTTTTGACTATCTGCCAAGTGTAGCCATCAACGGCAAAACCGTGGAGTACAGCCGCGGTGCCGGGGAATACTATAACCCCCTCCGCTCCGAAGAGGAGATCATTTGCAGCGGTGAACAGGCCGCGCGGGACATCGTGAAGCACTACGGGCTTGACCCGGAACAAGGCTGGGATCTCCGGCAGTGGAGCTTTCCCTGGGCGACAAAGCGCAGGCCGGCGCACATCACCAGCCTGACACTGACCCTCACCCAGCGGGAACAGCCTGCTGAAGCGGTGCAGTTCACGGCAGCGCCCGGAAAGGTCGTGGAGTTTGCCCACCCCGTCACCGGTGTGCTCTGCGTGCTGACGGTCAAAGACCTGAAACCGGCCCGACTGCCGGAGAATGACCTCCCCCACATGGGGCCGCCCATGGAATGGCCCCGGGAATTTGTGGAAATGACTTACACCCTGACCCCCGCCGTGACCACCGGCTGGGTGCAGGTGAACGACTGCGCCTCCAGTGATAAGCCCATCCGGAAAATCGACGCACCCACGGAAGATGGAGCCATTGGCATCATCGGCGGGGCAGACGGCCCAACGGCGATCTTTGTGAGCGGAAAGCAACAGGGTGATACCCGCACCGCCTGTTCCTCGCTCCACTTTGCGCCGGTGGAACCGGAAAATATCCGGTGGAAGGTGACCTACTACCAGAAGCAGTTCCCGGATGAAACTATAGCGCTCTTATAACGAAAAGACAGGCGGCTCCAACCAAAGTTGGATGCCGCCTGTTTTACTGTTCAGATCAACTTGATGGCCACTGCCTCGCTGGTGCGGTCCTGGGCTTCGTTGGTATGCTCGGGGTCATCCAGCATATAGCGGAGCAGAAGCACCTCGCCCACATAAAGCACCGCCACCTTGATGGGGATGCTGCCGGAATCCAGCGGGCTCTCCTGCGCGCCGCACCGCAGCACCACATCCGCCATGGCTGCGCCGGGCGAATCCTCATAATGGGTGAGCAGAATGATTTTTGCGCCGGATGCCTTGGCCGTGCGCAGCGTTTCCAGCATATCGCGGGTCGCGCCGGAATAGGAGATAAAGAGCACCACATCCTCCGGGCCCATCAGGCTGGCAGCCAGGATCTGCAGATGACTGTCCCCTGCGGTGCGGAACTTGTTGGACAGGCTGGAAAAGCGGGCGCAGATATCGTTGGCCAGCAGCATACTGCCGCCCTGACCCAGGCAGAACACCTGCCGCGCCGCACGCATCAGATCCACAGCCTGCTCCACGGCTTCGGGCGAAAGAGAATTCTGGGTGCCGTTGATGGCAGTGAGAAACAGGCCGCTGGCGTGCTCACACAGGCTGGCGGTGGTAGCGCCCGGCTCCGGCTCATGCTGGTTGACCAGCGCACCGGTGGCGTTGGCCTGCGCCAGCGAAATGCGCATCTCATGGTAGCCCTCAAAGCCCAATGCCCGGCAGAAGCGGAACACCGTTGCCTCTGCTACCTTGCATTCCCGCGCAAGGGAGGAAATGGAAAGGTACTGTGCCTCGTCGGCATGGTGGACAAGGTAATCTGCTACAGCACGGCCGGATTTTGTCAGTTCATCCTGCCTTTGCTGCAGCAGCTCCCAGAAGTTTATGGTCGTAGACATGATGGTCTCCTTTTTCCTGCTCCGTTTCCCGCCGGAAGGGCCGGCCGCACACGCCAACACCATTGTCGGGAAGTTTTCCTTTAAGAAAAGTATAAAAGAATCCCAGCCGCTTGGCAAGAGGGGCTTTGACTACAAATTCAGGTTCGTTTCTGTGCAGAGCGCCCAAATTCGCCGCATTAGTATGACTTATTCGTGAAAATCATTTTCAATTTACCGGATTTTCCCCTCTTTTTTGAGTGAAAACTATTTTCACCGGCAAAAAGTGCGGTTTTTCTATAATAGTTACAAAATAGCTACAACTTTCAAAATTTCCGTGAATCATGCCCAAAAGGTCAATCTTTTCGCTAAAATTGTGCGACATCCACAAGAAAATCCTTTCATTATTGGGCAGACAGCCGATAGACAAAATGAAAATATTTTTCTATAATAAGGCCAATAGAAGCGGTTCCCACACGAGGGCCGCAGAGTAGAATCGCACTACATCAATGAGTAAGGAGAAGTTTCTTATGAAAAACAGTATCTCTCGCCGCTCTTTCCTGAAGGCCGTGGGTGCCCTGAGTGCAGCCGGTGCACTGGCCGCATGCGGCGGCAGCTCCTCCAGCAGCACTGCTGCTTCCTCCACTGCAGCTTCTGCAGCGGCAAGCACCGCAGCTGGCGCAAACATCAAGCTGTGGACATACCCCATCGGCGGCTGGGGCAAGGACGAGACTGTGCAGGAGCTGATCTCCAGCTTCAACGCAAAATATCCCGACATCAAGGTCACCGTTGAGTACCTGGATTACACCAATGGTGATGACCAGGTCAACACCGCCATTGAGGGCGGCAGCGCACCCGACCTGATCATGGAAGGCCCCGAGCGTCTGGTTGCCAACTGGGGCAAGAAGGGCGTTATGGCTCCCCTGAATGACCTGTGGACCGACGATGCCAAGAAGGACATCTACGCTTCTGTTGAGTCTGCCTGCAGGAACGATGCCGGCGACTACTATGAGTATCCCCTGTGCATGACCGCACACTGCATGGCCGTGAACATGACCAAGGTCAAGGAAGTGGGCGCAGACCAGTACATTGATACTGATAAGCACACCTGGAGCACCGATGGCTTCCTCAAGACCGTTGACGCACTGTACAATGGCGGTTATGAGAATGTTGCAGCCATCTACTGCAGCGGCCAGGGCGGCGACCAGGGCACCCGCGCGATCATCAACAACATGTACGGCGGCACCTTCACCGATGCTGAGCACACCAAGTACACCGCTGACTCCCCCGAGAACATCAAGGCCATCCAGGCGCTGTACGATGCCAAGGGCGTGAACTTTGATGCTTCCATCAACGGCGGCGAGGAGATCACCCTGTTCCGCAACGGTACCCTGCAGATGGCATTCTGCTGGAACATTGCACAGCAGCTGAACTCCGACAACAACGATGCCGGCCTGACCAACAGCGGCGACGAGATCTTCCCCATGGCCTTCCCCACCGAGAGCGGCGATCCCAAGCTGTGCGGCGGCATCTGGGGCTTTGGCATCTTCGACAACGGCGACGAGGCCAAGATCGAAGCCGCCAAGACCTTTATCGACTTCATCGCTGCTGACCCCGATCAGGTTGGCGCAAGCGTTCTGGCTTCCACCTACTTCCCCGTTCGCGAGAGCGTTGGCGACATCTACGCCGGCAACGACATTATGAGCGAGTACACCAAGTTCATGGGCTTCCTGGGCGATTACTACCAGATCACCCCGGGCTGGGCAACTGCTCGTACCGAGTGGTGGAACATGCTGCAGCGCGTTGGCACCGGCGAGCCCGTTGAGCAGGCCGTTGCTACCTTTGTTGAGAACGCAAATGCTGCCGCTACTGCCGAGGCATAAGCGCACCACCTGAGTTTTTCATCGTAACGCTATAAACCTTGCCCCTTCCTCGATAATCCCGGCGAGGGAGGGGCATTCTTTTTGCAAGTTCCGTCGGGAGCCGGTCATTTTACCGGAGCTAAACGAAAGGTTTGGTGATTTTCTTGGCTGCTACCACCGTAAAAGTCAAAGAGCCAAAGCGCAGCCGCGCACTGGTCCGGCAGGAGACCATCGCATCCTATCTCTTCCTTCTGCCCAGCCTGATCTTCTTTCTGGGGTTCGTCATCTATCCCATGATTCTCTGCGTGGTCACGAGCTTCTTTGATTCCACCATGAACCGCGCCGATGTCTTTGTCGGCCTTGCAAACTACAAAGAGCTGTTCGCCGATAAGATCTTCCTGGGTGCTCTGAAGAACACCTTCATCATCGTTATCGTGTCGGTACCTGTGACCTGCGCCTTCTCGCTGTGGGTCAGCTCCGCCATCGTGGATCTGCCCGAGTGGGCCACCAGCCTTTTCCGCTGCGTGTTCTACCTGCCCGTTGTCACCGGTTCCGTTGCCGTTACCGTTGTCTGGAAGTGGATGTACAACAATTACTACGGCATCTTCAACTATCTGGGCAAGACGCTGGGTCTGATCGACAAGAACATCAACTGGCTGGGTGACGAACGGTTCGCTCTGGGCTGCATCATCCTCATCCTGCTGACCACCTCTGTGGGCCAGCCCATCGTTCTGTATGTTTCCGCCCTGGGCAACGTGGATCAGTCCATCGTGGAAGCTGCCGAAGTGGACGGCGCGACCGATTTCCAGTGCTTCTGGAAGATCAAGTGGCCCGCCATCATGCCCACCACCCTGTACATTCTGGTCATTACCACCATCAACTCCTTCCAGTGCTTTGCGCTGATCCAGCTGCTGACTTCCGGCGGCCCCAACCACAGCACCGATACCATCATGTACTACATCTACTACACCGCATTCAAGCTGTACCGCTACGGCTATGGCAACGCCATGGGTGTTGTGCTTGCCATCATCATTGCCATCCTGTCTGCTATCCAGTTCAAGGCTGGCAACCAGAATAATTGAGGAGGTGCGTAACAATGAGTGCAACTGCTGCAACCGCAAAAAAGCAAAAGCCCTTGAAGCGTCACCCCAGCAAGCTCAAGCAGGCCAGCGCCTATACCATCCTGACCCTGATCCTGATCAGCATTGTGGCCGTGACCTTTGCGTTCCCGCTGTACTGGATCATCACCGGCTCCTTCAAAACCGGTGCAGCCATCAACTCCACCACCCCCGAGTGGTGGCCCCATGAGTGGGTGCTGACCAACTACCAGAAGCTGTTTGCCGGAAAGAGCGCCCCCCTGTGGCAGCTGGCCGTCCCCTTCAGTGCACGCTTCAGTGCCGACGGCGATCCCATCTACTTCTCGGTCGGACCCACCGCTCCTGCTGCCCTGCGCTGGATGATCAACACCGTGTTCATGGCTGTTGTCTCCATGATCCTGACCTGCATCACCGCCGCCATGGCCGGTTATGCACTGGCCAAGAAGCGCTTTGTGGGCCGTCAGCTCCTGTTCACCCTGATCGTGTGCGCAATGGCTCTGCCCAAGCAGGTCATTCTGATCCCCCTGCTGCGTGAGATGAGTGCCCTGAACCTCTACAACACCATCTGGGCCGTCATCTTCCCCATCGTCGGCTGGCCATTCGGTGTGTTCCTGATGAAACAGTTCAGCGAGGGCATCCCCACAGAAATGCTGGAGGCCGCCCGCATTGACGGCGCAAGTGAAGCCAAGACCTTTATCAGCATCGTGCTGCCCATGGTCAAGCCGGGCATCGGTGCTCTGGCCATCTTCACCTTTATCAACAGCTGGAACGATTACTTCATGCAGTTGATCATGCTGTCCAGCACCAGCAACCTGACCATTTCTCTGGGCATTGCAAAGCTGCAGGCGGAAAACAGCACCGACTTCGGTCTGATCATGGCAGGTGCTGCACTGGCTGCTGTGCCTATCATCATCATCTTCCTCATCTTCCAGAAGTACTTCACCAAAGGCATCGCAATGGGTGCCGTTAAGGGCTAAAATCCCGACCGCCGCCTGCGGCGGGAACAGGGAGGGATTTTTGGCGCAGCGGTCAGCAGGATGCGAGGCCCGCCCAAGGGCCGAAGCAGACGCTGGGCACCGCAAGAGGGCGCTGATCCCGTTGACCGAACGAAAAGCGTTGGAGCTTGATGTTCAGGAAGCAATTTTTGGCGCAGCGGTCTGCAAGACGCAAGGCCCGCACCAAGGGCCGAAGCGGATGCAGGGCACCGCAAGAGGGCGCTGATGCAGTGAACAGAACAAATAAGCATATAGGAGCTTAAGGAGACAAACTATGAAAGATATCACTAAGTACCAGGGCGTTATCCCCGCTTTCTACGCCTGCTACGACGCAGAGGGCAATATTTCCACTGAGGGTGTCAAAGCCCTCACCCGCCACCTGATTGCCAAGGGCGTTAAGGGCGTGTATGTCGGCGGTTCCTCCGGTGAGTGCATCTACCAGCATGTGGATGAGCGCAAGGCCGTGCTGGAGGCAGTGATGAGCGAAGCCAAAGGCAAGCTGACCGTCATTGCACATGTTGGCTGCAACAACACCGCCGACAGTGTGGAGCTGGCCCGCCATGCCGAGAGCGTGGGTGTGGATGCCATCGCCTCCATCCCCCCCATCTACTTCCACCTGCCCGAGTATGCCATTGCAAAATACTGGAATGACATGTCCGCTGCTGCTCCCAATACCGAATTCGTCATCTACAACATTCCCCAGCTGGCTGGCACCGGCCTGACCATGAGCCTGCTGAAGGAGATGCTCAAGAACCCCAACGTGGTGGCTGTCAAGAACAGCTCCATGCCCACCCAGGACATCCAGATGTTCAAGGATGCCGGTATCGCTGCCCGCGGCGAAGGCAACTTTGTGGTCTTTAACGGCCCCGATGAGCAGTTCGTCTCCGGCCGCGTCATTGGCGCAGACGGCGGCATCGGCGGCACCTACGCCGTGATGCCTGAGCTGTATCTGGCCATGAACGAGCACATCAACAAGGGCGAGGTCAAGGAGGCTCAGGCCCTCCAGTACGAGGCCGACCGCATCATCTACAAGATGTGTGAGGCTCACGGCAACCTGTACGCCGTGCAGAAAGAGATCCTGCGCCGGATGTACGGTCTGGAGCTGGGCGGCGTGCGTGAGCCCATGCCCAGCCTGATTCCCGAGGATGAGGCCATCGTGGCCGAAGCACAGGCCATGATCGAAGCCGCCATCGCAAAACTGTAAGCTGAACAAGCGCCCCCTCTCCGTCTCTTTTCAGAGGGGAGGCGGGCGCTTCTTTTTTGGAGGGAAAGCGTATGATCTGCGATACCCTGGATCAACTGCATCTGTACAAAGGGTTCCACAAAAACCTCGACACGGCCATTGAGTTTCTGGCCGCACACCCGCTGGATACCCTGCCGCTGGGCCGTACCGAAGTGGACGGCGACGAGGTGTTCATCAATGTGATGGATGCCGACCTCAAACCCCACACCGGTTCCCACGCCGAATATCACCGGCTCTACGCCGATCTGCAGATCGACCTGACCGGTAGCGAGGGCTGGGGCTACGAGACCGCCCCCGGCACCGAGGTGGAGCCCTACCAGCCGGATATCGGCAAAAAGGACAGCGAGGATGCCGTTTTTGGCGCTCTGGGCGAGGGGCGGTTCGTCCTCTTTTTCCCCGGTGAGCTGCACCGCCCCGGCGTGGAAATGCCCGGCTGCGATCGTGTCCGCAAAGCTGTTGTCAAGATCAAGATGGAGGATAAGTATCATGGATAAGGAAAAACTGTTTGCTCAGATCAAGGGCGGGCTGATCGTCTCCTGCCAGGCATTGGAGCACGAGCCCCTGTACACCAAGGAGGGCGGCGTAATGCCCCTGATGGCCAAGGCTGCCGCCATGAGCGGCGCGGTGGGCATCCGTGCCAACACCGTGCGGGACATCACCCAGATCAAGGAGGTCGTGGACCTGCCCGTGATCGGCATCATCAAAAAGGACTACCCCGGCACCCCCATGTACATCACTGTGACCATGAAGGAAGTGGACGAGCTGGTGGCCTGCGGCGTGGATATTCTGGCGGTGCAGGGCACGGGAGCTCTCCGCCCGGACGGTTCCACCTCCGCTGAGTTCATCCGCACCATCAAGGCAAAGTACCCGGATCAGCTGGTGATGGCCGACTGCGACAACTTTGAGAACGCCATGGCCTGTGCCGAGGCCGGTGCCGACTTTGTGGGCACCACCATGCGCGGCTACACCCCTGAGACCCAGGGCATTGACGACATCGATTTTGATTTCGTCCACAAGCTGGCCACCGAGTGCCCCGCCAAAGTCATTGCCGAGGGCCACATCCACTACCCTGAGCAGGCCGTCAAGGCACTGGAAGCCGGTGCTTTTGCACTGGTGGTGGGCGGTGCCATCACCCGCCCTGCCGAGATCACGGCCCGCTTCACCGGTGCCATCAACGCCATGAACAAGTAAAACGGAGACACTGAGATGAAACAGTATCTTGCGATCGATATCGGCGGCACTGCCGTCAAGCTGGGCATCGTGGATGAAACCGGCGCGGTGGGCCCCAAGGCCGAGGAGAGCGTCAACTTTGACGGCTACCAGACCCCGGTGCTGACCACCGTGCTCAAAGCCGCCAAAGCCTTTGTGGAGACCCAGAACATCGACGTGAACACACTGGAAGGCGTGGGCGTTTCGGCCACCGGCCAGATCGACAGCCGCAAAGGCATCGTGGCCGTACCTGCGGCAACTTTCCCAACTACATCAACAGCCCCATCCAGGCCGAACTGGAACGGCTCTTCGGCCTGCCCGTCACCGTTGCCAACGATGCCAACTGCATGACGCTGGGCGAGGTCTGGGTCGGCGGCGCAAAGGGTTATACCGATGTCATCGGCGTGACCCTGGCCACCGGCGTGGGCGGCGGCATCCTGACCGGCGGCCGCCTTTTGG
>ENA-OROH01000800-OROH01000800.1-human-gut-metagenome-genome-assembly--contig:-NODE-800-length-34273-cov-20.827401_pt1 | contig 34273 bp, 30 predicted proteins | sample MGYA00242125_ERZ509042 | MGnify/ENA primary metagenome ERZ509042 (study PRJEB26280, sample SAMEA2338738) | human gut metagenome | biome: human gut; feature: human-associated habitat; material: faeces... | reverse complement strand
TCCTGAACTATCTGACACAGGAACGGAAACTCAGTCCCTCGCTGGTGAACTTCTTTATCGCCGCCGGAGATATTTACGAGGACGCCGCTCACCACAACGTGGTCTTTGTGGGGCGGGATGCAGACGGGCACCCCCGCTACGCAAGCAGCCGTGGGATTCGGGAGAAATTTCGGCAGGATGCAGCCGGTGCAGAAAAGGCGTTTGGCTTTGCCCACCGTGGCACCGACAAGCAGTTGCTGGTCTTTGAAGCCCCCATCGACCTGCTGTCCTTCATCGAACTGTTCCCGAAAAACTGGCAGCAGCACAATTATCTGTCGCTGGGCGGGGTGTCGGGCAAGGCGCTACGGCAATTCCTCTCGGAACGCCCGGACGTGGAGCGAGTATTCCTCTGTCTGGATTCCGATAAGGCTGGAGAGGATGCCTGCAAGCGGCTGGCAGCGCTGCTGCCGGACAGTGTGAGTGTGACCCGTATCCAGCCCTGTATGAAGGATTGGAACGATGTTCTGGTGCACCGGGCAGAGATCCCGAACCGCAATTATTTCAAAAGCATCATGCTGAAAGAGCCGTCAAAACCGGAAACGGTGAAGATCATCCGCATGAGCGACGTGGAGCTGACCCCGGTGGAATGGCTTTGGAAGCCATATCTTCCTTTTGGAAAACTCAGTGTACTGCAAGGCAATCCGGGCGAGGGCAAGACTTATTTTGCCATGCACCTTGCCGCTGCCTGCACCAACGGAAAGCTGTTGCCCAATATGGAGCGCATGGAGCCATTCAACGTGATCTACCAGACCGCCGAGGACGGTCTGGGCGATACGGTCAAGCCCCGCCTGATCGAAGCTGGGGCAGACCTTGACCGGGTGCTGGTCATTGATGACAGCGATGTGCAGCTGACGCTCTCCGATGAACGAATTGAAAAAGCCATTGTCGAGAACAACGCCCGACTGGTCATCATCGACCCGATCCAGGCATATCTCGGTGCCGATGTGGACATGAACAGGGCGAACGAAGTCAGGCCCATCTTCATGCGGCTGGGACAGGTAGCGCAGCGAACAGGCTGCGCTATTTTGCTGATTGGACACCTGAACAAAGCCGCCGGAATGCAGAGCCTGCAGAGGGGTCTCGGCTCCATCGACATCGCCGCCGCCGTGCGCAGCGTCCTGTTCATCGGCAAACTGAAGCACGACCCGACCATGCGCATCCTCACCCACGAGAAAAGCTCCCTTGCCCCGCCGGGCGTGTCGCTGGCGTTCTCTCTTGGGGACGAGGGTGGCTTCCGCTGGGTCGGCGAGTACGACATTACCGCAGACGAAATGCTGTCCGGCATCGAGCCGCAGCGGGAAACCAAAACGCAGCAGGCTAAAGACCTGATTTGCACCCTGCTTGCCGGAGGAAAGCAGGTGTTCAGCGAGGACATCGACAAGGCGGCGCTGGAAAGGGGCATCCCCGGCCGAACTGTCCGGGATGCCAAGCGGGAACTGGGCGATGCCCTGAAAAGCAAGATCGTGGAAGGCCGCAAAAAGGTCTTTTGGATGGAATAAGCCATTTGACTGGCAGAAAAATTTGGCTGGCAAGAAAATCATGGTACACCCACAGTTGCCAGTCTGCCAGCCAAATTCAAAAAGTGACGATAAAAGGAGAAATCGAATGGAGAATCAGAATTCGAGTTATTCGGTGCAGATTGGCAAAACCACCTTTATTGTGTGCGTGAAGCAGTCCGAAACCGCCAAAAAGCCGATTGAAACGATGTTCAAGGATATGTGCAGACATGAGGTCACAAGGGACTTCCTTGCAGACAACCTGATGAATTTAGAAAAATTACCGAAAACCTCTTGACGAAGTCTAGCCCGAGGGCACTGGTTACCGTGCGCGCACTCGTTTTGCGAAGTTTTTCAACTTGCCCGAATTGATGGCGATGTTTAAGGAAGCGGCGGACATTAAAACTAGCGACCAGTTACACTTGCCCGTGCCCGAAGCCAAATTCGAGACGGTCGTGGTCAAGCCCTCGGAGATTCAGAAAGATATGGTGCAGGCGTTGAGCGAACGTGCAGCCGAAGTCCACAGCGGTTCTGTTGACCCTTCTGTGGATAATATGTTGAAAATCACGTCGGATGGTCGCAAAATCGGTCTTGACCAGCGGCTGATGAATTCCGCTCTGCCCGATGACCCCAACAGCAAGTTAAATGCCTGCGTCAACAACGTCCTGCGCATCTGGAACGACACCAAGGAGCAGAAGCTGACCCAGCTGATTTTCTGCGATATGTCTACTCCCAAGGGGGACGGTTCGTTCAACGTCTATGATGATATTCGCACCAAGCTGCTCAACGCCGGTGTGCCCGAACAGGAGATCGAGTTCATCCACAACGCAGATACGGAGAACAAGAAAGCAGAACTGTTCTCCAAGGTACGCAGCGGACAGGTGCGTGTGTTGCTGGGCAGCACTGCAAAGATGGGAGCTGGCACAAACGTCCAGACGCTGCTTGTGGCGGTGCATCATCTGGATGTAGGCTGGCGTCCGTCTGATATGACCCAGCGCAACGGCAGAATCATCCGCCAAGGCAACAAAAACAAACAAGTCTACGTCTATAACTACGTCACGGAATCGACATTTGACGCCTACCTCTATCAGACCCTTGAGAATAAACAGAAGTTTATCTCGCAGATCATGACGAGCAAATCGCCTATGCGATCTTGCGATGATATTGACGAACAGGCTTTATCTTACGCAGAAATCAAGGCTCTGTGTGCAGGTGACCCTCGCATCCGGGAAAAGATGGACTTGGACGTGCAGGTAGCAAAATTGAAGGTGCTGCGCGGAGACTTCCAGAATCAGAAATATCGTCTGGAGGATAAGCTGCTCAAAACTTTCCCGGAGGAGATCCAGAAACAGAAAACCCGCATTGCTGCTTTACAACAGGATTCACAGATTGCAGCAGCACACCCGCAGGACAAAGAAAACTTCTGCGGCATGACCATCAAGGGCATGGTGTACGATGACAAAAAGGCTGCAGGCGAACGGCTGCTGCTGGCTCGGCAGGAGATGCCCAATGCTGATATGATGCTGCTGGGCACCTACCGTGGCTTTGAACTGAACATCCGGTTCGACAGCTTCAAGAATGAGCATCAGGCCGTACTTCGGGCAGAGCTGAGTTACCCGGTGTCGCTGGGCGATGATGCGCGCGGCAATATCACTCGTCTGGACAATGCCATCGACAATTTCGCTGACCGTATTGCAGATGCCGAAAATGCTCTGCAAAACCTTGAACAGCAGAAGCAGGCCGCAGAGGTCGAAGTGGCAAAGCCCTTTGCACAGGAGGAAGAACTGGCCGAAAAGTCTGCCCGACTTTCTGAATTGAACGCCTTGCTGAACATCGACCGTGACCGCAGTTCCTCGCAGGATGCTCCCGAAGAAACCGAGGAAACCGAAACACCTGCAACTCGTCCGTCTGTGCTGGCTGCACTGGGGGAAAAGACCAATCAGCCGGAGCCTGTCAAGCCGTTCCGCAGCTATTATGACAAGGACGGTGATGCTCGGTGAGCGACCGCCGCGACCAGCAACTCCATTTCCGGGTCAGCAAGCCGGAGTTGGAGCGGATTCGGAACAAAATGGAATCCAGCGGCATACTAAGCATTGGCTCCTATCTACGAAAAATGGCGCTGGACGGATATTGTCTGTATCTGGATCTGCCGCAGCTGCGCCGCATGGCGTATCTTTTGCAGATGTGCAGCAACAACCTGAACCAGTACGCCAAAGTAGCCAATGAAAATGGCCGGGTCTATGCTGCCGATATGGAGGACTTGCGCGCCCGGCTGGATGAACTAATCAGCATCGGCAAGCAGATTCTTTCCCGGTTGGCAGAACTTTAAAATTTTTCCCCGCAGTTGGAGGACTGCGGGGTACATATGGGTTGACATCCTTGCAACGCAATCGTTGATACCTTTATAATAGAGCCGAAAAGAAAGGTTGGTGTTCGATATGATGTTTACGCTGAAGAAAATTGCTCTTTTCCAGATTTCTCTCTTTGTGGCGTTTCTGGCTCTGATGGCAAAATGGCTGTTGACCCTGTCCAGCTATGTGGTCGCGCCGCTGATGCTCTACATCTTCGGCTGCGGCATCTACACCGCCTACCGCCAGACTTGGGATCAGTTTTTCATTCTGCTGGTGGCAGAGTTTATCTGCTTCGTTCTCTTTTTCGGTGCAACTGCCATCACAGCGGGCATCGGACGGTTCAGCGAATGGCTTGCAGAACTGTAAGTGTTTTTATCTTTGCCGCCTTCGGGCGGCTTTTTTGTTTTGGGGCTTTGAACGCCACAAGTGGCTCAAGTGTTCGTTAGCAAAGTGGCTCAAGTATTGGCTGTCACACGGGAGGTGATTCAGAATGGCTGCAACACGTTTGATTGCACTGCACAAGAACAAGGGCAAGTCGGTTGCGGCCTGCCTGAAAAGCCGCACGGACTATGCGAAGAATCCTGACAAAACGAACAGGGGAGAGCTGGTCAGCAGCTACGAGTGTAGCCCATTGACCGCAGACGAAGAATTTATGCTGTCCAAGCGGCAATACGAACTTGCCACAGGGCGCAGACAGAAAAATGATGTGATCGCCTATCAGATTCGGCAATCTTTCAAGCCCGGTGAGATCACCGGCGAGGAAGCCAACAAGGTGGGTTATGAGCTGGCAATGCGGTTTACCAAGAGCAAATATGCGTTTATCGTTGCCACCCACACGGACAGGGAACACATCCACAACCACATTATTTGTGCGCCCATAAGGGGCAGAGTAAATCCGCTTAGCAAGCGGCAGGCGTGAGGTTTCATGCCTGTGGTCAACGGCTAACCTGGATGGGGAAACCCAAAGGGGACAATAGCACGACCGTAACGCTGTGAGTTGGCAAGTTGTCATGCCACGACTGAGCAGCAAGACCAAAGTTCATATGAGGATAAAGCCTACACTGGTTGAACGGCAGTCCGAGGGACATTTGTGGTGGTCGCAGCGGAAGACAGCTATATCCGCTGCGCTGTGCATCTCCGCCAGAAAAGATGACTGGCAGGAGCGAAACCGATGTGCAGCCCGTATGTATCAGCATAAAAGGACGAAAACCGTATCCGACAATGAACACAGCTTTTTACTCTGTTACTAAATGGGGATTGCCTAAGTTGGAATGCTCGCAAGAGCTATGGGTGCAGGCCCTGAAAATCCAATATGGCAACGGAGCCGCCGTAGTAGTCCGAGCGTGTTAATGGCACGCACATGGCGAAGGGCGGCAGTTCATTCGATTCAATGCAAAAGAAAGGAAGGTGCGTGAGGCACTATGAGAAATCCAGAAAATGTATTGAACAGTCTGCAAAAGCATTCAGCTCAATCCGGCTATGTCTATGACAGATTGTACCGCAATCTGTTCAACCGGGAATTTTTCTTACAGGCGTATCAAAATATCTATGCCAGTCAGGGAAACATGACCGCAGGCACAGACGGGAAAACCATTGACGCAATGAGCCTTGAAAGAGTTGACAGGCTTATTGCAGCCCTGAAAGACGAATCTTACCAGCCCAAGCCGTCCAGACGGACATATATTCCCAAAAAGAATGGAAAACTCCGTCCTCTGGGCATCCCGTCCATTGACGACAAGCTGGTACAGGAAGTTGTCCGTATGCTGTTGGAATCCATCTATGAAAACAGCTTTGAGGACACCTCCCACGGCTTTCGACCCAATAAAAGCTGTCACACAGCCTTGAGAATGATTCAAAATCGCTTTACACGGTGCAAATGGTTTGTGGAGGGAGACATTAAAGGCTTCTTTGACAATATCGACCATAATGTCATGATTGGCATCCTCCGCAAGAGAATCAAAGATGAACGCTTCCTGCGCCTTATCCGTAAATTTCTTAATGCGGGATATATGGAAGATAACCAAGTGCATCAAAGCTACAGCGGCACGCCACAGGGCGGCATCATTAGTCCTATTCTCGCCAATATCTATCTCGACCAGTTCGACAAATATATGGCAGAGTTTAAGAAACGGTTTGACCGTGGGAACAAGCGAGCCGTCAATGTGGAATACCGCAAGCTGAGCGATAAGAGAATCCGACTCAAAAGAAAGCTGGCAAAGGCAAAAACTGAGGAAGAAAAGCAGTCCTTACTGGAAAGCATCTGGGAACTGGACAAGGTTCACAAGTCCATCCCCTGTAAAGACCCTATGGACGAAAACTTCCGCAGACTGCAATATGTCCGCTACGCTGATGACTTTCTTATCGGTATCATCGGAGCCAAAGAGGATGCACAGGCTGTGAAACAGGAAATCGGCACATATATCGCCGGACAGTTGAAATTGGAACTGTCGGACGAAAAGACGCTGGTAACCAAAGCGACAGACCGGGCAAAATTCTTAGGATTTGAAATCAGGGTTACACCGCAGAGCAATCACACCAAGAAAACCAAAAGTGGTTCTACGGCCAGAAATTACAGCGGCCATGTCATGCTGGAAGTCCCAACTTCCGCCATTCAGAAGAAGCTGCTGGAACTGGGAGCCATGAGAATCGATGTTCGCAATGGAACAGAGATTTGGCAGCCCACCCATCGCGGAAAACTTGTCGGGCGAACGGACCTGAGTATTCTTGACCAGTACAACGGCGAGATACGAGGATTCTGTAACTATTATGCGATTGCAAACAATCGCTCCAAGCTACACAAGTTCCGCTATATCATGGAGTACAGCTTTTACAAAACTCTGGCCTGTAAATACCGCACAACAAAGCGCAAAATCATTGTTCAGTATCGTATCGGCAAAGACATCGGTGTGAAATTTCAGGACAAACATGGCAAGGAGCGTATTCGACTACTGTGGCAAGGCAGTCTTGCCAGAGACCCCTATCCTCTGGGAAAAGAAGCGGATATTATCCATAAGCCAAAAGGCATTCTGAAGAAGCCCAGTCTTGGCGCACGATTGAAAGCAAATCGGTGTGAATGGTGTGGAAAAGAAACTTCAGTGTTGGTGATGCACCAGGTAAGAACGCTGAAAGAGCTGGATGAAAGTCAACCGTGGGCAGCTTTTATGAAAAAGATTAACCGGAAAACACTGGTAGTCTGTGAAAGCTGTCACACTAAAATACACAGTGCAGACTGTGAATGAATGGAGAGCCGGATACAGCGAGAGTTGTAAGTCCGGTTCGGGGGCGAGTGTCCGGAAACCTACCGCAGCAATGCGGCAAGGCGCTGGGTACTTAGCCTACATAACTCCACTGCGCTGGATGGAACACGAAAATTCCGGGATTTTTTCTTTTCAGCGTTGGCTGTGCAGCGGCTGAGTGACCTGATCTGCTTAGAGCATCAGCTCTCCGTCATTGAGATAAAGCCTTACCGGGAGCGGCAGAAGCGCACGCTCTACCCGCCGAAAGAGAGCAATCGTGACCGGCTATGTAGCGTGATCGACAACATTCTGGCTGAAAAGCCCAAGGACTACGAGGAGTTTCTGCAAAAGCTGGAGCAGCAAGGCTATGAGGTCAAACGCGGAAAGTACACCTCCGTCAAGGGCGCACGGCAGAAACGATTTATCCGGTTCCGCACTTTGGGGGTAGGGTACAGCGAGGAAGAATTGAAAGCTGTCCTTGCAGGAGAAGCGGAGCATCGGCCTCGGCAAAAGTGCCCTGCACCGGAGCAGAAATTTCAGATGCTGGTGGACATTCAGGCAAAACTTGCCGAGGGAAAAGGCACGGGTTTTGCCCGCTGGGCAAAGCAGCACAACTTAAAAGAAATATCCCGGACGCTGGTTTTCTTGCAGGAAAACAAAATCGGCAGCATCGAGGAAATGCAGGAGCGTGTGGATGCTGCAACTGCACGTTATCATGAACTGGGAGATTCCATTAAAGCATCAGAGAAGCGGCTGGCGGAAATTGCAGTGCTGAAAGCGCATATCATCAACTACGCCAAAACGCGACCGGTCTATGACGCCTACCGCAAGACCGGATACAGCAAGCGCTTTCTGGAAACGCACCGCACAGAAATCACGCTGCACAAGGCGGCGAAAGCGGCGTTTGATGAAGCCAATTTGAAAACGCTCCCCAAGGTCAAGGCGTTGGATGAAGAATATTCCAAGCTGCTGACAGAAAAGAAGGCACGCTACCCGGACTACCGCAAAGCGAAAGAAGAAATGCAGGAGCTTCTTCGTGCAAAGAAAAATGTAGAACTGTTCTTTGCAGAGGAAAAGAGTGGCGTTGAAAAAATGAAGTCCCGATAAACGAAGATAGCCTAGGATTCTTCCCTTATGGAAGAGCCCTAGGCTATCTTTTTTTGTTATAGAAGTGTTTGGAACAAACGCGCAGCCTGCATCGCACGATGCAGAACGAAAGGGGATTGGGCACAGACCAACAAGCATTTTGAATTTGGATTTTGAAAAATCCGATTCAAAAATCGCAAGTTGGTACCAAGTTGCACTGCTTGCGACGTAGATGTTCCCGTCAACTACTGCGTAAGAAATTTTCAGATCACTTCAATTTTGCGAGGATATCGTCTGCGCTCACGCCGCTTGCCAGCAGCTTTTTCAGAACATCCTCTGCTTCGGCTTTCTTTGCGGATTCCGCTGCTTTGGTTTCAGCCTTGATCTTTTTAGCTTCGATTCTGGCGATTTCCTTATCGATAGATTTTAGCTCTGCCTTCTTGGTTTTCAGGTCAGCTTTCAGCGCATCGATATTAGCGGTGATCGATGCAATTTCGGCAGCAGCGGCTTCCTTTGCGGACTGCTTTTCGGCAATCTGCGCAGCAAAGTCAACGGTTGCTTTTACGGTCTTGTTCTTGTTCTTGCTTCCTTTGGGACGGGGCATATGGGACACCTCCAATGTTTTTTGATGGCTTCAGTATAACACTCGTTTTTTATATTCGCAAGAGGTGCAGTTTGTAGAATAAAAATATATAAACAATAAATCAATTTTGGAATATGCACCGGGACGGGTCGCTAACTCGTTGGGGAATATCTCCTGCTGGTCATAGAGTTGTTCAAAGCATTTGGCAACGGCATCTTTTACAGTCGTGATGAAGTTCACCTCACTATGATGTTACAGAAATCCGTGCAGCTATGCATACGCATCTGCGTATGATGCAAAAGTATTTTATGATACAGAGAATGTGCAGCCGCGTAATGGCAAAGAATATATTTAATAAAAAAAGTATCCTTCATATGGAAAATGGAGGAACGGCGGATAAATCATGCGTTATTACGTTATATTTAGCGCACCCCCGCCCCTCATGGACACCTGATGGGAGAAAATTCGGTTCATCTCCCGGCGCTTTCGGGTCAGGTCAGAGTGCACATAGCGCTGCAAGGTGATGTTGGCGTTAGCGTGTCCTAACAATTCGCTGAGGGTCTTTACATCGCACCCCGCCTGCAGACAGGTCGTTGCAAAGGTATGGCGCAGCGCGTGCGGACGTACTTGCCGGACAGTTGACTGTTTCAGATATGCCTTGATGCTTTTTCGGTAGCAACGGGGTTCGGTGGGCTTGGACTCATTGCCGGACAGAAACCATGTGGCATTGCTGACACATCCACGCAGTTTTTTCAGCATAATAAGCAGCTGCTTCGGGATTGGAATTTCCCGGCGGGAGGTGCGGGTCTTAGGCGTTTGGATGACTACCTTTGTATGTCCATTTCCGCAGGAAATTCGGCAGACTGTCCGGCTGATTTTCAGCGTTCCGAGTTTCAGGTCAAAATCACCCCATTGCAAGCCGCAGATCTCGCCAATACGCAGACCCAATTCCAACCCTAATAATAAGCCAATCTTGCGGGGCGTGGGGTTCTCCTGTACATACTGATAAAGCCGCTGCTGCTCCGCCGGAGAGAGGGGTACAGAAATTTTGTCGATGGCTTTTGGCAGCGCTACTTCTAGCTCCATCGGACGGATCAGGCGCAAGTGCGCGGCATATTTGCAGATACGGCGCAGCATGGAGAGGCATTCCCGGGCAGAGGAGTTCCCTAGCGGCTTGTGTGCGGCATCTATCGGCGCAATGATCTGCTGCATGGCCTGTTCCAGAAAGCTTTCTTCAAGGGAGGCAACGGGCACTTTGCTCAAAACGGGAAGAAGATACTTGTGCAGGGTGTACGAATAATGTGCATAGGTGGATTCTTTTATACTGTTCCGCAGGGAGTGCAGCCATACTTCAGCCAGCGCTTCAAAGGTCAGGTCGGTTCTTTTCAGGTTGTAGAAGCCCGCCTCAGCTTTCTTCTGAATCAGCACACGTTTGACCTCAGCATAGACCGTGCCATAGACGTAGCCCCACTGGATTTTGCCCTCCGGCGTGCGCGCCTTGATGTACCGACCTTCCCACCGACCATCCTTGCGTTTGTGAATGTTTTCTCCCCGTCGTGCCATTTCTGTTTCCTCCTGCGGCTTGGACACCCATTTGACCACTTATTTTGTCCACCATCGTTTTTAGCTGGATTTTTCATGCAAAAATGGGCAATGTGCAACAAACTTTCAGCTTCTGCGAGGTTTTTTCTAAGGTCATGTGGGATACATTTGTACGGATTTCTATTGATTCCCAGATATAACCATGATAAAATAATAGGGAGAATCAAACAATGATGTCGAAAGATTGGTATCCTCCATTTTCCATGTGGAGGATACCCCTTTATGCGGGAAGGGGTGAACAAGGTGGCATTGCGCCTGTTTGAGCACAATGAAAAAGCATATCATGCGGCAGTCCGGATGATGGAGCAGTATGGCAAGGCTGCCATTGTTCATCCCACCGGCACCGGAAAGAGCTACATTGCGTTCAAGCTGATCGAGGACAACCCGGAGAAGGTTGTAATCTGGCTTTCTCCCAGTGAATATATCTTCAAGACCCAGCTGGAAAGCCTGAAAAGGAACGACCCGGATTTTCCGTTGGCAAACATTCACTTTTATACCTACGCCAAGCTGATGTGTTGCACGCAGGCACAGCTGGACGAAATAGCAGCGCAGAAGCCTGCCTATATTATACTCGATGAATTCCACCGTGCTGGTGCTGAATGTTGGGGCGAAAGCACGGTGGCTTTATTAAAGTTATGCCCGGATGCAAAGATTCTGGGGCTGACGGCAACAAACATCCGATATCTGGATAATAACCGTGACATGGCTGAAGAACTTTTTGATAGCCGTGTTGCGAGCAACATGACCCTTGGCGAAGCAGTCGTCAGGGGTATTTTGCCTGCCCCGAAATATGTGACCACAGTCTACCAGTACCAGAAAGCACTTGCAAAGTATCAGGCACGGGTGGACAACCTGCGAACACCGGGCATTCAGGATGTGAATCAGAAATATCTGGACGAGCTGCGCCGCGCTTTGGAACAAGCAGACGGTCTGGACAAGGTCTTTGCCCATCATATCACAAACAAATCTGGTAAGTACATCGTGTTCTGCGCCAACAAGGAGCATATGGACGAGATGGTGTCCCATGTGCCGGAGTGGTTTGCAGGGGTCAACCCGGATGTGGCGGTGTACGAGGCTTACTCGGATGATCCGAATGCCAACAAGGCCTTTGCGGACTTCAAGACGGATGCCAGCAGCCGGCTGAAGCTGCTGTTTTGCATTGATATGCTCAACGAGGGCGTTCATGTGGAGGGCATTTCCGGGGTCATCCTGTTCCGACCTACCATCTCCCCTGTCGTCTACAAACAGCAGATCGGACGGGCCTTGACTGCAGGGGATACTGCAATACCGCTGATCTTGGATGTGGTCAACAACTTTGAGGGCCTGACCAGTATTTCCAGCCTGCAAAACGAGATGCAGGAGGCCGTTCGCCGTCTGTATGCCAACGGTGAGGGCGATAAGGTCGTCACGGAGCGGTTTGAGGTCATCGAGCAGGTGCACGATTGTCGGGTACTGTTCGAACGGCTACAGGCGAGTTTGTCCTCCAGTTGGGAGCACTATTTTTCTGAGGCGAGCATCTACTATGCGGAGCACGGCGACCTGAACGTCCCGAAACGATATACCACGCCTGGAGGTCTGAGCCTTGGGGTGTGGCTGATCACCCAGCGCCGTGTGCGTGAAGGGCAGATCCAGGGCGATCTGACCCAGCAGCAGATCGCACGGCTGGACAGCATTGGCATGGTTTGGGGCAACCGGAAGGAGATTGCATGGCAGCACGGATTCGAGGCTGCAAAGAAATACCATGACACCTACGGAGATCTGCTGGTGGCTGGAAAGTATGTGGACCCGGAGGGCTATCCCTTGGGCCAATGGATCCTCAAGACCCGGCAGCAGAAGTTGAATGGCTGCTTGAAGGAAGAACGCATCGCACAGCTGGATGAGATCGGTATGGTGTGGAGCATCTTCGACGCCAAGTGGGAAAAGGCCTATGCCCTGGCTGTGGCCTATTACGAGGAAAACGGGAACTTGAATATTCCCCGCTCCTATGTGACAGCGGCTGGGGAACGGCTTGGAATATGGCTCGCAAATCAGCAATGGTCGTACCCGAAAGGAAAGCTGACGGAGGAGCAGATCGAACGGCTCAACAGGATCGGGATGTACTGGGGCAACCGCAATGACCGCCAGTGGAACCAAGGATATCAGGAAGCAAAACGTTATTTTGAAGCCCACGGTGATCTGAGGGTCCCGGTCAACTATGTTTCGCCGGAGGGATATGCCCTCGGTAAATGGGTCAAGCGGCAGCGTTACACACGGCTGAATCCCGAAAAAAGCGGTGCTGTTCTGACAGAGGAGCGTATTGCAAAGCTGGATGAGATTGGGATGCGGTGGGACAAAAGCAACCCGGAGTACTCGCCTAAGCAGGCAGCACAAGTCGGAATTGTTGTGGCAAAACTTGGATGAGCAGAGTTAAATGAAAAACAGAAGCAAGGACTTTATGTGTTGTTGGGGGACGATTTGGGCTTATAGAGAGACGAACAAAAATACGCATAAACAGGTTAAAAGTGTGAGGAAAATATGGAAAAATTGGAAGAATTGAATTATCACGTTGATTTTGGACCGTACTATGTTCATTTGACCCGGAAACAGAAAAAATACCTTGCGGTGCGATCCGTAATTGACCGCATTCTGGCGGTGCTAGCCTTGGTTTTGCTTTCACCCTTGTTTTTGGCGGTAAGTATTGCACAAAAAGTCAGTGCACCGGATGAGCCTATCTTCTTTTTACAGAAGCGCGTGGGCAAGGGGGCTCATTGCTTCAATATCATCAAGTTCCGGACGATGAAGAGTTCCGCACCTAAAAATGTGGCTACGGGAGATTTGGAAAATCCGCAGATGTACATTTCCAAAGTGGGACGTTTTTTACGCGACACCAGCATTGATGAGCTGCCGCAGCTGGCAAACGTAGTTCGTGGCGAAATGAGCCTGATTGGCCCTCGTCCGCTGGTGTATACGGAACGTGAAATTCGTTTTCTGCGCCGCTGGTACGGGGTGTATCAGGTAACACCGGGCATTACTGGTTGGGCACAGATCAACGGCCGTGACACGGTGGATGTGTACGACAAAGTCTACTATGACCGGGAATACGTCCAGAACGTTAGCCTGAAATTTGATTTGAAGGTCATTTGGAAGAGCATTCAGGTCGTGCTGGGACGCAAAGGTGTGGTAGATGGAAAAATCGACCCGGAGTTCCGGCGAGAAAGTATTGTGCTGTTAATGGAAAGCGAAAAGGTTAGGAAAAGCGAACCGATGTATAGCAATTGCCAGATCGTGTAAGGAGATAAATAGAGTATGACACATGTTTTTATTGTAGGTAGCAAAGGCATTCCGGCACAGTATGGCGGATTTGAAACCTTTGTCGAGAATCTGACAGCAGGTAAACAGTCTAAGGAGCTAAAGTATCATGTTTCCTGTATGAACAACGATGAAAAACATTTCGAGCACAATGATGCAGACTGCTTTAATGTTCGCGTTCCGCTACCCGGCGCCCCCGGACGTATTTTCCATGTGGGTTTGGTTCTGAATCAGGTGGAGGAATGGGCAAAGCAGCACCCGCAGGAGAAAGTAATCGTCTGTATTCTGGGATGCAGAATTGGACCTTTGCTGATTCCGCACGCCAAAAAGCTGCACAAACTTGGTGCAAAGGTCTACTGCAACCCAGATGGGTTGGAGTGGAAGCGCAGTAAGTGGAGCGCTCCGGCCAAAGCTTTTCTGCGGTATTGCGAAAAGTGTCTGGTCGAGAACAGCGATTTGGCAATCTGCGATTCTGTCAATATCGAGAAATATATCAAAGATACTTATGGCAGTCGGGTGAAGGATACCACGTTTATTGCGTATGGCGCGTATACTGATCGCTCTCAGTGCGATGAGGAAAAGCTGAACGAGTGGTATACGCAGTTCAATGTCAAACGTGGGCATTATTATTTGATTGTTGGCCGTTTTGTTCCGGAGAACAACTATGAGACTATGATCACAGAGTTTATGCGCAGCAAGACTGAAAAAGACCTCGTTATTATCACGAACGTAGAGCATAACAAGTTCTATGAACAGCTTCGTGAAAAAACCGGTTTTGAGAAAGATAAGCGTATCAAATTTGTTGGTACGGTTTATGATCAGGACCTGCTGAAAAAAATCCGTGAGGAAGCTTACGGTTATCTGCATGGTCACGAAGTCGGTGGTACTAATCCCAGTCTGCTAGAGGCACTTGCCAGTACCCGGTTGAATTTGCTTTTGGGCGTTGGCTTTAACAAAGAAGTTGGCGAAGACAGCGCTCTGTACTGGAGCAAAGAGCCGGGGAATCTGTCTGCTTTACTGGAGAAAGCGGATGCTCTGGATGCGGAGATAATTGAGCAACTGGATGAAAAGAGCACTGCTCGGGTACAGGATGCTTATAGCTGGGAGAAAATCATAAGTGAGTACGAAAGGGTATTTAATGTATAAAAAATCCTTCTTGTCTGGCAGTCTTTTATCAATGATCGAGCAGGGGTTTTCGAGCGTCACTTCTTTTTTGACAACAATTATTATTGCGCATAGTTGCAGTATGCAAACAGCGGGTCAATATGCGTTGATTTTATCACTCTCGTTAATTGTTCTTGGGCTGCAAAGAGTCATTATTGCCGTTCCCTTTAGTGTGCATTATCCCAAGTATGCTGAAGGAAGCGAAAAGAAAAGATACTATGCCTCGACATTCAGTTTGGAATTTATTTTTCTGATAGCTGCCGGTATTATTTCGCTGTTCCTTGGAGGAAAAGCAAGCCATTCTGCAAATGGAATCGCATTCTTTATCTTTTTCGTCGGATACTTATACAAAGATTTTTCCAGACAACTCTTTTTTGGAGTTGGTCGGATTGGGAATTGCCTTATTATGAGTATCACGCAATGTGTTGCCCAGCTTGGAATGCTGATTTTTTTCCGTTCAAATCTGTCTTTGAATACGGTTCTCGGAATTATCGGCGGCTCTTGCCTTGTATGCAGCAGTCTCTTTATTGCGTCGATTTTTAAGATGACCTTGAATTTGAAAGATATCTTGAAAACTTGGCAAGAAAATTGGTGGACTGCAAAGTGGAGTATCGGTATCAGTATGTCCGACTCGGTAAAATCACAGATGTCTGTATGGATGCTGAATTTCTTTCAGTCAACAGAATCGGTTGCAATTTATAATAACAATAATACTCTGGCAACACTCCCTCAGCCAGTGTTTGTTGGACTGTCTCAATATTTACTTCCTAATCTATCGGCAAGTATCCAAACAGAGAGTTCGAAATCAGTCTCTAAAAAAGTGTATAGCGCATGTTTGATTGCAGCCGTTGCCAATCTGCTCTGGTGTATAGGACTTGGCATTCTAGGAAAGAGCTTGATTGGAATGCTGTATGGAGAAAGCTATTATATTGGTGTTGCTCCTCTTTTGATTTGCTGCATTCGTGGGATCTTTGTATCCCTGAACAATATCCAGAATGCTGTATTACAAGCTTATGGGAAGCCGCAAATGATTTTCTACACCCTTTTACTTGGATTACTTTTCTTGGCAACGGCAGGTGCAGCAATGATTTGGAAGGGTGGAATTATGGGCGTTTGCATTGCAATGCTGATCGTTTACATTATTCCAACTACTTTACAAGCATATGAAATATGGAAAATTTGCAACGAGAATAATTAAAAATGAAAAAGAATCGACTTTATTGGACACGTAATATGATTCCTATTCTATGTCTCTTTGGGACATGCCTCAGTTTTGCTTCCCGAACTGTTTCTGAGGCTCAGGCGGGACTGTTCAGCTCGGATAATTTATTGCGAATGGCATTTCTTCCACTTGCCTTTTTCTCCATCCTATATTTTTCATGGAAGTGGAACCTGTTCAGAAGGGTGATCATACCGGCACCGTTGACATGGATCTTTCTTTTCTGGTTCTTATCCGCATTTGCATTTTTGAACAACAACTGGCTCTCGTACTCCTTTGTAAAATGGGTTGAATATTTTGTGGCCTTTATGGGTGCTGTCTATGTTGCAAGCATGACTCAAGTTGACGATGATTTTTCCGAAAAAGCGTTAAACGCTATAAAACTGTTTGTTTCATTCCTGATTCTAACGGTTCTTGTGGGAATCATTGTAAGTCCAACCAAAGCTCTCTACACAGGAGAAAATTCCTATTCTGCAATCAGGAATGCCTTGCTTCCGGTTTTGCTTAGTGGATGGATTATACCACTAAGTTCTACGAGCGTCGGTATGCTTTCTGGCATTCTCTTTTATGTTTTAATTGTGGAAAAGCTATCGATAAGGGAACGAGCCAGCTTAGGAGAGTGTATCTGGGAAGGTTGCCTGATTGCCTGTATCATTCTATCGCAGTCAAGAACTGCGATTTTTTCTGTCGCGCTCGCTTTTTTAGTTTATTTCCTGTTTTTTTATCGTGGTGCTGTATTAAAACTGCTTCTGTTTTTTCTTGGAATAGTCGTAGTCGTTTTCGGCGCATCCACAATTATGACATTTCTTCTCCGTGGACAAAGCCGGGACCTTTTGTTTTCTCTTTCCGGGCGCGCAGAGTGGTGGACATATGCATGGAACTATTTTTTGAAATCGTCATGGTTCTGCAAATTTTTTGGAAACGGATTTGCAGCAGGTGAGAAACTCGTGGCCGCACAGAGTAATGCAGTTATGTATACCTTGGACTCTGAATGGTTTGCTATTTTGATTTCCAATGGTTTACTGGGAGCTTTTCTTTATTTGATGTTTTGGCTTTCAACAATAAAGCAAATCTTTACGGCCTACCGTATCGATAGATCAAATGTTATTCTGGCGGAAACCGTTGGCGTCCTCCTTATTATTTTTGTGCGAACCTTCACTGTCACGACTTTGGCGGTGCATTCGTATTATGTTCTCATCTGCTTTTTTGCAATCTGCGCACTCTGCCATACACAAGAACAGTACTGAATCTGGAGGAATTGATCATGAAAAAATTCTGGCTAATGCTATATTATGGATTTGCGAGATTTTTACCCGCATACCCGATTCCGGGGTATCAGTTGGCATATTCCATTCGTCGTTCTATCTGCAAAAAGTTGTTTTTGAAAATGGGGGGGGGGTACGCTGATTAAACGGAATGCTTATTTTGGAGACGGACATGGTATATTGATCGGCGAAAATTCCCAGATTGGATTAAATGCTGTTTTGAGCACGGATGTAACACTTGGTGACAATGTTGTGATGGGACCAGATGTTATCATTTACTCCAATTCGCATGAATATGCAGATGTGAATATCCCCATCAACCAGCAGGGCATGAAAAAGAGCAACCCGGTAACGATAGGCAACAATGTCTGGATCGGTGCTAGAGTTGTCATTCTTCCGGGCGTGACGATTGGAGATAATTGCATCATAGGCGCAAATACTGTGGTGACAAAATCTGTTCCGGCCAACTCTGTAGTTACCGGCCATGCAGGACGAGTTGTAAAGACAAGAACATAACTACACATCAGAGGGAGGACAAGTATGCTTCTTTTGGAAAAAGTATTTCAGACTATCAATGAAAGCGGACTTGACTATTGTATCCAGAATAAATATGAAATGATGCCCGAAGAAATCCCGTCGGACATCGATATGATGTATCGCAATGCGGACGAATCTTTTTTGGATCAGCTGGTTATCAAAGTTGCTAAAGAGACCCGGCTTTTGGTCACACAGAAAATCGTACAAGGCTATTATGAATATACTTATATCCTTTCGTATCCGATTCCTCAAAAAAGATTCCAGCTGCAACTTGATTTTTACAGTGCGATTTCCCGCAAGGATTATCCCAATGTTATGCCGGCAGCAGTGATGCTGGAGAATAAGCGGTTCTATAAATGCTTTTATGTTCCCGATTATTTTGATGAACTTCAGTATATGTTTATCCGCAGAACCATCAAAAATGATATGAAGCCGGAACATCTTGAAATCGCGCGTCAGATGTACCTGCATTCTCCACAAGAATATGATAAACGGTTGGAGCATGTTTTTGGCAAGGAAGCAGCAGTGCTGATCAAACGCTGTGTTGATACACTCGACTGCAATATTTTTGAGGAGAACAAGGCAGTCTTTCGGAAAAGCGTGAAGGCAATCTCTCAAAAAAATTGTGCAAGCAGCAAGTTCCAAATCATGTATCGTAAATTCCAAATCTTCGAGGTCATCCCGAAACGAGTGATACACAAATCCGGAATCAGTGTGGCATTCTTATCCCCGGATGGTGGTGGAAAATCGACGGCGATCAAGGCGGTTTCGGAGCAAGTGTCCGGAAGTTTTTATGGAAATGTTGAGCTTTACTTCCGCCCGCATTATCTGTCGAATGCGGGTTCGTATAAGCTATACAATAAAACCTCAGAAGAAACAACAAACACTGACCCGCACGGAAAAAAATTGAATGGAAAAATCAAGTCCTTCCTCCGGTTTTCTTTCTATAATCTTGATTTCATCATCGGCACATGGATGAAGATAATTCCGCTTAAAATAAAGAAAAAGCTGGTCATTTTTGACCGGTACTACTACGATTACTATGCAGACATGGCTCGATATCAATACTCGCTGCCCACCTGGGTCGCTAAAATGTTTGCATGGTGCATTCCCTCTCCGGATTTGATTTTTGTCTTGGACGCTCCGGCTGAGATTTTGTACCAGAGAAAACAAGAGCTGCCAATAGAGGAACTTCGGAAACAGCGCGAAGCGTTCAAAACATTTGCTGAAAACAAACGAAACGCGGTTCTAGTTGATGCCACTCAGGATGCAAAGCAGGTTGCAGATTCTATTACAGAAAAAGTTCTGCGCTATAAGGCAGAACAAACAGCCAAACTGATGCATTGCACATTGGATGATGAGGGTGTGCCAGTATAATGAAATGGATCGATTTTAAAAAACAGCTTCAGAGCATTGGTGTGACAGAAATCACAGATGGTGCTCTGTATATGGCATTGCCCTCTTTTGAAAATGTCCGATGGCTTGTTCCGCTGAAAGATAAGCATAGTTTTCGGTCGGCACTTCAGCTTTATATTCCCAATACATTAAAAGGAAAACTCTATAAATTTTCGATGGAGCATCTGCCGCTCCCTCTCTTGCGCCGGTGTTCAGCCAAAATTGTCCGGTTGGATTACAAAAATGGTCGGTTTTTTGCTCCGCATAATGAAGCATGCCAGCCGGCATTTTATGTCGGAAATGAGGGAAGTGACAGCAAGGCAACGATTCAGATGCTGAAAAATGGAGTGCCATTTTCGTATATCAAATTTACGGAAAATCCGCAAATAGCAGTTCTATTTGAAAGAGAGGCAGCAACACTCAATAAGGTCTCTGGCATCCAGTCGGCAGTGCTGCCACAGGTTTTGCAATGCAGTCATGAAAATGGCGTGTATTTCTTTGAGACATCTTCCGTATGTGATCATCGCACACAGCCATCCTTTGAACTTTGCAGTCAGCACAAAGAATTTTTATTAGAATTGGCCGACTATACTTTTGTCGAAAATGGAGCTGCAGAATGGGCCGCACAGATGGAAAATAATTTAGGAAGCCTCGGCTCCGCTCTTTCATGGATGAAAACGATGTTCCTGAACACAGCAACTCCGGAATTCTTGGCCAATGTAAAATTTGATTTGAACCATGGTGATTTTTCTCCTTGGAATTGTGTTGTTGAAAACGGAAAACTTGCAGTTTTTGACTGGGAATACGCATCTGCCCCGAAACCCGCCTTCCTTGACGCAGTTCATTTTATATTGAAACCGATTCTTCTCAAAAAAACAGCTGAAGTCGGATCTTTGATTGGTGAAATCAAAAAAATCTCCGATTATCTGAGAGAAGTAGGATGCGCAGCAATATCCAGTGAGGCACTTCTTACAATCTATCTGCTCGACCAGTATATACTATATACACTCCGCTCAGAGAAAAAAACGACTCAAGAACAAGAGCAACTGGATTTATGGAAGAAGTATCTGATGTTACTGAGTCAAAGTGGAAAAGGTGTTTGATACTATGGAAAATATATTGATCTCCGCATATGGCTGTGAGCCGGACAAAGGTTCTGAGCCGGGAGCCGGCTGGAATTGGGCTGTGGAAGTGGCGAAGCGTCACAAAGTTACCGTGCTGACGCGGGCAAACAATCGTTGCTCCATTGAAAAGGAACTTCAGGTAAATCCAAGACCCAATATGTCTTTTATTTACTATGATCTTCCGGAAAGTATCAAAAAATACAAAAAGGGGCAAAAAGGTGTCCAGCTTTATTACGCGCTATGGCAAATCGGCGCATACCGGTATGTAAAAAGATTGAACCAACAGCATAAATTCTCAATGGTATTTGCAGTCACTTTCGGAACGATGTGGCTTCCAACATTGATGTATAAACTAAATGTACCCTTTGTCTGGGGTCCATTGGGCGGTGGCGAAGGTGTTCCGGAAGTGTTATGGCCGCAGCTTACAAAAAAGCAGGCCTTGATTGAGCGGGTGCGAAAAATCAACAAGTATATCTGCCTGACAAACCCGTGGTTCCATTCTGCCTGTAAACACGCTTCGGCATTGATTCTGCGGACGGAAGATTCCTTGAACTGTATCCCGCTGAAATATCGGAGCAAATGCAGCATGATGATCGAGACAGGCGTTTCGCAGGAACAATGTGATGCCCTTGAGCAGCTTCCTAAAAAGGTAGGGAAAGATTTTGTTGTCAGTGGTCGGTTAGTTGGACTGAAGCTGGTCGATGTTGCGATACGGGCAATGGCAGAGGTCGTAAAGGTACATCCGGAGGCTTCTCTGCGTATTGTAGGCGGCGGCGAATGTGAATCCGCTTTGAAACGCTTGACCCAGCAGCTTTCGCTGGAGCAGAATGTTGTTTTTACCGGAATGCTAAAAAAAGAGCAAAGCATTCAGAAAATCAAAAATGCGGCGGCATTGGTCGTAACGAGCGGAAGAGAAGGCGGCACATGGGTGCTGTACGAAGCGATGATGTGCAAGACCCCCATTATCTGTATGGATACATCAGGAATGCACATTTTGGTGGAAGATGATGGAGGCATCAAACTTCCGGTCGCAGACTACAATACAATGGTCAAAAAGTTTGCAGAGTCAATGCTCTGGGTTCTGGAACACCCGGAGCAGGCAGCTGAAATGGGGGAAAACGGTTACAAGGCGGTCCGAAGCAAATGGACATGGGAAAACAAAGGACTGTTCTTTGAAGATGTTCTGGAGAAAATAAAATGAAGCAGCTCTGTCTGGAGGAAAAAATCATCAATGAAAGTTTTAGTTGTACATAATTTTCATCGTTCCGGTTCAGCAAGCGGAGATGATCAGGTTTTCAAGCACGAAACTGCTATGCTGAAAAACGCTGGAATCGAGCTGTTAAGGTATACGATTCACACAGATGAATTTGACAAGAAGAACAAAGCGGGAAAGCTGTTGGCAAGTCTTGATATGTTCTGGTCCCCCAAAACATATCGAGACATTCAGAGAATCTGCAAAGAGGAAAAGCCCGATATTGTCCATGTACACACATTTTTTCCGTTGCTCTCTCCTGCTGTTTTTGTTGCTGCACACCGAAGCGGCGTAAAAGTGATACAAACACTGCATGATACCCGTTATGTCTGTCCGAACGCATCTTCTATTTGTAATGGTGAATTGTGTACGCTGTGTACAGATGGAAAGTATTTTCGGATGGTATCAAAAAAATGCTTCAAGAATTCCAAAGTCCAATCTTTGGCGGCAGCATTGATTTTTGGGGTTCATCGTTGGAACCGCACCTTCTATCGAAATATCGACCGCTACATTTATCTGAATGAATCTCAAAAAGCTCTCTTTTTGAAAGCCGGATTTTCCTCTCGCAAGTTGGTAAAAAAATACAACAGTGTTCCGGAACCCACGCCTGTAAATTCGGAGAGAGACCTTCCACAGCGGTATGCTGTATATTGTGGTCGAATCGGTCAGGAAAAAGGAATCTTTGTATTATGCAGTGCATGGGAGAAGCTTCCTGATGTGCCGTTGGTGATTATGGGCGCTGGTCCTCAGGAGGACATGCTGAACCAATTCATCAAAACACATCCCGATTTGCAGATTCAATACCTAGGCTATGTGCCGCATGATGAATGTCAGGGTATTATGGGGAACGCAGAATTTGTACTGCTTCCGTCTATTTGCTACGAGGGCTGTTCCATGACAGTCATTGAGGCATTCAGTCTTGGGAAACCTGTTATAGCAACAGATATTGGCTTTATGCACGAAGCGATATCCGCTGTCGGCATGAATACTGTGTTCCCTATGAAGGATTATAACGCGCTGAGCCACAAAGTCATGGAACTTTGGAACGATCCGGATTTGTGCAGTCAATATGGGAAAATCGCCCGAAACGAATACGAAAATAAGTATTCTGAGTCAATCGATATTGCAAATCTGATGAAGATATATTATGATTGTATCAGCGAGAATAGCTAAGTGGAAAATTTCGGAACTTTGGGATAAGGGTATCTGGAGCCAATGTGGAAAATCATTCAGCAGCTTTGCGAGGATATTCGTGGTAATCTGACTGTGTATGAAGCTGTTGTCTTAATGATGACCGCTTTGGGGTCATTACGGTGTCATGACAAAAGTCGGGTGATTCCGGTTGGATATAGTATGCTTTTGATTCTCTATATCACGCTTCTGCGTCGAACACCAGAGTATAATGAAGAAATCCGTTATCATATATCGTTCCTGCCCGATGTGAAAGTTTGGACAGGAAATCTGCTGAATGTTATTTTATATATTCCACTTGGAGGAACGATATATAACATGGCTGCTTCCATAAAAGGTACTGCGTTTGCGGCATTGCTTTCATCCGTTCTCTGTGAAATAATCCAGTATTTCACGCATAGAGGTGTGGCAGATATCAACGATGTGCTATTCAATCTAATCGGCGCATGTGCAGGGGCGTTACTCTTCAGAGCGTTTAGAGCTTTTAAGAAGAAAAAAGACCTTCAATAAGTTAGCCGTAAAATGTGAAATAAAACACGAGGAATAAAAAATGAAAGATTTGATATACCTTGAGGGCGCGGAAGGCATGGAAAATTAGCGTCTTATGCTGTTGCGCAAAACCTGATCCCGTTCTTTGGTGCTGGTTTTTCCGCAGGTGCAGAAGCTCTTAATGGAAGCGTTCCAGATTGTGCCGCAGCACAGGAATATATGAAAAAAGCACTCATTGAGGAAAATCCAGAGTGTGCGGACTATCTTGCAGAGCTTGATTTTACGGGGATTGCAGGTGAATTTTATAATGATGTTCCGGAACTCAAACGTGCGAGATATTTTGAGGACAATTTCACAGATGTGAAATGGGGGGGCAACTTAAAAGCCTTCCTGCATGAAATAGATTGGCCCTATGCATATACCATCAATTTTGACGATGGCATTGAGCAAAGTGTTCCGGAAGGAAACACAAAATTTCGCATTGTTCTGCCTTATAGAGGATTCCGCAAGCCGAGAAGTTCTGTCCGGCTGTTATATAAATTACACGGGGATGCCGAATATGAATGCCGCTATTACAGGAATTCGGACAGAATTCGGTAAATGGATAGCTGATGGAATGAAAGATGTCTGACAAAAAGACAAAATCTGGTGTTATTTGGCAAAAAATACGCTAAGCCGATAGACCCTATTGCTGAGTATATTGTATAGCTTACAAACCTTCGAAGGAGTAACAGATATGGCTGGGAACAAGGCTGTGTTGCTCATGTATGCGAGACGACCACAGTGAGTAACAGAAAACGATTTTTCCGGCTAAAGCACATATTGCATTTAATCGAAGGTTTACTTTTGTAACGAGGTAACCAAGAATGGGAAAGTATTTTGGAACCGATGGCTTCCGTGGTGAAGCTGGTATTGATCTGACCGCTGACCACGCCTACAAGGTTGGTCGTTTTCTGGGCTGGTATTATAACGCTTTGCGTGAGCGCAACGGTGATAATAACCCTGCACGCATCGTCATTGGTAAGGATACCCGCCGTAGCTCTTATATGTTCGAGTACAGCCTGGTCGCAGGTCTGACCGCTTCCGGTGCAGATGCCTACCTGCTCCATGTCACTACCACCCCTTCTGTGGCTTACATCGCCCGCGTCGATGACTTCGACTGTGGCATCATGATCTCTGCCAGCCACAATCCCTACTACGATAACGGCATCAAGCTGATCGACTGCTATGGCGAGAAGATGCCGGAGGAGATTTTGCTGTTGGTGGAGGACTATATCGACGGTAAACTTCACGTCTTTGATAAGGATTGGCCTGAGCTGCCCTTTGCCCATCGTGAGCATATCGGGTGCACTGTGGACTATGTGTCCGGTCGCAACCGCTACATGGGCTATCTGATTAGCCTCGGAATCTACTCTTTCAAGGGCGTCAAGGTTGGTCTGGACTGCGCCAACGGTAGTTCTTGGAACATCGCTAAGTCTGTGTTTGATGCGCTGGGTGCAGATACCTATGTCATCAATGCACAGCCCAACGGTCTGAACATCAACAACAATGCTGGTTCTACCCACATTGAGGGTCTGCAGAAGTTCGTGGTAGAGAAGGGCCTGGACATCGGTTTTGCCTATGACGGCGATGCTGACCGTTGCCTGTGTGTGGATGAAAAGGGTAATGTCATCACTGGCGACCACATCCTGTACATCTATGGCTGCTATATGAAGGAGCGTGGCAAACTGCTGACCAATACCGTCGTTACCACGGTCATGTCCAACTTTGGCCTGTATAAGGCTTTTGATGAGAAGGGCATCGGCTACGCCAAGACCGCAGTGGGTGACAAGTACGTCTATGAGTACATGGCTAAGAACGGCTGCCGTATCGGCGGTGAGCAGAGTGGTCATATTATCTTCAGCAAGTACGCCAGTACGGGTGATGGTATCCTGACCAGTCTGAAAATGATGGAAGTAATGCTTGCCAAGAAACTGCCCATGAGCAAGCTGGCTGAGCCGCTGAAGATCTACCCGCAGGTTCTGGAGAATGTCCGTGTGACCGACAAGAAAGCTGCACAGGATGACGAAGCAGTGCAGGCAGCAGTCAAGGCCGTAGCTGAGGCACTGGGCGATACCGGTCGTATTCTGGTGCGCGAGTCCGGCACCGAGCCGCTTGTCCGTGTGATGGTGGAAGCTCCTGACCACGATACCTGCCAGAAGTATGTGTCTCAGGTCGTGGAGGTCATCAAGAACAAGGGCTACGCAGTCTGAACGTAATTTGATAAAGTATACGGACTAATGTATATTTCACCTGTGCCATTGAAAACTAGTTTTTAAAGGGTTGTATTTGAACCGTGGGAAATTTCTCACGGTTTTTCCGCTCGAAACTTTGCACACCTCTACGCGGTGAGTGGCAGGCAACACAAGTGATTGTGGCTAAGGATGCAAGGGTCAATATACATAAAGGAATATAACTATGATTTGTGCCTATTGTGGAAGGAAAGCAAGAGGAACGAGAGAACACATAATCTCCAGTGGTGTTCTTGGGCTCTTTCCTGAATGTTTTGCAACCATAGATCCTGAACGAGACGCTGTATATGAAAATGATCCGATGGTTAGGGATGTATGTGCTGCTTGTAACAATAATAGAATTTCGTATATTGATACATACGCAAAGGGTTTTGTAGAAACCTATTTTGTAAGAAAGTATAATAAAGACGATACGCTGTCCATTGACTATAACTATACACTTCTTCAAAAAATGTGTATTAAATATGCTTTTAACGATATGCGCTCGCGGAGAAAAGACGTTTCTTTTTTTGATGATGAGATAAAGAATTATCTATTGGACGAAACAAAAAATACTCCATTAAGAAATGTTACATTGCTGGCAGGACTAGCAGTAAATACGTCACCTGCACCTGATTTCATGTTTTGAAACAGAAAACTGAGGTGGGGTGACTCGCCACTATTTCTTTCAAATAGCCTTTTAATGAATATAGATTATGCAACTGGTAAATTATACTTGAGAGATAAGGTTGAGAGAGAACAATTTAAAAAGTGCGCATTATCTTATGTTTTCAGGTTTAATAGCGTTCAGATTCTAATGCTCTGCTGGGAGAAAGATATATCAGAAGAGGACTTGAACAGTAATAAAATTGTTTTGACGTTCCAATACCCTTACCAGATATTAGATGAGTCTGGGACAACGTTACTCTCGAGGTGTACAAGTGAAGTGACATATCACCATGAGAAAATAATCGACGTAACATGGGGGCAATCGCTGTGGGATGAGGTTAGCGAAATGCGGGGGACATTTTCAGAGAAAACTCAGAGAAAACTGTCTGAAATTGAAGCACAGTGGAATCTGGAAGAACAAACATTGGCGGCAAATCATCCAAGAAGGTGACGGATATTAACTCATGCTGAAGTAAGCATAGTAGCCGTGTGGACTGAATTCCAGAAGTTCACACGGCGTATTTTTGAGTGCACCATATAGATTGTGACGGAAATAAAATCAAGGTGAAGTCAGTGAGTGACACACGCAAGCCCGGCGGTGGGCGGAAGTCATCAAAACCAGAGTATAGTGCAGCTAAGAACCTAGCATAGCAGATGGAAGCGGCTGCTGTGCTTTATACGGACAAAATGAGTCTACAAGCCATCGCAGAAGCACTGTCCCTCAACCCCATCAAGGTTCGGAAGCTGCTCATTACAGCCGGGGTCTACGAGTCGGACACGGCAAAGCTCGTCCAGCAGACATTCTGTTCTTTTAGAAGCACACAAAGCTATTCTGCTGCTGTCACCTCCACCATGTCGGCTTTGCAGTTGTCCCGCCCCTCTGTGACCTCTTATTTGCCGTATGAGAAAGGCGTGTACTTCCCGGAGGAAGCTGACGCTGCCAATATCAGCATCGGTGCAGAGCGGCAGCGTCACTATCGAGCTGTGGATGCGCTGAAGAAGGATCCCTGCGAAGTAAATCTCTGGAAGTGCGTGGTGGCTTTTCAGGGATACAAATTCAAGACGATGTCCGGCTTGCCCTTTACATATACGCTGTGAAGAAGGGCAGGGGAGATGAGTTCACCAAGGAGCTGTGGATCGACCGCAGAGAGGGCAGCAAGAGTCTTGCTTGGAGTTCTGTGATGCTGGCGTATCACAATATCGGTAAAATCGGAGAGGTAGTGGACAGACCCAAGGCGCTGGGAGATATCCGGGGTGTGTCGTATATCTATGGGCTGTTCTACCGATTTGGCTTGATCGATGTGCTGGACAAGGTTAAGGAGAAGATGACGAAGCGATAAGAACACGAGATATATTTTGTTTTAAGATGGAATGTGATATAATAAAACTGGCGGTTTACCGTACTACATGAAAAGGGCAGGTGAATGTGCAAATATACATCATTTGTCAAAATTCAACCCTTTCAGCAGGTATCAAGGCAGTTGCTGAGGCAGTAAGCCTGTTGGGATTGAAGCAAGAAAAGAACAGAATCAATAAGCGGATTCAGTCATTGCTTCATATTGCCGGTGATATGACACCGGATTCTATGGAGTACCAGTGCGTTTATGAAAGAATTCTCGAATTGGAATGGATGCGAGAACTGATCAGACGCATTAGAAGGACTAAGTGTGCACAGATTTATGCGCAGTTGCATATGCTATGGGTTAATAGAGCCCAAAAGGCCAGTCGCGCGACTGCGGGTTTGACTACTGATTCAATGAGCATCGCTATGCCCATTCCTCCCATGTTTGAGGCTACCTTGAGTAGTTTCGGACGTGGGAGGGATTTGGAAGCCCTCGCATGCTGAAAAAATCAAACAGAGATCAAAAACTACTATCGTATTATAGACCCGGAGGAAAGGCTGTCTGAGAATGAGAAGGCTGAAGAAGAACGCAAGGTGTTAGCGAATATGCCTGCTTGCTTCCCGGCAGCACTACGATATGTGATGACACGCTTCGGATTTACGCAAGAGGCTCTGGCCTTTGAATCAAAGGTGTCTGAGTCAACAATCGGTCGTTACAGAAATGGAAAGGTTGAAAGTTTTTCTGAGAAAAACGTGGTTGCACTATGCGTTGCTATGCACCTTCCTCCATGGCTTTCGTTTGTGCTCATAGGAGTTATAAAATGGTTGATGTTGAAAAATGCCCTTATATTGAATATAAAATTCAAGGATTAAGTGGAATCATTGCAAAGGAAGAAAAAATTTTCTGCGTAAAAGACGATTTAATAATGCAAATCGAATTAAAGCAAGAAGGACTGGAAATTACTGGACTGAAAGTACAATTAAAAGAAGATAGCATAATCGACGAACAAGTAAAGCAGACAATCAGACGGAAAATTGAACGTTTTTTAGTGAACTTATATGGAAATCCGAATGTCTATGTGTCTGAATTTTCTATGGGAATATTGCGGATTTTCAATCCAAATAGCAAGGAAACCCAATATGAGTTTAGCAGTACACTGGTGATTTCTACCGAATGTTCGTGTGCAATACAGTGCAATGCTGATTATTTTAAGAAAATGTATGAGAAACAAGTGCCAGAGGATAAGGCAGACGAAGTTTACCCTCTGCTTTTTAGCACGATGCGCATTGGTGATATTTTTGTTCGATATTTGATGCAATATGAAATCCTTTTAGGGCAAGTAACGAAGAAACACACACAGAAGGAGGTCGTTGAGTACATTGAAAAAGTATATAATCCGGCAAATAAAGATAGACAGATAGGTTTTCAACCAACGAGAAAACTAGGACGAAAGTATAAAGAAGATGATTTGACCTATAATAGAAATCTACTGGGACATGGTGATATAGAAAAAGTCGTTTCAGAGGAGAAAATAAGACAATTAAGCAGAAGTATAATGGATGTACTCTGGTTTTCTCTATGGAATAAATCTGAATGACAAAAGTAATGCCCGTCTAGGTGAGAGGATTCGTAAATCTTCTCGGCTGGGCGGGCATTTCATTTCGTAGGAATGTGAGGATTAAAGGTTGAGTGTTTCGTAAAAGGTCAATTGACCGCTTACATAAAAAACTATATTTCTGCGCCGTTGGTAGTGATGCAGTGCTGATACCAGGCAAAGCTGTCCTTTTTCAGCCTCTGGTTGCTGCCGTGGCCTGCTTCATTACGATCCACATAGATGACACCATAGCGTTTGTTCATCTCGATAGTTCCACAAGAAATGATATCAATGATGCCCCACATGGTATAGCCCAGCAGGTTTACGCCATCTTCAATGGCTTCGCCCATCTGTTCAATATGCGCCCGTAGATAATCAATTCGGTACGAGTCATGGATAGCACCATCCGCATCCGGTTGGTCATTTGCACCGATGCCGTTTTCTGCAATAAAGAGGGGCAGCTGATAGCGGTCATACATCTCGTTCAGCGAGATGCGCAGGCCCTTGGGGTCGATCTGCCAGCCCCATTCGCTGGTTTGCAGATACGGGTTTTTCTTGCCAGAAAGCAGGTTGCCGCTGGTGACCTCGTAATCCTTGTTGTTGGTGGAGATCATGGACATATAATAGCTAAAGCTCAGGAAATCCACCGTATTCTCCCGCAGGATCTCTTCGTCGCCCGGCTCCATCTGGACGGTAACGCCCAGCTCCCGGAACATCCGTCTGCTGTAGGCCGGATAGTAACCACGGGCCATCACGTCCGTATAGAAATAGTTCTTGTAGTTTTCGTCCAGAATGCCGCTCATCACATCGTCCGGGTCACAGGTGGCAGGGTAGCTGGTAAAGCGGGCAATCATGCCGCCCACCATGGAACCGGGAATCATCTCGTGGCAGAGCTTCACCGCCAGCGCATTGGCCACCAGCTGATGGTGGGTACACTGGAAGATAGCCTGATCGTAGTTTTCTTCCTGATCCTTGATCAGACAACAGCCGTTCCAAGGGTTGAACCGGGAGCAGTTGATCTCGTTGAACGGGAGCCAGTAATCCACCAGACTGCCCAACCGCTCATACAGGGTCTTGCAGTAGCGCAGATAGAAGTCGATCATCTGGCGGTTCTTCCAGCCGCCGTACTTCGTGATGAGGTTCACCGGCGTTGCATAGTGCAGAATGGTGGCAAACACCTTCATGCCACGCTTGTGGCACTCGGTAAACAGATCGACGTAATAGCGGATGCCTTCTTCGTTGGGCTGGGCATCGTCGCCGTTGGGGTAGATGCGTGCCCAGCTGATGGAGGTACGGAAAATTTTAAGCCCCAGTTCCTGCATCAGGGCCAGATCCTGCTTGTACGTATGGTAGAAATCGATACCCCAGCGGAACGGATAGTGCTCGATATCCTGTGCTGTCAGCGCCGTTTCAAAACGCTCGGTCGTCATGTTGATATCGCGGTTTTTGCGGCGCTGCGCTGCATCCCAGTCGGCATCAAACACTCGCAGATCCTGGGTATCCAGCCCTTTGCCGCCTTCATTCCAGGCACCTTCTGCCTGCGAGGCGGCAATAGCTCCGCCCCATAAAAAGTTCTGTGGAAAATGGCTCATCGTTCGTTACGCTCCGATTTCTTTCTGGACAGCTGCATCCTTCTTGATCATCACATAGGTCAGTGCAAAGGTGACCACAAAGGTTACGGCAATGCCCACCAGTGCAAAGACAAAGTTCATGGAATTGTTGGGGTCGATGAAAATGGCAATAGAAGTCAGACCGGTGGGGCCGAACACGATGCGCTTGACACCAGCCAGGCCGCAGACGATACCGCCTGCGCAGCCGCCGATAATGGATGCGATTAAGGGTTTCTTCAGGCGCAGGTTCACGCCGTACAGGGCCGGCTCGGTCGTGCCCAGAAGGGCGCTGCAGCCGGTGGAGATCGCCAGAGACTTGAAGCCTTTATCCTTGGCCTGTGCAGCCACAGCAAAAGCAGCGGCACCCTGTGCGATGTTTGCCACCAGGAAGCCGGGGCCCAGCATATCGTAGCCAAAGGCTTCGATTGCGGCCAGTGCCAGCGGGATGGTGACCGCATAGTGCATACCCAGCATGATAACGATGGGGCCAAACGCGCCAAAGAAGATGGGCAGCAGCCAGGGAGCATTGTTCTGGATGACCGCCAGCACGGATTCTAGACCCATACCGACCAGATTGCCCAGCGGACCCACCACGCAGTAGACCAGCGGAGTCATGATGAGTAGGGTGAGCATGGGGCGGAAGAAGAACTTGATGACCTTGGGGGAAACCTTATCCGCAAACTTCTGCACCCAGGAAGCCACATAGATGACCATGATTACCGGGATGACGGTAGAAGTGTAGGTTGCCAGAGTGACCGGCAGGAAGCCGAACATGGACACCGGCTCCTTTGCCGCCACCAGTGCGGTGTAGTTGGGGTGGACCATCATGAAGCCCAAGGTCATGCCCAGCATCGGGTCCACGCCGAACCGCTTGGACGAGGTGTAGGCCAGCATCAGCGGCAGGAAGTAGAAGGGCGCATCGCCTGCAATGCTGAACAGTTTATAGGTCGTGCCGGAAGAGTCCATCAGGCCCGCCATGGTCAGCAGCACTAGCACTACCTTGACCATAGCTGCGCCGGTAATGGCCGCGATCGCCGGGGTGAACAGGCTGGAGATGGTGTCCATGATGTGTTCCATCAGCTTGGGCTTCTCGCCTTTCAGATCGGCAGTCTCCACCGTATCCACCGTGCCGCCGGACAGACCGGTCAGCGCGATCAGTTCATTGTACACATGGTTGACGTCCGGTCCAATGATGACCTGATACTGTCCGCCCGTGTACATGGCGCCCATGACGCCTTTGGTCTTTTTGAGAGTATCGGTATCAAACTTGGCACTGTCTGCCAGTTGAAAGCGCAGTCGGGTAGCGCAGTGCACCAGACTTTGGATGTTCTCCTTGCCGCCGACCGCAGCCAGGATCTGAGATGCCAGCTGTTTGTAATCCATGATAGTTTCCTTTCCTGTTCCTGCAAAATGCCAACCTGCGTAAGCTGTCATTTTGGCAGATTTTCTCCAATTTGTTTTGTTCAATTTCCAAGAAAGACACGCAGACATTTTCCTCGGAATGTGGTATAATATTGGCTAGATTTGCAGGACGTCCTTGACTGTTTTTATTATATTTGACTATGCGCGCAAATTCAATGTTGCTTTCGCACGAAAGGAGTGTCAAAAAGGAAGATATGGATAGAGCCGAACTGGATGCTTTTCTGCGGCAGATCACACCACGGGAACAGTTTTATCTGGACAACCCCGGTGCCCCGAGCCCGCGTTTCAAAACGATGGAGCACCGCACGGTGCGCGGACGGGATGTGCTATACTTTCATTTGCAGGAACTGCCAAACGATGAGATCCATCTGCGCAAGGACTCCCGTTTTACGGATGTGCCTTACTATATGCACTCCAACATCAATATCAATTACATTTATGACGGGCATTGCGATTACCTCATCGACGATAAGCCCATTACTTTATACAAAGGCGATGTCTGCATCTTTGACCTGGATGTGGTGCGCCGTAAACTGACCCTTGGTCCAAGTGACATCGTAATAAATCTGAACATGACCAATGAATTTTTCGGGGACAGCTTTTTTCACAAGGCGGGCCGTCAGAACCTGTTCTCGGATTTCATGGTCCATGTGCTTTCCACCGGAAGCACCACGACCCACGACCATTACCTCATCTTCCGGGCAGGCAACAATCCTGAGATTGCCCGGCTGTTCGAACAACTGCTGATCGAATATTACGGAGATGCACCTTACCGGAAGCAAATGATCCAGGGCTATTTTGATCTGATCTTTTTGCAGCTTCTGCGTTTGCATCAGGAGGACTCCAACAATCAGTTGGTGCAAATCGCCACGACTCATTCCCAAAACGTGCTGAATATCCTTTATTATATCGAGGGCCACGCTGTTGATTGTACTCTGCTGGACCTTGCAACACAGTTCGGCTATCATCCTAAATATATTTCTGCCCGTCTGAAGGAAGTGACTGGCATGAGCTATAAGCAGCTACAGACCCGTGAACGGTTGAAACTTGTCTGTTGCCAGCTTTTACAGACTGATAATTCAATCCAGGAAATCGCACACAGCTGCGGTTTTAATAATATGACTGCCTTTTATCGTATCTTTGAAGAACAGCTTGGACAATCGCCCAACAAGTTCCGAAACAAAAAATAAGAATTGAAGCGTCTTTTCTACTCAGATTTTGGACGAACTAAAAGATTTGTATATAGCACAGTGATTATAGAGCCATTTCAGGTGTCGTGCAGAAATGCAGCGAGCTGAGATGGCTCTTTTCTTTTGAATAACGGCTCATTGAAGCTAAGGGCAGATTACAGGAAAGCAAGAGCCTTGCTTGGAGTTCCGTGACGCTGGCGTATCACAATATCGGTAAAATCGGAGAGGTAGTGGACAGACCCAAGGCGCTGGGAGATATCCGGGGTGTGTCGTACATCTATGGGCTGTTATACCGCTTTGGCCTGATCGACGTGCCAGACAAGGCTAAGGAGAAGATGGGAGGGAAGGAACACTAACGGTTGTGACTTGCGTTATGACGCACGATTTAAGTAAAATCAACAGGACTTCGAAAATATTTTCGTAAATTTGTAGTTGACAACTAAAACCAATCGCGGTATAATCAAGCCGAAAACACCAATTTGGTGTTAAAAAGTCCAAATTAAACCATTGCAAAACAACCTAAAAAATGAGAAGGAGGCCCCTCGATGCGTGATGACAACAAGCTCTACCGTGAAAAGAGATACGTTGAAGTGGACGTTCGCTTTACACCTGATGGCAAGATCCGCCCTCTTGCCATCAACTACGACAAAAGCCATATCTATGGAATCGACCGTGTTTTGGCTGTCAGGCGTGGCACATCGCGCCTTGGCGGGAAGGGGCAGTGCTTCACCTGCATGATCTGCGGGCAGAAGCGGAATCTTTGGCTTGAACAGGGCAAGTGGTTCGTGGAAGCCTACTGCTCCGTGCCGGAAAGCCGTGCTTCGTAATGGCAAGGTACTTATCCCGCGCAGACCTTTC
>ENA-OROH01000781-OROH01000781.1-human-gut-metagenome-genome-assembly--contig:-NODE-781-length-34757-cov-51.147859_pt1 | contig 34757 bp, 45 predicted proteins | sample MGYA00242125_ERZ509042 | MGnify/ENA primary metagenome ERZ509042 (study PRJEB26280, sample SAMEA2338738) | human gut metagenome | biome: human gut; feature: human-associated habitat; material: faeces... | reverse complement strand
CTAAAGAAGCAGCAGCTAAAGAAGCAGCAGCTAAAGAGGCAGCAGCTAAAGAAGCGGCAGCTAAAGAAGCAGCCGAACCTACGGGCGATGATTCCAAATTGGAAAAGCTATTAGATAAGTACCAGCACCCAATCACGTTGCGCGCTATTGAAAACTTGAAAGCAAACGGACACGAGGCTATGCTGAAGCCGTCTCGTAATAAAATGGGCTGGTTTTGTAGAAGCGTAGAGGCTAATAAACTGATATTAGACGAGACCGAGCGCATTATAGCAGAGGAACAGAAAGCCCTCTTTGCAGACGGCTCGGGCGCAGAACAGCATCTTAAGGAAATCGGCGCGTTCGCAATGGCGAGAAAGAAAGCGAGTACGTTCGGCCGTCAGTCGGCTATCATGGATAAGTTCCCCGTAACATTAGACGGAATAGATAAGAGCCAGCACATGGAAAAACTTGGAACAGCAGCCCGTATGTGTATGCTTGGTAAGTTATTCAGTTCAGACCAATTTAAGGAGTATTTAGAGCCCTACGGACTTACTTCTATGGCACAGCTCCCAATTGACAAGGTTAATGAGTTTTACCAGCACATGCTAACTTCATGTATGTATAACGTTGATAAAGAACAAGACTAATGGAAGAAAAAGTGATAGACCACACAAGTAGGGAACACGCCCTACTTTCCCCGAGTAGTTCACACCGTTGGCTGGTTTGTACACCAAGTGCACGCCTGGAAGATAAGTACGGCGAGGCAAACGGAAGCAGTAGAGCGTCCGAAGAGGGTACAGTAGCGCACGAGCTGGCAGAAGCCATTCTACAACAGTATCTAAAGGGTGATTTTATGCTATTCATTGACGAGCCTGTAATACCCAAAGAGATAGCAGAAAGCGAATATTATAGCACCGAGATGCTTAACTATGTACTGGAATACGTTCTTATGTGTGTTAACATCTACGAAAGCTATGAAAAGGCCGAAATGATTATAGAGGGCAAATTTGATTTAGCAATGTACGCTAAAGAATGTTTCGGTAGTTGCGATTGCGCTATAATAGCAGAAGAAGAGGTGCACATCGTAGACCTTAAGTATGGCAAGGGCGTACAGGTTGAGGCCGAGAACAACCCGCAGTTGAAAATGTATGCACTTGGTGCTATCCGTTCATTGCCGCCCGATACACAGTCTAAAATTAAAACAGTGCACATGTCTATCGGGCAGGTACGATTAGGTCACATGCCAACGTTTACCATGTCACATGCTGATTTAACGCACTGGGCTATTCACGAGTTAAGGCCAAAAGCTACTTTAGCGTTCGCAGGCGAGGGAAAGACCGTAGCAGGCGAGCACTGTAAATTCTGTAAATTCAAGGCACAATGCAGGGCACAAAAGGACGCGCTATTAGCCGAGTTCGATAACCACGAGGATGCCAACAAACTAACGAATGACGAGATAGGCGACATACTTAACAAGTCGGATATGTTCATCTCTTGGCTCGAGGCGGTAAAAATGCACGCACTAAGTGCAATTAATAAGGGTGAGGCGGTAAAAGGCTGGAAACTCGTAGAGGGAAGAAGTGTACGCGTAATATCCGACCCCGATAAGGCCGTAGAGACGCTTTCGAACGCCTTGAACGTTGAACCCGATACATTCTATAACAAAAAGATTAAGGGCATAGGCGACCTTGAAAAGATTGTTGGTAAAAAGCGGTTGGCATTATTGCTTGACGGCAATATAGTGAAGCCCGCAGGAGCGCCCACACTTGCAAAGGAAAGCGATAAAAGGGCGGCAATCAGTTCAGCCCTTGATGATTTCGAGGAAACTTCATAAAGAATATTAACGAATGAACCAACGTATTAGATAAAGCGTTATATTTGCATCAACGAATTAAAAACAAAGAATTATGAAAACTAACAAAGGTATTTTATCGGACGAAGAATTGAAAGAACGTGCAGGTTTTTGGAACAAAAAACAGTTCCGCACATGGACTAAAAAGGAAATGAACCGCGATGCAGCGAAAATGCAAAAGATATTGGCGGCTATCAAGGACTTAACATTAGAAGAAATCTATGCAGAGCGAAAGAAGTACCGAGGCTCTTTGCGCTGTGCACCCCTGAAAGATATAGAATACGCTATTTCGATAGCCCCAAAAACTTTTAGAGTTAAACAAGGTTAACAGAATGAACAACCTACCGATTTAATTGTTATATTTGCATCGCCTAATTAAAAACATAGAATTATGAAAAAAGAGTATTTTAGCTTAGTAGAAATGGTAGACCGCGAGAACGGAGAACAATTTGATTTCACATTGGAAATCGGGCTGGAAGAAATAGAAATGCGCTTTATCTCCGTATCGGAGTTCCTTAATGATGTTATTTATTTGCTACTGAACTACGATACGGATAAGTACATATTAATATTGGAAGATGATGCAAAAAGGATAATGGTAGAGGTTGAATAATAAAAGATGTTAATCAAATGAACAAAATCAAGTTTCATTTGTTATTTATAGAACAAAAACGGAAAGTCTGAACCGATTAGAGGACAAAAAGAAAAACAAAGTTATTATGAAAGCAATGGTTAAAAACGTGAGATTAAGCTATGTACGTGTATTTGAAGCAGCCCAAGTGAATGGAGTAGGTGAGGCAAATTACAGTGTATGTCTACTCATCCCGAAAGGCAGCCCTGAAGCGGCAAAACTGAAACAAGAAATTCAAGCAGTAGCCGAGGAAATGAAAACGAAGTTCCCAAAACTTAAGGGTCAGATGCCGAAGATGTGGGGCAACCCGCTAAGAGACGGTGACGAAGAAAAAGACGGTGCCGAATACCAAGGTATGTACTTTATCAACGCAAAGCGCAAAGAGAAACATGGCGCACCGCTCGTTATCAACGGAGCAAAGCAGTACATCACCGAAAAAGAAGAACTGTACAGCGGTTGTTATGGTAATGTCTCTATCTCGTTGTTCCCTTATGAGTTCACAGGTAAATACGGTGTAGGTGTAGGACTTAATGCCATTCAAAAGACAAAAGACGGCGAGCGCTTGGACGGCGGTGCATCTATTGACGACTTCGATTTCGAAGATGATTCGGACATGAACCTATTTAACTAATCAGCAAAAAAAAGTATTAATGAGTAATAACAGACGGGGCGTAAAAACCCCGTCACAAAGTAAAAAAATGGGAAAATCAGATAGCTACATTAACGAAAAAGGTGTTAGAATTTCAAAGGCAACAGGAAAGCCCGTAAAGAGGTACACAAAACGAAATAAAGAATACTGGGCTGCGCGAATGGGCGGAACGTTTATTGTTCAGAACGCGCAGCAACCAACCGTAGAGGCGAACCCCTTAATAGAGGAACTTCAAAGCCTGTACAGTGATGAAGAAATACAGGGAATTATTGGCCTAAAGAAAGACAGCGCACCCGTAGAACTCGTTGAGATACCGAACAAGAAGAAAAGCGAACTGGACGAGGGAAACACAGGGTTTTTAATTGCATCTGATTGGCACGCTGATGAGGTTGTTAAGGCTTCCACTGTATTAGGTAAGAACGAGTACAACAAGGATATTGCCGAACAGCGTATAAAAAACTTCTTCGCGAATGCTGTCTACATGATTAAGAAGAAACCCGTAGATAATTTGGTAGTCGGCTTGATTGGCGATATGATTGGCGGATACATTCATGACGAGCTGGCACAGACAAACAGCATGTCGCCAATGCAGGGTGTTAGTTTCGTTAAATCCTTGATTATTTCAGGCTTGAAAAAGATACATGACGAGCTGCCCGATTTGCAACAAATCACTATCGTAGGTATATGCGGTAATCATTCGCGTACAACTCGGAAGATGCAGTTTAGCAACGGCTTCGCAATGAACCATGAATATTTCATGTATAAGGATATTGAACAGACCTTAACTCTTATGGGGCTAACTAAGTTTAAATTCGTTATTCCTGAAAGTGAGTTCGCCTATTTAGATGTCTACGGAAAGAAAATTTTGTTCTGTCATGGGCACCAGTTTAGGAGTGCGGGCGGTATCGGAGGTATATACCCGAGTATGTTTAAGTGGTATGCAAAAATGAACCAAACCATACAGATAGACAAGGCGTTTATAGGCCATTACCACGCATCTATCTATACTAAAGAGGTCTGTGTAAACGGCTCGTTAAAAGGCTATGACGCATTCGCAATGGGCAAGGGACTGGCCTATGAAGTGCCCCAACAGACATACGTAATTTTGAATGAGAAGCGCGGGTTTATTTTCTACTCACCCGTTTTCGCTGACTAACTAATAGACCCCCCTTATTTGTTAACAATATACAAATAAGGGGCTTTTCTTTGTTTATCTCAAACCTTTACCCTATCTTTGTCGTTATAATTATTAGAAACCAATAAAAACTATATAAGTATGAAACATTTATTTATCGACTTCGAAACATATTCGGATGTAGACATTAAGAGTAGCGGAAATTACAAGTATTCTGAGAGTGACAATTTCGAAATAATGTTGTGTGGCTACATGTGGGATACCGACACAAGGGTATCACTCATCGACCTAACCAAAGCTGACGGGTATGGTGAGTTTATGAAGCTGTTCCGAGAAGTAGCCGAGGACGAGGATACTACGATAGTCGCCCACAATGCCACGTTTGAGCGCGTCTGCTTAATGAACTACGGAATAAACATAAGTCCTATGCGCTTCTTCTGTACCGCCAATATGGCGCTCTATTGTGGCCTACCCGCTTCACTTGACGCGGTATCTCAGATACTAAACCTTTCCGATAAGAAGTTAGGTACGGGTAAAGCATTGATACGATTTTTCTCTGTTCCATGCAAGCCGACAAAGACGAACGGCATGCAGACCCGCAATCGTTCAGTAGACTACCCCGAGAAATGGGAAGAGTTTAAAACTTACTTAGAATATGATGTTCTGTCGGAAAAGGAGATATTTGCAAAACTATCGGTTTTTGAGTTCCCACAGAGCGAGCAACTTATATATGCAGCCGACCAACGTATAAACGACTACGGCATATTAGCCGATGTCAAGTTTGCAGAACAAGCCGCGCTACTGGATGCGCAGCACAAAGAAAAATTAGAGAATGAAGCACTAACCAAGTACGGGATAACATCCCTTAAATCAATGCCACAACTTAAGGACTTTATATTTGATAACACAGGCGTTGAAGTTACCACTTTGATAAAGGCAGAATTGCCTAATGTAGTCGCTAAAATAAAAGCGTCAACTATGCCCGAGGAAAAGAAGCAAGCGGCTTTAGACGTACTTTCCATGCGCGTAGAGGTCGGTAAAACTTCGAATGCTAAATATACCGCGATACTTAATTGCGTTGGAAAGGGAAACCGAATACGCGGCCTATTCCGTTATTACGGTGCGTCTCGTACTGGCCGTTGGGCTGGTCGCTTGGTACAGTTGCAGAACCTACCGCAAAACCATTTAGAAGACCTTGATAGCCCGCGGGAACTCGTTAAGCGCGGTGAGTTCGAAGCTATGGGCCTGTTTTACGAGAAGCCGACACATGTTATATCGCAGCTTATACGCACCGCCTTTATTGCGCCTGAGGGCTATACGTATTCCGTAGCTGACTTTTCCGCGATTGAAGCGCGTGTAATCGCGTGGGTTGCTAATGAGAAATGGCGGTTAGAATTGTTCAAGGACCCGCACAGCGATATATATTGCGCGTCAGCCTCTAAAATGTTCGGCGTGCCTGTTCATAAAGGGGATGAATTAAGACAGCGCGGAAAGGTTGCCGAACTCGCACTTGGATACGGTGGCGGTATTAACGCACTCACCACAATGGACACTAAGAAAGCGTTAAAAGAAGAAGAAAAACCCGAAATTTTGTATAAATGGAGAGAAGCTAATAAAAAAATCGTATCTTTGTGGAAGTCTTTAGAAAACGCTGCAAAAACTTGCATAGGTACACGTAGACCAGTAGTCTACACAATAACAGAAAAGGCGCAAATTGTTTTTAATTATGAATTTGGTGCAATGACTGTTAAATTACCAAGCGGCCGAAAACTTTTCTACCCGTCCGCGCGTTTATCAAGAAGAACCATAACAACGGCATCCGATTCATTCGAGGTGCAGGATATTAGTTATAAGGGACAAAACCAAATTACGGGGAAGTGGGAAACACTCCACACGTATGGCGGTAAACTAACGGAGAACATTGTACAAGCTATTAGCCGCGATTTGCTGGCGCAGGCGATATTCAATGTTTTTGATATGGGTTATAATATCGTGTTGCATGTGCATGATGAGATAGCCGCCGAGATACCGAAAGACGGTAACGAGGAAAACGTACTGAATGATATGTGCGTAGCAATGGCACAAGCGCCCGATTGGGCCGGGGGTATTGCGCTACGTGCCGCAGGATATTTAACTGATTATTACAAAAAGGATTAGGAAAAATGGAGATTAGAGATTTAAAAATTAACATTGCAACCGCGGCGAGCGCGGTGTCAACGTCTTGGAAAAACAAGGTGTTAACATGGGGCGAGTTCGTAGTTCTCATGTCAAGCGCACGCGTTACGAATGAGACGTACCGCGAGTTTATGTCTATGCCCAAATCGGAGCAGGGACGAGTAAAGGACGTCGGCGCATTCGTTGGCGGCGAGTTGCTGGGAAGTAAAAGAACCAAAGCGAGCATAGGCGACCGTAGTATCGTGGCACTTGACATCGATTTTGGAGAAAAAGACTTCGCAGAACAGTTTGCAGCTGTTATGCAGTGTGCGTTCTTCATTCATGGAACGCACAAGCACAATGCCGATAAGGGTGTGTACCGCTATCGTATCCTTATGCCAACAAGCCGCCCGCTTGATAGCGAGGAATACGAGGCAGTTGCTCGAAAGGTTGCCGAGCTAACAGGCATGGACTTGTACGACCGCACAACATTCCAGCCCGAACGGTGTATGTTCTATCCGTCCGTATCCAGTGATATGGCGTACTACTTTGAGGACTACACCGACAAGTACCCGAACGTGTTAGATGTAGACAGAATACTCGACATGTACGAGGACTGGAGCGATACGACCGAGTGGGCATACCACAAGGACGAAAAGGGCGAAGCACGCAATCTTGCAAAGGAGCAACAAAGCCCGCTCCTTAAGGTCGGCTCAGTCGGTGACTTCTGTCGCGCCTACACGATTACGGAGGCTATCGAACGATACCTACCCGAGATATACCTACCAACGGATAAAGAGGGCCGCTGGACTTATACAGGCGGCTCGACTTCGGGCGGTATGATTGTCTATGATGATTTGTTTGCGTATTCACATCATAGTACAGACCCGATACAGGGAAGCCACGTATATAACGCCTACGACCTTGTGCGTATCCACTTGTTTGGTAAGTTGGATAAGCGTACGGGTAGCAAGGTTTCTGTTACGGAAATGAATAAGCTCGTTTATCAAGACGAGAAAGTCAAAGCTATGTTAGCGAAGAAGAACGGAGAAGAAGCCGCAGAAACACTCGCGGAGTTTTCAGTTCTAAAGGTTGATGATGTCGAAGTGCTGGACGTGGAAGAAGTTACGAGCGGAGCAAAGAGATTAACCGCGGACGAAATAGCCGAACAGATAGCCGAGGTATCCGCCAAATTAGAGGACGACGGCAAGGGGGGCCTGCAAAACTCGTCTAAAAACATCTCTATTATTCTACGTAGCGACCCAATGATAGGGAAGTTAATAGCGCGCGACTTGTTTAAGGATAGACGCGTAGTAAGCCGCCCACCACACTGGAGACTGAAAGATACTTCTTTAGACTTTCAAGATGTAGATTTTGCAGGCATACGTAAACATATAGAGGACATTTACGGCATATCCAGCGTGCAGAAAATAGATGATGCTATCGCACTGGAAGCAGAGCATAACGCGTTTCATCCGATACAGGACTACCTTAACGGGCTAAGCTGGGACGGGATACCGCGCGTTGAAAATCTGCTAATAGATTACATGGGTGCAGAGAACTGCCAATATAGTAGAGAAGCGATACGGGTTATGCTGGTCGGTGCAGTTAAGCGCGTGTTTGAAAAGGGTTGCAAGTTCGATACTATGTTAGTAATGAAGTCGGAACAGGGTGCGGGCAAATCTACTCTTATCCGTAGGCTTGGCAAGAACTGGTTTAGTGACAGCTTAACCTCTATGGACGGTAAGGATGCGTTCGAACAGTTACAGGGTAATTGGTTGATAGAGGTTGCGGAGTTGTCAGCTATGCGTAAATCAGAGGTTGAGAGCATTAAGAACTTTATTTCGAAAACAGAGGATAGCTTTAGGCCCGCATACGGTCGCGTCACTAAAAATTTCCCCCGCCAGTGCGTGTTCTTCGGAACAACGAACAAGGATGATTTTTTAAAGGACGCAACGGGCAACAGACGCTTTATCCCTGTCGAAGTTAAAGCCAACGACAACACACATTTCTTGTTTGAACCCGCATTCGAGGAATATGTCGACATGATTTGGGCCGAGGCGGTTTCTATGTATAGACGCGGTGTCAGCACATTACTATCTAAGGAATGCGAGGCGGTAGCCGAAGAACGTAGAGAGGCACACTTAGAACGTAGCTCATGGGCAGGCGAGGTTGAAAAGTACCTTAGTATGCGCGTGCCCGCTGATTGGGACACCATGCAGAGAGACGAACGCGTAATGTACGCTAATAACTATGACGAGAGCCTAACACCAGCGGATAACAAGCCAATGCAAACCGCGTGTGTGCGTGGTATCATTACAGAGGTCTGCGGAGCGTCACCGACCGACAAACGGATAGTATATGAGATTAAAGAGCTTATGTTGAGTGTTCGCGGCTGGGTAATGTCAGACCGTAAAGAAAGTACAACGGCATACGGTTTTCAGCCCACATACGTTAGGGTAAGTTAATTTGCAGACTAATTACGGCTTTATTCATAAAGGATGTTAACGATATATACAACCTATTGGATAAAGCCGTATATTTGTAGTGTTGAAAGGAACTAAAGACCCCACCAGCGTACTAAAATGCAAAAGGCTGGTTGAAAGATTAAATTCGTAAGACGAGAAAATAAGCAAACGTATCTCGAAAGGGTTAAATGAAAGTTCGGTAACCGATTAAATGAAGCTATAAAGCTTAAATCTTTAGAAACCTTACAACAAACAAAAAGAAAGTTAATAAGGCAATCAACGGTGAACCTTTCAAAGCGTCCGTTGTTTATTAAGTATAACAACAAATTAAAAACAAATGATTATGAAAAAGTTAGTAGTATTAGCAGTGTTAGTGTTTGCAAGTGTATCAGTGTTTTCGCAGATTACAAGTCAAGGTAAACCCGAAGTATTAAAAAGTTTCCGCATGGGCGTATGTAAGTTGATTGATACGAACGGGGCGATTTCAATAGTAGCAAAAACCAAAGAGGCCGCGGGGCTTGAACTTACTGTTGATTTGGGAACACCACAAGAAGCGGATGCCATTATAAGTTCAATGATTGACTACACCCCGAAACGAGGCGAAACAGTGGACTTAAACAACCCGTCAAACAATACAGCGTATTATCAGAAACTTAATGGTACATGGGTTATAGTTAGCGCGGGCGGTGCGGCTTCCATAGCAGTAAGCAAAGGCGAATTAAAAAAGATGTTAATAGCAATTACCGAGTGAACCAAATCAATTTATAAACGTTTATATAGTATCAACAATTTAAAAACAAAGAGTTATGAAACTTACAAAAGTAGAATTTATCGTGAAAGGTGAGAAAGTAAAAGAATATATTAATTTGGAACACGTATCGCGTCTCTTATGGATAGACGGAACGCCGTATGTGGGAATGGTCGGACAGACGTTTACAAGGCAATTGGCGGCGGAATACGAAGAGTGTTTCATTGGACTAATAGACCTATAAAGCCATGATTGAGATACTGAAAGTTAGATACAAGAAACGCGGGGGGTGGGATACCTTTCTACTTTCGGAAAAGCAAATCTTCCCAACAGTGGAGAAAGCAAGGGAATATTTTAAAGAAAAGTTAGAAACAAATAAAGTAGTTTTGTATTATGCAGAAAAATTATAAAGTGAAAAAGGTGGCAAAGCCCGAAGCCGACAACGTTCGAGCATATAACGTAGGCGCATCCAATTACGCAAAGCATAAGATTCAACCTTGGGACATTTGGTTAGAATATAAGCTTAACCCTTGGGACGCGGATATAGTCAAGCGGGTACTAAGGGATAAGCCAACGGACGGGCGAAAACTTGACTACGAGAAGATAATACATATTTGCAAAGAACGTATAAGGCAGTTAGAAAATGGAGAATGAGATTACAAGACTTTTGGATAAGCGTATTAAACTTATTAGGACTATCCGAGGAAACCCAAACCCCTCAAAGATGTACAGGGAGCTGGAGCAATTGGATAAGCAAATTGAAAAGGCGCTGGGCAATGAAAGAGATAATTAGTGAGAAGTATTTAGAGCGCACCCTATCCGACAAGATAAACAAGGGCGGTAACGCGTGGTGCATTAAATTGCTATCCACGTTTATAAAGGGCCTGCCTGATAGGATGATACTATGCAATGGCGGATACGTTTGCTTTGCCGAGATAAAGACAACAGGAAAGAAACCGACCGCAATACAAAAGTTTATTCATGAGCGATTGAACAATTTAGGTTTCAAAGTGTTTATAGTAGATGGCAAAGAGAGTTTAAACGAAGTATTAGAACATATTAAAAACAAATCATTATGAACCCAAAGAAAGTAAAAAAAGAAATTGAATACAAGTTAGGATTGTATTTCGGTATTAAGAGCGGTGCGCTTGGTGTCAAAGAGGGTAATCAGTACGGGACGCTGGACGAGATTAGGGCGCAACTGGAAGAGGAAATAACCGCGGATGTGAAGTACCTTTCAATTAAGTATCTGCGTACCCCGCCACCCGAAACAGATTTTAAGAGCGTGTGTATTTATTACAAAAATCATCTAATGAACTTATAAAATGACTAACTATGTAACTCTAAACGTGGCCTGCCAATCAGGTAAGACCGAGATAAAGATAAACGGTAAGACAGTTAAAACCGCTAAGGAGATAGAAACCGCGATTAAGAAAGTAGATTCCGCCGAACATTCGGCCCTACTTCAAAACCTATTAATGTTAGTGAGGACTTTAGAATGTTAAAGAGAGAACAATTGCATGCGTATCAAGAAAAGGCCGTTGAACTTATACTTGACAATCTTAATTGCGGACTGTTCTTAGATATGGGTTTGGGTAAAACGGTTAGTACCCTGACAGCGATACAGGAACTAAGGTCAATGGGTTTCATTGACAAGGTGCTAATCATCGCCCCGAAAAAGGTCGCACAGGTAACTTGGAAAGACGAGATAAAGAACTGGGAGCATTTACAAGGTTTACGTATCTCTGTGATAGACGGAACAGCCGCGCAGCGTAAAGCTGCCATGTTGGCAGACGCTGACATATATACTGTCAGTCGCGATAACGTTGTTTGGCTTGTGGTTGAGCATGGCGGGGTAAAGTTGCCCTATGATATGGTAGTCATTGACGAGCTATCCAGTTTTAAGAACCCAGCTTCGAAGCGTTTTAAGGCGCTAAGACGCGTCCGTAAATTTATACCGCGAGTTGTAGGTCTTACTGGTACGCCTGCCCCTAACGGGCTGATAGACCTATGGTCGCAGATGTATTTAATTGACGAGGGTAAACGGCTGGGCAAAACAATCACAGGTTACCGAGATAGATTCTTTACCGCTGGTAAGCGTAATGGTGATATAGTCTATGAGTACATCCCCAAAGCACCAGCAGAGGAAACCGAAAAAAAGATAAGCGACCTGATAAAAGACATTTGTTTATCCATGAGTGCCGAGGACTATTTGAAGATGCCCGACAAGCTGATATACTATGACAAGGTAAGGCTATCAGATAAGGACATGAAAGCTTATAAGGCCTTTGAACGTGAACAGGTGTTAGAGTTTATAGAAAGTGGTGAGACCGTTACGGCCGCGTCTGCGGCTGCACTCAGCAACAAGTTACAGCAGTTTGCGAACGGCGCTATGTATGACGCAGACCGAAAGGTGTTGCAACTCCATGACGAGAAGATAGAGAAGTTAAAGGAACTCGTAGAGGCCGCGAACGGGCAACCCGTATTAGTCGCATACTCGTTCCAGCATGACCTATCTAAGATAATGGATGCACTTAAGGAGTATAAGCCCGTCAAGTTAGAGAAGCCCGAGCAGATAGCCGATTGGAACGCGGGAAAGATTAGCGTACTGATTACGCATCCAGCGTCCGCGGGTCATGGACTTAATTTGCAAAAGGGCGGGCACATCGTGATATGGTACGGCCTTACGTGGGCGCTGGAGCTATACCAGCAGTTCAACGCGCGCTTATACCGTCAAGGACAAACGAAGCCCGTCAGCATACACCACATCATAACTGAGGGTACCGTAGATGAAAAGATAGTCCGAAGCCTTGACGGCAAGGATACTACGCAGCGCAGCTTAATGGATGCAATCAAAGAGATTATCGAAATATATAAAAAAGGTTAACAAAAAGAACAACTTAATGTTTTATTCGTTATCTTTGTATTACTAATTAAAAAAAAAGAAGATTATGAACGATTTAAAGGTTTTGAATTTAGAAAAGTATGTAGGGAGCCGAGTAACCACGTACGAGGTACACAACGCTTTAGTAGTTGGTTATGTAAAGAATGGTGTAAGTCTACTCATAGTGGAGCGCGAGGGCGGTTGGCGCGAGCCTGATATAAACGACGTAATATTATTAGATGGCAGGGAGGAGGAGTTTTGGTACGTAACGCTGGCCGAGATAAAGCGCATCACCCTTAAACCTACGCTCCGCGATATGGTAGGTCTCGACGTTATGTATCAAGGAAAGCCACGTAGGTGCGTAGGATACAACGAGGGCCTAAACGCCGCCATACTGCAAAAGAACGGTGGCTGGGTGAAGTTTTCCAAGGGTGATGTGATAGGTGTCCGAGAGGATTTGGATGCGGGTTTTGAGTATGCAGATTATAACGAAGTAGAAGTATTATGAATGCAAGGGAGAAAGATTTAGAAAAGTTCGTAGGTAAGACCATATCGGACGGCGGAAGCAAATCACTTTTTAAGTGCGTGGGCTACAATCTCATAGCAGGGCTGCTCATTACAGAGGCGAGCGAATACGGTTGGCACAGGCTTGATACAAGTGGTGTGGTATATAGAGAATGTGAAAGTTATTGGTATTTAAACCCTTTAACAGCGAGGATAGTAAAATGACAGCAAAGGAAATGATAGGTTTACAGGTAAAGACTGTAATCAAGCAAAAAGAAGTAGTAACGCGGGTAGTAGGTTTCGCGAGTGACGTTTGGGCGATTATAGCATGGGACGGCGGTTTCGCCAAAGACAAGCTAACCCCTGATGATGTGATAGTGTTCGACTGTACGGGTTACTGGTATAGAGAGGTAGACCACTTAATAGTAACAGAGGCTGAAAGATTATCGGCGGGGAACTTGCTTAGCGAAGTCGGTACAGTGGAGACACCTCTAACGGATTACATCTACCCAGCAGTGCCCGAGGAGCTGCCAGTGTTACCGCCCGAACCCGAAGTACCCGAATTTATTGAAGTATTATAAAAGTACGGAAGCAAAAGATTTAGTAGGAAAAAGGATTTGTTCAGACTATTTAGAGGACTCCCTAAACGCGCCCGCGGGGGCAGAGTTCAAGGTAGTAGGGTACACCACCTACGGGAAATGCATAGTAGACGGGGGTCTGACAGGCTGGCGCTACGTGTGCAAATACGACCGAATAGTCGAGGAGTGCGATTTCTATTTGTATCTCAGTACCAAGGATATAACCAAAGTGTTATAACAAGTTAATAAGGCAATAGCGGCGAACCTTTTAAAGCGCCCGCTGTTTATATAGTATAACAACTTAAAAACTGGATGATATGGAAGCAAAAGATTTAGTAGGTAAATGGGTAAAAGGCTGGGAGCAGACAAACCCCGAATATGCGGATGCGCCCGCGCTGGTTGTAGGATATAACATGCATGGTTTCGCGGCGCCGAACATTATCGTAGAGAACTTGTACGGCTGGGGCTGGGAGAAGCCCTCAGGCAGCGATGTAGTTAAGATAACTTGTGAGGGTTACAGTTACGCGAACCCCGCATTAGTAACTATCTGTGATACGCCCGAGGGTGAGCTGGACTATGATACGGACGGCCAATGTCTGAATGTGCTCATAGACCTACCGCCACAAACGACAATGTCGCAGATACGCGAATTGGAAATGGCGGGGTATAAGTTCACTCGCGATTCGGGCGGCTGGACTATAAAGAACCCTGAGGGCGCTACGGTTGGTTGGGCGGACACGTTATCAGGAGTGGAGCCATGAGGGAAATAATAAGAATAGCCCGCCAGCGTGCGGGCGAACGGGTAGTTAAGACCTACTCAGAGGGATGCACCCTTAGTGGCTGGATAGTAGGATACGAAGATGATATGCTGGTAGTGGCGCACAACTGCGACAGGGTTAGGGGGATAACAACCCGCTGCGCAAAGAACCCTGTCCTACTGGCTGAGCCGCCTTGCAAGACGAAGCACACCATTCTAACCGCGCCGACAGGGTTACGTCCGTATGAGGATAGGAACGAGGATAACAAGTTTTACTCATGGGTCGGTCGGCATATCGGTAGGGTCGCGTTCTTTAAACCGTACGGCCCGAAGCAGAAAGGGCTGATAGTAGGCCACAAGGACGGTATGGTAGTTATTAGGGTGATGTACACCAAGGTATCTAAGTTCGCCTGTGAGCCGGCGGGGGAAGATTACAACAGTATCCTTGACTACAACACACATAAGGCCGCAGGCAAGCTTAAAATGCTATATACGGACGTGTTGGTAAGCAAGAATGATTTGAGGTTAACAAAATTGGTAGGAATAGAAAATATATGTTAGTTATGTGGATAGATATTTTATTGGTTATATTGGGCATGCTGGTATTCGTTAGTTCGATTGTACTCATACTCGGCTCTGCAATGGCAGAAGCGTTCGGCCCGAAGAACAAAGTGAGATTTATAGGTTTGTGTTTCATAAGCGGGGTGGTAGCCGCGGTCGGGTTCGTCCTATTGGCGAGCATCATTAATGGGGTGTCTAACTTAATAACGGGGGTGTGATATGGATAAAGAACGTGAGATTAGTTTTAAGGTAATCGGTGAGGCCCTGAACATTCATCAGTTCATTATATGGGAGTTCGTCCGTAGGTACGGATACGATAAGGGAATAACGAAAGACAGGAAAGGCCGCGGGGTAGTCCAGTGGCATAAGGCAAATCTTTGGATAGACAAGTTAGCTAAGTATCTGAAGTTTCAAGAGTACAGTTATAAGCAGGAAATAAACAAGGGCCAATACACCTATATAAGTCGGGAACGTTTCCAGCGCGAAAAGGAAAGTGAACAGGACGTTGAAAGGGAGTACGGCGTGAATGATAAAGCACAGGTTATACGGACTACGAAGTTTGCAAACGGGGGCGTTCAAGTATGGGTTTGGAACTGGCTAACTTATACATGGCAATTGACAAAATGATAGTCAAGTAAGGAGGCTCGATAGCATTTTGATAGGCCTTAAAACATAAGTAACCGCCTTTTAAAAGTGATACATATAGAGGGTTTTAGGTTACAAAGTGTCAAAGCGTACAGGGTAAGAACTACTTTGTACGCTTTTTTTATGCACCCCCCCGTCAGAACGCTCAGAACGCACTATAATGTAACGTTAAATGGGGGTTATTGACTTATCAATCAAGTGATTGTGCTATTTTTTGGGGTGCTAAAAGGGCCCTGTTTTTCTTTACCATATTTGACACTCGAAATAGTACAATCATATCAAAATCAGCCCTTTAATATATATTTAACGACACCTCTTAGTGAATATACATAGAAACATAGGAATGAAATTACTATCTTATTTATAGGGATATTATAGTTAATAACAGTTAAATGGAAAATAAGAGAACATTCTAAAATAAAGTTATAGGGAATCAGAATAAGGCAACGAAAAAAGGGGGTTAAATGCCTGATTTTTAAATAACTCTACTTTTGGCCCTTTTTACGAATGTTTACAGATTTGTAGGGCGCTTGATTTTTGTAAAGAAAAATACGTTAATAGATTGTTAAAATGAAAATGCGCAGATTTGGAAGATTTGTTTTTGACTAAAAATGCGTGTAAGGAATTTTTGTAGTATTCGTGTGGCGAAACTCAGTTATATTGTGATTAGTTGGAAAAGGTATGTACTTTTGTGCCTCTCACGTTTGAGAGAAGATAAGACCGCGCACCCGCGCGCGTACATTATATAATAGGAAACAACTATGGCAGGCAGAAAGAAAACGGGCTCGGCCGATACAACCGAGAAGATTACTAAGGGCATGGCGAAAGGAACGCCACCGCCCGTACCTGAGAACGTAGGCAGGTGCAAAGAGCTCTACGAGGTATTGAACGTTCGTGGTATTAAGGGTGTGCAGTTAAGAACCGCGCAGGAATGTTTAGATTATGTTAGCGAGTACCTACATTGGTGCAGGGCGAACCCTCTAACGAAATACGAAATGATTAAAGGAGGGCAGTCGGCTGGCGAGTTAATCGCCGTTCCGATGAAACGTTCTCCGAGTGTCGGGGCGTTCTGTCTTTTCATCGGCTGGAGCATTAAGGAGTTCAACAAGAACCGCGAGAAGCTGGAGAAGACAATCGCAGATAGCGACGAAGCTATCGAACTGTATTACGGTTACTCTCTGATTAAGGAACTGATAGAAACCGATATGGACGAGGGCGCGCTCGCTGGTTTAGTGGATGCTAACTACATGGCTAAATTGCGAGGACTACGAGACCTTAAGGACGTAACAAGCAACGGTAAAGAAGCAGGCACAAAGGCTATGCAGGTTAACGTACTGTCTGCCGAGGCAGTAGATAACATCAAGAAGTTAGGGGGTATCTAACACTTGTTAGGTTTGCCATGGCATCACGAGAAACTAAGAGAGGTTACAACGTTCGTTAGTTTGTGCCGGCACCATGGCAAATTAGTTGAAAGTATAACGCGCCTTAGTTTCTCTGCGCTTAAACTCTATTAAACTGTAATGCCACAAGGGTTTTAACTACCTTTGTGGCATTATTAATATACAGACTTATGAACGTTACACATACATTTGAGAAGTTATTGGCTGCATTCGTTAACCCGCGTTATCGTGGTGTAGCAAGCAAGGGGGGCACGCGTAGCGGTAAAACGTGGGCTACCTTACAAATGCTGTACCTATTAGCGAAGTCAGCGGAAAAGCCTCTATTCATATCGTGCGTTGCTGCTACTCTTCCAATGGTTAAGCGCGGTATGTTGCGTGACTTTAAATTGATGTTAGCTACGGAGGGCGTTTGGGACGAGAGTGCATTTAACAAAACCGAAATGACGTATGAACTACCAAACGGTTCGGTGATAGAGTTCTTTGGTTGTGATAACGCCAGCAAGGTTCATGGCGCCGCGCGTGATGTCCTGTTTGTTAATGAGGCGCAGGGCATCGCCCGCGAGATATTCCGACAGCTTGACATCAGAACACGTAAAAAGGTAATCATTGACTTTAACCCCGTTAGAAAGTTTTGGGGCGAGACCGAGTTCGTAGGCGAGCGCTACATCACTATTCACTCAACTTACAAGGATAACCCATACCTAACGCCCGAACAGGTTGGAGCGATAGAGAAGAATAAGAATGATGCCAACTGGTGGCACGTTTACGGTGAGGGCCTGACTGGTGGCGTAGAGGGTAACGTATATCCCGAATACGAAGTTATAGAGGACATGCCCGAGACTTATACGGGGCGTTGTTTAGGGCTTGACTTCGGGTTTGTTAATGACCCTACGGCGATTGTAGATGTGCGCTTTGAGGGCTGGGACTTGTACGTAGACCTACTTTGCTATGAAACGGGGCTGCTTAACAGCCATATCGCCGACTACTTGAACGGTCAAGGGCTTAACCGCGTGATTACGGTATGTGACAGTGCAGAACAAAAGTCTATTATGGAGCTCCAGCAAAGGCGCATTAAGGCTATGCCATGCGTTAAAGGTAGGGGCTCTGTATCGGGCGGTATTGCACAGGTTAAGCAGTTCAAGTTACACGTAACAAAGCGTTCCGTTAAGCTGCTTGATGAGCTGGATAACTACAAATGGATAAAGGACGAGGGTACGGATACCTATACCAACGTAGCGGTAGACCAGTACAACCACGCGCTTGATGCCCTGAGATACGCAGTAGACTTTTTAATTAGAAAATATAGACCCAAAGGATGATGAAAAACCCGTTTATTAAATTACTTGAAAAGGGTGTGCGACTAATGAATCGCGCAACCCTTGTTAACGTAGCTAACTTTCCAGCAAGCGGCAAAGTACGTATGACTAAGGACGAAAAGCTACTGCTTGACGACTTATGCAAATATCTGCAACCGTCTAACCTTGCTACCCGCAACGGTGTAGTAGTGTACAGGCTTAAGCCGTTAGAGGATATAACGTTGTGGAGCATGCTCGAAACACGCAGGGCGGACAACTCGTTAGAACGTATTAAGGCATGGACTGATGGTAACTACGAGGCGGTGAGCATATCAGAGGTTGTGAAGCTTGACAAGTTCATACTTGAAGCACTTAAAGACGCTGATAACTTGGAAAAGATGCTATTCGCACGAGTGCCCAACGTAGACAGCGCATTAACTGGTATCGCCGAGGTTAAAGAGGCAAAGAACTTGCTTGGTATCGTGCAGACAACTGCCGACCTGTTTAAGTGTTCGTTCGAACAGGCTAAACAAATGAACTATACAGATGTTATTATCGCCATGAGTAAACGGCATGACGAGGTAGAGAAAGAAAAGAAAGAACTTAAAAAACAACAAAGAAGATGATAGATTTTGAAACCATTCTAAACAACGCAGAAGCCCGCGCGGCCGCATTAGGTTGCCCGTTGGTGTTCGGAGATACACAGGTGCAGAACGTAGCGGCCAACAGTCTCGGTGTTGACTTCTTCACGCTGGACGTTACGGGCGGCTCGTTCACAGACCTAACCAACAAGAACACGCCCAACTACACCATTACGGTGCGCTGTATGGGCGTATCTGCTTATATGCGGGATGATGCTACGGAGATAGCAACACTTATCCGTACAGACAAGCTATTACGCAATTTCGTAGGCTCGTACATGTGTTTGTTCGAGACTTCGGGCCTGTCCATACGTAAAGTACAGAACGAGTACGATACGATTAAATCGGGCTGGGAAGCAACGTTTGACATAACTCAGTAGCAGTTCGTTCGCCCGTTTTATTTAACTACTTTTGTGGCGTGTTCCTCTAATGGTGCACGCCATTTTTTTTATGCTTATAATTAGAAACAACATTATTCCGTTCAAGGGCTACAACGCCATTAACGTTTGTGGCGTGCTCTTCGTTAGAAAGGGTGTAGAGATTACGCCGAGACGTATTCAACATGAGAAGATACACACCAAGCAGATGCTTGAAATGTTCATCGTGCTGTTCTGCCTTGTGTATTGCGTAGAGTTCCTATACAGGTACATAAAGCAAAAGCCAAACGGCCGTTCTCGCTGGAATCAGGCGTACCGCGCTATCAGTTTTGAGCGTGAAGCCTACTTCAACGAAAGCCGTCCTAACTATTTCGCACTACGCGAGCCATACCAGTGGATAACTTATATGTGATATGGATAAACAGGTAGTAGATTTAGTGAGGCAGTTACGCGAGCAGGTAGTTAAGAACTACTACGCTATGCGCTTGAATGCTTCAGGACGTTTCGACAAGGAAACCGTTGTAACGGACTACGGGTCGGGTGTGAAGATTGAAGCGCCCGCCTACGTTTTCCAAATGGAAGAGGGTCGAGATAGTGGAAGCATGCCGCCCATCAAGGCGATTAAACAGTGGATAAAGGATAAGAACGCAAACGCGGGTACGGACATACCCGAGGAAGCGGCCTACGCAATCGCCTACGTAATCAAGAGGGACGGTATTAAAGTCCCTAACAGGTTTAACAAGGGTGGTGTAGTCAGTACGTTGCTTAATGATGCAGCGGTTAAGAAATTAGCGGCCGAGGTTAATAAGATAATCAAGGCTGAGATATTAAGAATTTTAACAAAATAGAAATATGAAGATAACGTTTTTACAACAGGGACGTACATTTACCATTGGGGAATATACCGTTTACCCTACGTTTACAGCACCCATCGGGCCGAACATTAAACAACTGGTCAGGTTCACAGAGGTAGGCTCTGATACGTCTCTATCTGTATATGTAGTGACAGACGTTAACGGAACTACGGAAAGCGGGCGCACCGTCAGCCTTAAAAATGTTTATGACGGGATGCTATTTGACCTTAGCTCACTCGCGCCCTTAACGGGCAAAGACGTGGTGTCACGTACTATCAATGACCCGTCAGGCGTAGGGGTGAGTTTAACTGTTACCGTCAGGTTTACCACGCCTGCGGGAAAGGCACTCTCTGTTTATGTGTATCCCTGTGGGAGTGTACGCCTTGGTAATACAGGTGCGGCGAACGCGTTCTCCGAATATAACTACGCACCCGCTGGGCGCAGTCTTCTATTAGAGAACTCTACCTTGTTCACTGTCCCAAACCAATCGGTAGGCGGGTTTACGGGCGTGAACGGCTTCGGCGGGCCAGTGACCCCAAACACGTTTATAGGAGACCTTTACGCAGGCCCGAGCACCGCGAAACTGCAAACCCGAATCCTTGGCGGCACTATTTCTATGCTCGTCAGAAATGCCGAGCCTACCGGCTATTTAAGGTTCGCACTCGTTAACGACGGTTCTGTATATGCTGATGTGCAGGCTGGAGAAACCAAACTCATAGCCCTACCATACAGTGCAGAGGTGGGTACGCGTGTGGGCTTCTCCGTATATGGGTATGGGAGAAATTATCAAACCTTTATTGTGGCAAACCTAATGGTTAATACGGGTTCGTGCCCGCAGAGGTTTTCACTGGGGCGTGTCGAATTGGCTGATACAGCGGAACAATTTAGGCAGTACATAGGCGCACTTACCGATTACCGAGATGAGTGTTTTAATCTGCTGGGTCAAACCGCCGCGGGCGGCAATGGCGGGGATTACATCTACGCAGGTGACGCGCATCAAATGACGGCTGTCGGCCCACCGTTTTACAACGCTGTGTATTTCCCGCCGAGGCGAGACCTGACTATGAACGTCTATGCTATGCAGGAGAGCGGAGAACCCACATCTCTCTTATTAGGTGGGTACAAGTCGGGATACCGAATAAGTAATAACATCTTTTGGGCCGAGGACGCCAAAACATACATCATGTCAGACGGTTTGGGGACGAATAGGCAATACGGGTTTGAGAGATACAAGAAAAAATCCCACTACGAACTACCCCTTGAACAGAAAATAGCGCTTCGCTGGCTTAATTCTCGTGGTGCATGGGATAGCATGTTTTTTGCGAACTATAAACTATCTCCGCAAATAAACTCTACGGGCACTGTTGATAGCTACGACTTCAATGTATCCGTAGTGATAGACTGGGATAACGAAGAAGCCCTGTATTACTTGACGCGCTCACCGTACATCATGGCATTAACGCCCGCGGATGTCGGGCAGTGGGGCTGGGCAACGTCAGAAAGTAACGGTGTGTTTGCTTTGCAGGGTGGCAACATTGGCAAGACACTTAATTTGAAGTTTAACTATAAAATCAATCAAGCATAATGAGTGATACAGTAATTAGGATAAATGGAGTTAACGTTGAGGGCGTAAAGCCCTCGGGCGTTAAACTCACGATTAACAACGTAGACCCGTTTTTAATCGGAGAGCGTACGAACTCATATTCGGCAACTGTCAAGGTGCCGAGGACGCCGAGTAATGACGCGCTGTTTAAGGCGGAACGCTGGCCCAACTTATATACGAAAGATGATGTGTACAAAGCTACTGTTTACTTTAGTGGGCTGCCGTCCCCGTTCGTAACTGGGCAGTTCGTTGCACAAGTCAAGGCCGAGAAAACGCAGTACACTATATCACTGGTGCAGAATACAGTCGGGTTTAAGAACATGCTTTCGCCCGTTTCTTTGCGCATGGGCTCTACCGAAGTAGTGCCGCCCACAGTAGACGGCAAGTATGAGGTTCACTTCATAGACAACTTTTATCGGTATGCTACGCTGGGAGTGTTCAGCCACCCCGCAATCGCTAACATACCGAGCGAGCCAAATGATGTAAAGTTGGGTTTCGATACTCAGATAAGGGTCGTTGACATTTCAGAGGTTGAGGGCCTGATGAGCAACTGTGAGTTTCTTGGTGCGGTTAATACGATAGACGGGGCATATTACCCGAGTTATACTTTCAGGCCCTCTAACCCGCTTGTGGAACGCGCGCTAACATCATTCAGACCGTCAAGCACGCCGATATACGGCGGCGTAGACTCTGGGAGTGAGGTATATTTTGACGATGCGGGGTTGCCCGAGAAGATATATATGCGCGCGATGCAGCTAACCACAGACCAGTGTAACATACAATTTGACAAGTGGTCAACAGTAAACGGTGTTTCTAAATACGTGTGCCCTAATATACATGAGTTCGTGTACCTCGCCAGGGACTTCGACATGCGTTTTTATTTTCAAGGCCCGACTGCTGCGCCCCCAACGGACGCGAATACGTACAGGCCGACAAAGACAATGCCTGTGGAAAATGCTATGAACGTCGCGCTTGGTATCCGAGATTTTGCAACGGTATCGGGAAGTCAGGAAATATCTACGGAAGCACCGTATGACCCGAAAGATTTAGTGCTGGGAACATGTCAGGCGTTCGGTTGGCGGTACTCGTATGATTACACAACCTCTAACATTACAGCCACAAACATTATAGCGGGACACCCAACAGGCACTAAGACGTATATAGATTGGTCGGATAAGATAAACGCGGATACCGCGGTCTACTCTGAAACTACCAATTTAGGTGCAGAAATGGTTGTTAAGGTCGGCGAAGCCGAGTACATAGCACGAGGAAACAAAGGAAACATTCTAAGACGAACAAACGCTATGAATAGTTCTTTGGCTGTGGTGCAGAACAGGTACGGAGCATTCCCGCGCGTGTTTGACGTAAAAATGGTTGGCGGCGGATACGGCGAGGGTGAGTACTTTCGACATCCGAGCGGGTATAGAAAGTACATACAGGAGTATTTCAAACCCTATGAAAAGTCGTATCAGGTTACCGTTAAAGCTAAATTATCGTACTTCGATATAGTAGCCTTTAAAGATGATGCCTTATACAGATTTGCAAATTTGGGCGGTTCGTTCTATCTTCGCACGATTTCCAATTGGGACTTCTCAACAGGAGAATGCACGCTGACGTTAATATCAGTTGACTTATAAACAAATGGGGTGGGTTAAGGCCCGCCCTTTAACAAATTTTAGATAATGGCAAATGAAAAAGTAACACTGTTAGACTTATCTTTCGACACAACCGCGGGCCTTAATGGTCTCGAGGCGTTGATAGCTAAATCTGTCGAGCTGGCTAAAACCAAGGACCAGTTACAAAAGGCTATGAAAGAGGAAAAGAAGACTTTGGATGAGGCGACAAAAGCGTACCAAAGCGGAAACCTTTCACAAGCCGATTACAAAGCGTCCGTAGAGGCTAACATGAAAGCACAGGTAGCGCTAAAAACGCAAATGCTTGACAACTCGAAAGCCATTGCGGATAATAACGCAGCTATCAAGTCAAGTAAAACGTTGTTAGATAGTCAAGCCGATAGCGTGGATGCTTTGCGCGCTCAACTCGCAAAGAATACTAAAGAGTTAAACGCTATGAGCGCATCGCAGCGCAACAACTCCGAAGAGGGTCAAGCACTGGCCGAGCAGACTAAAGAAATATCCGACCGTCTTAAGGACATGGAAAAGGCAGTTGGCGACAACCGCAGGAACGTAGGTAACTATTCCGAGGGTGTTGCGGAGGCCATACAGCAAACAACAGGGTTGGGTAAAGCGAACTCGGCGCTATCCTCTATCATATCGACGGGAACAACGACTTTAAAAACGTTCTTTACCGTCATGAAAGCGAACCCGTTCGTAGCTATCGCTTCGCTTATCGTGGCTATCGGTTCGGCTGTTATCGGCGTGATGAAACGCAACGACCAACTAATGGACAGTCTTAAGGCTGCATTCGCGCCTTTCGAGGTCATTATAGGTCGTATTCTTGACGCGGTAGCTAACATGTTAGGCGTGTTGGGAAAGGCTTTAGAGTGGGTTGTAGACGGTGTTACGAACTTCTTGGATAAGCTGGGGTTGATACCCGAGGAAACCAAAAAGGCGGCAGCCGCTGCTCGTGAACTCGCTAACCAGTCGGTAAGGCTTTACAACTTGGAAAGTGATAACCTTGTTATTGTGTCGTCCATGCGTAGAGAGCTGGAGCGGCAAAAGGCGATTGCGGCCGACACATTGAAGTCCGAAGCCGAAAGAATAGCCGCCGCTAAACGAGGGTTGGACATCCTTAAGCAGATGGAAGAACGTGAGGTCGCCGTACTCAAAGGGAAGTATGAACAAATCAGGGCACAGAACGATTTGGGGAACTCTACTAAGGAAGATATACGAGCCGAGCAACAAGCGTTAGCCGATTTGCAGAACTTGCAAGCACAGTACACATCGCAAAGCAAGGAACTGAACTCGCAGTTGAGCGGTATAGTTAAGGCTAACCAAGACGCCGCGAAAGCGCGTGCGATAGCTAATCAAGCGGCAGTTGAGAAAGCCGAGCAGGAACGCATACGGAAGTCTATCGAGGAAACCAAGAGAGCGGAAGAGGCGAAAGCAGCATTACAGGCCGCAACCATTAAGGCACAAGAAGAGGCCTTAATAGCGCTTGATTTGCAAATGAAGCAGCGGGAAGTTAACGACAAGTCTTTGGAAACTAAGATAGCGCACCAAAAGGAGTATAACGCTCAGTCGCTGGAACTTGAACGGTACAGGCTGGAGCAGGGGCTTATCACACAACAGGAATACGCCAACAAGGAATTAGAGGGGCGCATAGCAGCCGAGGAACTTGAAAAGCAAAGGCAGGAGGAACGTAGGGCACTTGAAGAGGAGCGCGCAGCAATGGACAAAGCTAACCAGCTGGAAATCAAGATGCTGGACGCGCAAAACGAATGGGACCTTAGGCAATCGCAGTTAGATGCTGCCTATTTACAGGAGATGCAGTCGGCCGAGAAAGTTGGCGCGGACACATCTAAGGTAGTAGAGAAGTACGAGAAGTATAAGCGGAAGCTAACAGCCGAACGTATCAACGCAGAACTATCAATGGCGGCAGGCGCAGCAAGTCAACTCGGCGACTTGTTAGGCAAAGAGAGTAAAGCAGGTAAAGCGTTTGCAGTTGTACAGGCCGTTATTAATACGTATTTGGGAGCAACCAAAGCACTTGCATCGGGCGGTTTTCTCGGTATCGCACAGGCGGCTATCGTGATTGCTACGGGTATGAAACAAGTCGCTACGATAACCAAGCAGAAAGAGCCCGATACGAAAATCGACGGTTCAGTAAAGAAGTACGCTAAGGGTGGACGGATTACAGGCGCTTCGCATGCAAGCGGTGGCGTAACGTTCGTAGGCAGCAACGGTCAAGTCTTCGAGGCCGAGGGTGGCGAGAATATGTATATTCTTAAAAAGACAGCAACGGCCGATATAGAGGCGCTTTCAGCGTTTAACCAAGCGCATGGCGGCAACTCATTCGGCACATCGGGCCTTTACAAGTTTGCCAATGGCGGACAAATCAACACGCTAACGGGTGGTAGCCCAACCAGTACGCAGGCATCATTCTCGCAGCAAGCAATCAACCAAATTGCCGAGATTGTTATAGCTGGTGTGTCGGCCTTGCCGAACCCCATTGTTACGGTGGCGGATATTAACAGCGGGCAGCAAAGAGTTAATGAGGTTCAAGTTGCATCTATTTCTTAAATCAACTCGTGCAAAGGTGGCGATACTGTATGTATTAGCTATCTTTGCACGTGTTACAACAAAAACAAATTATGAAGTTCAAAAAATTACGAATTATCGAAGCAGGTTTAACCGCAAACAGCGCAGAAACGGAGAGCGGCGATTACTTACCGCTGTACATCACCGAAGAGGCTGTGCAGAGTGTTGTAACATTGGGCAACGCAAAGCCTATACATTGCCGCCGTACACATAACGGTAGCGACATGCTCGACGGCTATATAGGCAGCTTCTCAAATTTCGTTTATGAGAATGGTGTTGCTTATGCAGATTTGGAACTATCGGCCGCACTACTGGCCGCATATCCACAGGAAGCAAAGTTTATCGAAACCATGATAGAGAAAGAAACTCAAATGATAGGCATATCAATCATGGGAACGAACGACTTAAAAGAAAACAAAGAAAACGAACGGTTCGACATTACCGAGTTCTACGAATTATTTTCGTGCGATTTGGTAGGGTTGCCCGCAGCGACTTCGAGTTTATTTAATACTAACCAAAAAGAAAAAAAGATGAACAAATTTTTTAGCGCGTTCGCGGACATGTTCAAACCAGCCGCAACGAAATTAGCTACTGAGATTGTTAAAACCCGCGAGGGCGGTGAGATTACGATTGAAGCCGCTGGCGAAGAAATGGCTATCGGCGATATGGTTTTCGATAGCGAGGGCAACGCAGTAGCAGACGGTGAAATCGTAATTGTTACCGAAGATGGTGAAGCAATTATTGTTGTAGAGGGCGGAGCAATTAAAGAGGTTAAGCCCGTTGAACCCGAGGAAGAAAAGAAAGTCGAAGAGGTTATCGAAGAAACAACCGCAGTAGTCCCCGAAGAGTTCAGCCAACGACTTGACGCACTGGAAACCGCACTTGCAGCGCAGACCGCAGCTATTAACGACATGGTAGCAAAGTTCAGTAAGGCAACGAAGCAACCCGTAGCAGCAGCGCCGGGCATTCCTAAAAAGAAAGAAACCAAGCTAAGCAAAGAAGCGGTAAATGCAGCCGCAAAGAGATATTTATAATTAAAAAACAATTCAAAAGAAAAGAATTATGGCAATGACATTTACCGACATGAACAAACTAAACCTTTCAGGTCTTAACGAAGTTATCACGTTGACTGTTGGTTTGGCTGGAGAAATTTCTAAGGGTATTACCGTTATGAACGGTATCGCAAACAACACACCCGTTGTTTCACTGACAGCATCAGACAAGGCGTTAAAGCTTTCCGCAGGATGTGGAGATACTACGTACTACGATAAGATTGTAGACAAGGTTAAATACTACGACCACGCACCTATCGAACTTCCCTTGGAAATCTGCTTGCAAAGCCTGTGGGGAAAAATGGTAGCTAAGGGCATTAACCTTGACGACGATTTTTCAGAAACCGAATTGGCTGGTTTTATTCAGGCCGAGGTACTGAAAGTATTGGAAGCTGACCTGTTGCGCTTAGCTTGGTTGGACAATGATATTAAGGAGGGCAAAGAAGCTGGCTACGGCATCTTTAAAAACGGCGGTATTATCGCACAGCATATTGCAAGCGGTGAAGAGCAAGGCGCTTTGACGCTTGACACTGCTGGCGTGCTTGCTGCATTGCGTGCTTGTGTTGACGGACAGCGTCCTGACCAGTTGGATGGCTCGGAGTTCTTCGTAACATCTAACGTTATGCGTTTGTACAAGAACCTGTTGCAGGACAAAACAAATGACATGGCATTTGTTACGCTGGTTGACGGTAAACCCGAATATTACTTCGAGGGTTACAAGATTAACGAACTGCGCCACGTATCTAACGCAGCTAAGGTTGACGGTAAGAATGACGCGTTTATCGCTTTCACTCCTAAGGGCAACATTCAGATTGCTTTGGAAAGCGCAGCGCCGTCTATTGCTCCGTTCATCCAAGACGCAAAGAGCCGCAACTACTACTCTAACACAGTATTTGCAGCCGATGCAATGCTGGTTACTCCTGAATTTATGCAACTGTGGTTGCACGCTTCTGAATAACGGCAAAACTAATTATTAATCGAAAGGGTGGGTAGGGTTGATTACCCTATCTACCCTTTTTTCATTTTAAAAAAAAAAAAAACAAAAGCAATATGGGAAAAAATTGTTTAACAAATGCGGTGGACTTATCTGTAACGTATAACTGTTCGTTGCCATTACATGGGGTTAAAGCTCTGCATTTAGTACCGTTCGAAGAGGTGGCAAGTTATACCACAGACCCGAGCGGAGCGAACGTCTTAACGTTTTCTTTGGTTTCGGGCGGACATAATTATAAGATAGAGGGTTTTAAACAGAATATCCAGTACACAGAGGAGCTGGTAGAGGGTGATTACTCCAACTTCGTGAAACCTACGGTGACTTTCAGAAAACCCGCCAATGTAGACTTTAACGGGGTGCTTTATTCGAGCGGCTTGATTAACAGACGGTTCGTAGCATTCGTTGTGTTTAACGAGCCCAACAAGAAACTCTGTTTAGGACTTCTTAACCCTATGGTTGTGCGCGCTATGGAGCGGGACAGTAATGCCAACGGTGGTTCTACGATGTACACCCTTTCTACCGAGGACGGAAACACAGCGCAGGCTATCCACGATGCGGGAGCTTTAGCGTAATAGTATTAACAAAAATTAGAGAAAATAGATATGGCATGTATTAAGAAACTAACAAGCGCCTTGGCGTTTGATTGCGAAAGCGGTGTTACAGGTTTCAAGTCGGCTTTGTTCTTTAACAAATCGGACTTAACCAGTTTTTCCGTTACGGACAATAAAGCTACTATCGTAGTGGCCGCGGCCAACACATATAAGATAGATACGGTTAAACGTTCTATCGTGTTGAACGAAACTTTGAAAGTCAACGAAGCAGCACCAAATGCCTTTACCCACGAGGCTATTATAAACATCTTCGCAAAGGGTGACCGCGTTATTCAGAATGACCTCAGAAACGCGCGCATAGTTATTTGCGCGCTGGGCAATGATAATAATGTGCGTGTGTACGGCTTGTTTTATGGATTGAAAGCAACAGCAAGTACTGAGAGCTCACACGATAACGGCGGTTGGACACAATTCACACTTTCTACACCCGAGGGCGTTGTAGGTGAGGATAGCTTATATATGGATAAAGCCGCATACGATACCCTGTACACAGGTGCGAACCCGTCCGTATCGGGTGACGGTTTTGCTGGTACCAGTACTGGCGGTGAAGAAATAGACTCTTTGGGATAATATTAACTAAAAAATTTAATTAGATATGGCATATTGTTTTTCAATAGGTGATAGGGCCTTTGAGTGCGGCCGCGCAGAGGGCGTTTTCGATGAAATAATCGAAATGAAAATTATTGATGTTGATTATTTAGTATCGTGGTCTACGTCAAACCGTACGCAAGCCATTTGGAATACCGCAGGGAATGCGTCCATTATACAGGGCGCTAACAATTCTATTCTGTTAAACATTGCCACCAAGGGTGGTGAAACTTACTCCCTTGCCTACGACCCGACAATTACCGTAGTTATGCCCACTGACTTCATTACGAGCAGTAATAATACGGGAACCATCGGCGGCAGTACTGGCTGGGTAATCGCCTTGAAATTTGCCAACGGCAAACATTTGGTTGTCGGGCTTGGCGCTCCGTTATCTGTCCTGTCGATAGAGGGCGCGAGCAATGCCAACCACAACGTTACCGTTACTTTCGGCGTGGAAGACTGGCAAACGGGAACTACAATTTACGAAATGATGGAGAGTGCATATAACGGCTAACATATGGCAGAAAAGAAGAAGAAAACAACTAAGAAAACGGCTACCCCAAAGGTGGCCGTTTCTGTTCCCGAACTGGATGTTTACGGGAAAATGGAACTATACGAGAAAATGACAGGTCTAAAGCTGGATAAGAATTGTCATTTCGATAAAGAGTTCGCAACTTTGTGGTATGAAACTAAGTATCTTTCGGGCGTGCATTGTCGCTGGATATTTATACCAAAAGGTTCTATCACCCATTACGGTGACGGGAAGATATATAGGGGTTCAAACATAACGGACGCAATCGCCGAACGGCTTATGAAGGAGAACCCCGCATATAAAGAATTATTCATTGATTTAACTAAGGAGAATTAAAAGATGATTGGATACAAACGTATTTCACTATTGGTTGAAAAGGCGCTTAAGCTGTCCGCTAACACAGGCGATAAGGTTCTGAACTATGGCGAGGGAAATTTGTACCCTCAAAATATTGCCGAACTTATCTATGCTTCCAAAACGGGAAGCGCCGCCGTTGAGAAAATGGGGGAAAACATAGTTTGCGAGGGTTTCAAGAACCCCGATTTTGCAGCTATGACGAACGGCAACGGTTATAACATGGACGATGTGTTAGAGCAAACAGCAAAAGACGTTGCCCGCTTTAATGGTTGGGCGTGGATAGTCCAATACAAAGTTACTTTAGAGGGTTACAAACCCGCCGCCATTTACAACGTGCCATTTGAGTATGTGCGCGCCGAGATTAATGACAATTATTTGCAAGACCCAACAGTCAAACGCTGGATAGTGTTCAATAACTGGGACAGGCAGAATACAAAGGCTACACAGGTAAAGAAGAACTCAACGATTTACAACACTTACAACCCCGCGACCATTGCGGACGAGATTAACGAGGTTGGCGGTATTGAAAATCATAGAGGACAGCTTCTGTACGTGAACCTTTCAACTACCCGTCCGTACCCTCTTTCACCGTTCCATGCAGTACGTAACGAAATGGGTGCCGAGGATAAGAACGGTAAATATGTTAACAGGACGTTGGGCCGAGGTTTCCACATGTGCAGTATCGTGTCTCATGGTGATTTTGAGAGCGAGCAGGCACAGGACGAGTTCCGCGATACACTGGCGGAAATGATGGGCAGTGAGAACGCTGGCGCGGTGTTGACGGTACGTGACGAAAATATGATGTCGGATAAACCGTTTATCAAGGTAGACCAGTTAGGCAGTCCTATTGATAGGGAACTTTACCGCGCATACGTTGAACCTTTGAGAAAGGATATATGTATCGCAGCCTATAACATCCCTATGCCTTTAATTGATAGTTCACTGATTGCGTTCTCGAACGCTTCGGGCGAGGTTATCAAGGAGCTACAAAAAGTGTACAGACGTTCGTTATCTAAGATTAGGCAGCGGATTCAACGCGAACTGTACCAAGTGTTTGAACTTGACCCGTCTATCACAGAGATTAATAACGAACTGGATGAAGAACAACCAACAATTGTAAGCGAATGAAAAATGAAACATTTAGTTCCGTAGTATATCCGATTGCGGAACTACGGGAACAGTTCGAGATAGCAGTCGATGTCAAGGATAACGCACTGAATAAGGCGTTCTTTGAGGCCGACATGCTCGATTTAAAGCCGCAAATCGGTATGGGGTATGATGTACTCCCAGCCAAGTATAAAAACGGCTCGAATGACGTAGTAGGCGGTACGACTATCCTTTGTTACTACGCATTTGCGAGATACTCACAGACGGCAGACCAAAACAGCACATCTACGGGTCTGAAATTACAAACTTATGGCGGGTCGGTAGTGCTGCCTGACACGAGCAAAACCAAACGAGCAGAGGCAGAACGGGCTAAAGCTGATTTTATGGTTGAGGGCTTAATAGCGTGGTTGAGACAGGACGGTTTGTTAGCGTGTCCGAAAATACGCAACACCCGCATATCTCTTATCAGGTAATGCTTGAACACATAGAGGCCTATTTTAGAATTTTCTTTGCTGTGACCGTTTCCACAGTAATTTCTAATGTATGTGATTTCATTATGCTTGTTATACTTATGAGCATTCTAAACTGGCTGGCAGGTTATCGCGCGGACGCGGTTAAAGGTAAGAAGTATTCGCATAAAAAAACAATGAAAGCAGTTAAGGAAATGGCGCTTACAAGTGCTATCCTTTTCCTTGTTGCCCTGACCTGTACCATGTTAGAGCCGTCCGTAGACTACTCGATAGTTATTAAGGCGCTCACAGGTATATTTGCGATTATATACGCCCGTAACATCACACGTAATTTGCGCATTATCCAGCCGTCTAATGAGTTTGTAAAGTTCCTGAACATGATTGCTAATATCAAGTACAAGAACCTCAAAAAACGCATTAAAGAGGATGATTTCGAACTAACTAAGGAAAAAGAAAATGGCGAACAGTAGTAAATTAGTTCCCTTTATTCTCCAGTGGGAGGGCGGGTTTGTAAATGACCCGCTCGACTTAGGGGGAGCAACAAACAAGGGTATAACAATCGGCACGTTTACAGAGTACAAGAGGCGTAAAGGTCTGAAAGCCCCTACGGTTCAGGACCTCAAAAACATATCTAACGAAGATTGGCACGAGGTTTTCAAGAGCCTGTACTGGGACAGGTGGAAAGCTGACGAGATAAAAAGCCAAGCCGTAGCAAATATCCTTGTTGATTGGGTTTGGGCTTCGGGTTCGCATGGTATAAAGCGCCCACAACGTCTTTTAGGCGTCACAGCGGACGGCGTTGTAGGTAGTAAGACAATTGCCGCACTAAATGCCAAAGACCCCGCAGAACTCTTTAAAATGATTAAGGCAGACCGCATTAAGTTCATTGACGAGATATGCGAAAAAAGGCCAGCAAACAACAGATTTAAAAAAGGCTGGCTAAACCGTATTAACGCAATCAAGTATGAATAAGTATCTATTAATAGCAATAGCGGCGCTCCTCGTATTAGTAATGTGGGGCGCTGATAAAATCGGGGACCAAAAGGCCGAGATAGGCAGACAAGGAAGAAACATTTCCGCGCTTACCTCTGAACAAGAAACGTATATAACCAAGTTAGGAGATTACGCAGCTAAGAAACAAGCTTTAGAGGTCTCACACAAGGAACTAAAGCAAATCAATAGTGGGTTAAGGGAAGATTTGAAAGCCTTGAATATCCGCTTAAAAGACGCTTTATCAGCCTCTCAAATAGTAACCAAGACCGAGATACACGAAACGGTACGAACCGATACTGTTAACGGGGTTCTGCACGCTGAATACAGGGATAGCTGGAATACCATAGTAGCAGACCTGTCGAGTGATAGTACGCGTTTATCTTATATAGGAACGGATACTATTACGGGCGTTATCTCCATTACTAAGAAGCGATTCCTATTCTTTAGGTACGGTATTAAGTCAGTGGACTACGACATATCAAACAAGAATAAGCGCACAAAAATGGCTATTGATATAGCTGTCAAGTTTAAATAAATGTTAATAAGGGGCCTAAATAGCTATCTAAACAGTACAACACACTGAAAGATAGCTATTTAGGCCTATTTTTTAGTTACCTTATTCTATTTTCCCCTAACTTTATTTATAAATCTTATTTCTATATTATAAATACCCTATATGCCCTACAACCTATTGTAGAGGGGGTACTACTCTCTATAAAAATGAACATACTTTTTTTGATTAATCTTATATAGATTCACAATAAGGTAACTTTTTTCATATATTAAAAAGCTGATTTTCAAGTGATTGTACTATAAATATTCCCGACTGTTAATGAATGGTTTGGTATTTAAAGTATCTAACTACCTGATTTGCTGCGATTTGATAAGTTTTTATAGTTAATTCTTAGTTAATCAATGTTAATCGCTTTGCCACCTCAAAATAACCCCCTATATTTGCATCACGTTCAAAGGGAAACATTTCCCAACGTAAGAAATGAAACGGGCAGTATCCACATAGCACCGTACCAAAGTGGAAGAAATGAATAGGAGATTTGGATACGAAAGAAAAGGATTTGATTATGGTTGAGCAGATAGTTGACGGTATGTTTACTATTACATCATTCCGCTTGTTTTACGGCGATGAAAGTTCTATTTACAATCGTACGTTTGAACGCATAGACTTTAACGGACATTTTGAATATTATTCGGTTGAGGGGAACGCATTTTATACACTCAAAGAGGTATTCAACTACCTTATGACTAAAGAATGTTAAACGCTAAACATTTTCGGTTCGCGTAACGTTTATACAGTATAACAATTTAAAAACAAAAGATTATGAAAGCGAAAGAATTTATCTACAAAGAAGTTGAGAACTATTTAAAGAGTAACATGAGTGCTAACCGTTTTTCCGTAGTGGCGATTGCCGAGGATATGCCGACCTTTGACGGGTTTATTATCCCCCTACTATTTTCAGATGTTAGAGGGCGTGCAATTCCCCGTAGATATTGAAGACCTATATATCAATTCAGAGGACTACGAAGAGCAGTACAACGAGATTGCGACCCTGTTAGCGTCTAAACTCATGAGATTAGGAGCAAATCAAGCATTAAACTAAAAACCAAATAGAGATATGAAAACAATTGAATTAATCGCAGAAATGCAGAAGAACTTAACGGCCCTAAAAGAGCAACAAGTAAACGAAGTGTCAGAACTCGAAGCGTACAAAGCTAAGCAGCGAGAAAAGGTTAAGCAGTTAGAAACATCTATTTTAAGCGCGCTGGCGGCATTCTTGCATGAGGACGAAGTAACTGCACCCGCGTCGGTAGAAAGTCCCGTAGAGGACGCGGAAACGACATCAGCGGAAGCAGAAGCCGCCTTAGAGCAGGCAAAATCACTCGCGGAGAAAGAAGCCGCAGAGAAAAAACGTAAAGCCGATATTGCGGAAGCGAAAGCACTGGCAGCTAAAGCTAAAGCCGAGCAGGAAGCAAACGGACGGAAAGAACTTTCAGCAGCAGCGGAAAAGGCTCTGAAAGAAGCTGCCGACCGTAAAGCCGCAGAAGATGCAGCTAAAGAAGCAGCAGCTAAAGAAGCAGCAGCTAAAGAGGCAGCAGCTAAAG
>ENA-OROH01000775-OROH01000775.1-human-gut-metagenome-genome-assembly--contig:-NODE-775-length-34898-cov-13.908045_pt1 | contig 34898 bp, 29 predicted proteins | sample MGYA00242125_ERZ509042 | MGnify/ENA primary metagenome ERZ509042 (study PRJEB26280, sample SAMEA2338738) | human gut metagenome | biome: human gut; feature: human-associated habitat; material: faeces... | reverse complement strand
TTTCCGTGATATACGGAAATACTCAAAGCCTTTTTTATGCAATAAATTCAACCTCAAAGTCTAAATCCGAAACTTGAGTTTCTTTCATCGAAAGAAAAACATGGGAACGGATAACCTTCCTTTGGATTATCCGTTTGTATTTCCATATAAACGATTTTTGGCTTAAAAAATCCTCCCAATGTATTAGAAACTAAGCAGCCATTTCCATAAAGGAACGAGTTCTATATGGTATCCATCTTTTTCTACGCAACTCTCTTCCTCCATGGTAACAACTACCATTTTGGTGATTGATTGAACAGAACCAAGCTTTATCAAGGCATCTGTTTCACGCTTGAAAGTGTCAGCATCAGCCATTGAATATGACACTTGTATTGCCAAGCCCTCTTCTGGAACGACAAAATCTACTTCAGCATTCTTACTATTCCAAAAATAACTTCCATCACCATATTTGCGTCTGAGCGTTACCGCTACTATGTTTTCAAGCAAAGACGTGTTGGTGTCAATAAGAAAAAGATGCAGCAAACCATTATCTGTGAAATAATATTTGCGGTTCGATTCCTTATCCTGCAACTTTCCGTATAGATTCTCGTAGGGTAGGATGAGCCAAGTTTCAGTCATGTATTCTACATAGTCAATCGCTGCGTCTGTACTAAGTTTTTTTCCCGTGCTACTGACTATGCTTGCAATTCTGTTATATGAAAGAGGTTGCTTAATACTCTCAGCCATTTTGCGTATCATCACACGCAATGCGTAATCGTTACGTATCCTGTATCTTGCAACTAAGTCGCCAAAGAATATTTTACTAAACAGATTGCTCATCCATGAACGGGGTTCTTTCATACCTACCGTTTCAGGCAAACCACCATGTTGAAAATAAGTGTTTGCCAACTTTACAATCTGTTTTCCGAACGTAAATAGTGCGTTCTTTTCATGTATATCAATACCATTGGCATTCAAATACTCTTGGAAGGAATAAGGATACACTTCATGTATCATATATCTGCCGCCAAGCGTAGTGGCAATCTCACTACTCAGCATTTTGGCATTGCTGCCAGTGATGTATACTTGATATTTTTGGTCAGCTAACCTACGAGCAAACTTTTCCCATCTATCAACCAATTGTATCTCATCCAAGAAGAATATTGGACGAGAATCATACATCTCTTCATAGCATGTTTTTATCAAGTCAAGGTCTTTGACATCTAAAGAATCTATTCGGTCATCCTCAAAATTGAAATATAATATTTCTTCTTTCTTATGCCCTTGCTCTATCAATTGTGCTATGCGTTGGAACATCAAGTAAGATTTTCCAGCATGCCTCAATCCAACAAACACATAATTAAGGCCGTCCACAAGTTCCACATTACGAGGAATGAGTTCTACTTGTGATACGTATGCTTGATATTCAGAGATAAGCAATTTTATTAAATCTTTTGTCATATCCTTTTCGTACTAATACTAAAAACTGTTGCAAAGATACATATTTTATCGTTTATGAAAGACATAATCGATGTAAAATTATCGTCCATGGAAGACAAAATGCGCAAAAAGCTTTTATTGGGTCGTATAAGTTCAGCCGTCCGCTTGCACTCATCTTCTGACTGGCAGTTGGCAAGGATTTCATCACGTTTAGCGGTGTCTATGATGAAAGCATCATTATAGCCCGTCTTGATGCCGTAGTTGATTTGGACATCCCAGTCTTTCAACGGTGTCCCCACAGCTTCAATTTTTCGCTTGATGCTCTGCTCAATAGGCGAGAGAATTACCCATGAATCAGAACTGCTGAACTCGCACTCCGTCCCTGTTTGCTGCACGAAAACGCTCAGTTCAATTCAGACAAAAAATGCTTGATATAACGATCAAGAGTATTTTGTATAATGGATTCTACTATACTATGAGATGAGTAGACTCTCACTTAATAGAAAGTTTATGGATAAGACAAATATGCTTCACTAGAATTTTCTCATATGCGCATTATCATACGTCAAGAATATCGTCAGAAACACAGACACTGCAAGGAGGCAAGCCATGCAAATAACCAGAAACTGACGAAAGTGCTTACTTCGATACATTCTCTTTATCCAATACCAGGGATATGTCAAGAAAATAAATCGTGGCAAGGCTTTCCTTTCGGGTGAGGAACATGGCTTCCATTACAGAGCGTTTTATTCGTATGAGTCGCTTACCAACGTTGATGGCAGGAATAACACCTGTCTTTATCAATCGATAGAGCGTAGTGCGTTCTACTCCGAACATCGCCACAGCTTCCTTCACCGACACATATTCCCTAATGTCAGGTATGTGTTGAGCCAAACGATCCAGTTTCTCGTTCTTCTCCTTTGCGTCCTTCTTTCGTTTCCAAGCCACCTTGCTGCACTTAGGCGAACAATACTGGCTGTCAAGAGCCTTGGCAAGGAACACTTCACCACAGACCTTACACTTGCGTTTGATTTCAAATCCTATTGCTGGCATGTTTTCTACTTTTAAGTATACATTAGTATGTTTTGGTAGGAACAAGTTCCACATTATCTACTTTTTTGTTGTGTTGCAAATGTGCTGCAAATAAGCGATAAACAAGCGCAAAATAAAGGCATAAGAACCAAGAACCCCATAAACGCAAAAAGCGTGCAACTCATTGATCTGCACGCTTTTGCTTATTGTTTATTATGTGTTTACCTTTCGGCATTACTTGACCTCCTCATAAGCAAACTCAAATTGCAGATCATCGTAATAGGCTTTCAATTCTTCCGTTTTGGGCTGCCCGTCTTCTGCGATAACCGATAAAGCATTCTGAGCATTTATAGGAGAAAGACGACCGAAGAATTTCAACGCCTGTACCGCGGCCTGTTTCTCTTGCCAGGAAGATTCTGTCGCTCCTGCCTCTACATCCGGATACATCGTACACGTACATTCAGCCAGAAAGGCTTCTACCCGACTCTTTTCGACCGCCAGATTCTTCTTGAACAATTGCGCCCAAAGCAGAAAACCACATATGCGTCCGAACGGACTTTTCTTATCTGCCAAGAACTTTAAAGCCAACTGATCCGGTTGTTCTACCTTGGGGAAAAGATTATTACAACATTGTTCGGCAATCTCCGGATAAGGGATTTCACGCATCCAAGCCAAAGCTTCTTCCTGCGTCATACTGCCCGCAGGAAAAAGTAAAGTAGCCAGGATTTTCATTTCCCGGACATCTTCTTTCCACAAGGCACGAGCCAACTCTGCATCGGGTTCGTGTGCGGCGGCTATGTGTTTGATCTCCGGAATAGGAACTCCGAAGATCAGTTTATAATTCATACCTTTCTGGCGCATGCTGGTGGAGATTACTCCGTTCATCGCCAGCCGCAATTGTTTTCGTATATCTCTTAAATCTTCCACAATTGTATAAACTAAAATCTATAACTAAAGTTGACAAGGTTTCAGATACCAGTTGACAAGGTTTTCTATAAACTAAACCACCCTGTTTACCCGTTTCCTGTTAACCTGTCAACTGAAACTTCACTTACAAACTCAAATAAGAATAATCCCGACTGTAACGCAGCATCTGCTCGGCATATCCTTCCGTGTAATCCAACGTAATGTCGGTTACAAGACCTGCATCATCCTTTACTTCTCGCATAATCGGATTGACAAATCCTTTATAAGGAGACAAATGCAGACGGACATAACGTTCACGAATCTCATGATGTAATACGGGATCAATCTTGACACCATAATTTTCCACCAGTGATCGTCCGGCTTCATAATCGCCTTCGCTCTTGATACGCTGAACTTCTGCCAGAAGTTTCCCGAACAAAGCACGCAACTGCTGGTAATCGTTAATGATAACAAAAGTCTTTCCTTCACGCTTTTTAAGTTCTACTACTTTATCAGCTGCACCCTGTTCAAATACCCAGCGGGCGATTAATTGCCGATTTCGCATGTGAGCTTCTTCTACATCCTTGCCTTCTTCAATACGAACCAGCTGGGTGAGCAAGCCGTTCATCATGTATTTATAATACTCGGCTTTGAAAACTTCTCCATCAGGAACCAAGCCCAGTTCCTGCATCTTCGGATCGGCCAGGTAATATAAACCGAACAAATCGGCCCGGGCTTCTTCCAATGTAGAAGCATAGGCTTTCAAGGCATCCGGATCTGTGCCGGGAAGCAACTGACCGGAACCATGACCCAAGCATTCATGCAAATCGGTATGCAGCATATCCGTCAGGAAACCGTAGGTCTTAATGCGATTACGTTCTTCATCACTCCAGACGAACTCATCACTAAAGCCGCTACCTTGAGAAGCCTTGTCGTAGGCTTCCATGATATTCTCGATGGTAACCGACTTCGAACCGTGGTCACGACGAATCCAATCCGCATTCGGAAGATTAATTCCTATCGGTGTAGAAGGATAACAATCGCCTCCTAACATCGTAACCGTGATCACCTTCGCACTCACACCTTTTACCCGTTCCTTCTTGAATCGCTGATCCACAGGCGAATGATCTTCAAACCATTGGGCATTCTCGCTGATGATCTGCGTGCGACGAGTGGCTTCTTCGTTTCGGAAATTCACCGTCGATTCCCAGCTGGCCTTCAATCCCAAGGCATCACCATAGGTTTCGATAAAACCATTTACGAAATCGACTTGCGAGTCGGTATCTTCTACCCAAAGAATAGAATAAGCATCGAAGGTTCGAAGATCGCCGGTACGATAATAATCTATCAGCGTAGTGATGATCTGCCGTTGCTTCTCGTTCTCGGCAAAAACGGCGGCCTTCTCCAATTCAGCGACAATCCGTTCGATGGCTTCCGAATACAGACCTCCTACTTTCCAAACCCGTTCGACTAACTGTCCGTTCTCTTTTTCCAAACGACTATTCAAGCCATAAGACAGCGGACAGCGACTGTCGCCTTCGGCCTTCATCTTCCCGTAGAAAGCTTCTACTTCAGCTTGGGTAACATCTTCGCCATAGTAATTATTAGCCGACGCCTGAATCCAGTCGGTATCTCCGCTCTGAACGGTACGTTTAGGCATTACGGTCGGATCGAAGATCACCGGCTTCAAACGAGCCAGTAAGGTATCAACTGTTTCTCCCGCTTTCAACGGCAATAGAGAAACATCTACCGAACGGACTGCCGCATCGAAGAAAGCTTCCGAGAAACCGGGTATAAACTTATCTTCTCCGTAATGATGATGAATACCATTGGCAAACCAAACCCGCTTCAGATAGACCTCGAAGGCTTGATAATCGGCAGATGATTTATCTACTGTCCCGTACTGATAAACCGCTTCGAGTGTCCGACGGATCACCAGATTATAACGGCCATTCTGGTCAAATAAAATATCGCGTCCCATCAAAGCAGCCTCTGATAAATGATAGAGTAACTGCTTTTGGCGCAAAGAGAGATTTTCAAATCCCGGTACCTGATAACGCAGGATCTGTAAATCGGCAAACTGATCGACTATGTAAGAAAATTCTTTCATAAAAAACGAATTTTATTGGCTAAAAGATTTTGTATAAAAAAATAAGCTGTATATTTGCATCACCCTAGGCAAAATAGGTCTTGCAAGTTTTTTTTAGGGAGAAAATTTTTACGTTTGCCCTCGGTCCGGTGACCGAGGGTTTTTATTTATCCGCACTTTCTCATTTATTCCCACCGATAAAACATACTATAATTCGTTGGCCGATACTTCCGACGAAAACCAGAAGGAGGTATACCCACTTGCTTCCGGAAATAAAAGCCAAATGCACTCACGCTGTCATAACCGCAACGCTTGGCTATCTCCGGCAGCGACAAAGAGGTCTTCGACAAATATTCTTTTGCCTCCAAAATCCGGTACTGAATAATAAACTCATTCAAAGTAAGCCCCGTCAACAAACTTACCGCATTACTCAACTTGACAAAATCAACTCCCAATCTATCCGCCAACACCGCACTGTCACGAATATAAGAATCCTTCAATTCAGCCACCACAGCATCCAAAATAATCGAACCCGAAGGACGAATCTCGTGCGAGAGTTGTTCCATCTTAAACCATCCCTCCTCTTCGTTTTTCACAAATTCCGCTTTCAGAACCGTTACATACAGCTCTTCCACCGTAAATTGCCGGATTTTACAAACTTGTTCTTCACTCATATCGCCTCATTTTAGATTATGTCTCTGGAAAATCCTTCTTCCCATACAAAAGAACACATTTTTTTCAAGAAATCCCGCTAGATTCTATCTTTTTTTTAGAATAAATAGAAATTGAAAGTATGATTCTATTTTTGTTTTTTAGTAAGCAGAATCGGAAAGTTTTTTTATGCTTACTGAAACAAAAATATAGTATAAACTACTATTTTTATATTCACTTCAATAAAAAAGAAGAAACATACAGAATAATTCTGCTTAATCCAATAAAAAAAGAAAATCACCCGTCAAAATTCTCCTGTTTTAATGAATTCAATAGAATCAAGCCCAAAGAAAAGGAGTTTTCAGGGCAGAAAAAAGAGGAAGTTCCCAAAGAAACTTCCCCTTCCGCATTTTCAATAAATTCGATCGACGTATTAAATAGATGAGATGCGTAAAGCATCCAGTAAATCACGATTGATAGGCTTATCGTTCTTGATCGCCTTTGAGAAAGGTACGTTGACGATTTCATCGTTTTGGACACCGATCATCACATTACGCTGACCATCGAGTAACGCATCAATAGCCGCAACACCCATACGAGTAGCCAAGATACGATCTTGAGCCGAAGGAGAACCTCCACGCTGCAGGTGCCCCAAGATAGAAACACGCACATCAAACTGCGGATATTCCTTCTTCACACGTTCAGCAACGCCCATCGCACCGCCTGTTACATCGCTTTCTGCCACCAATACGATACTACTGTTCTTTGACTTACGGAAACCTGCTTCGATCATTTCTGCCAACTGGTCTTTTTCCAACGAGATTTCCGGGATGATAGCCGCTTCAGCACCCGAAGCAATCGCACCGTTCAAAGCTAAGAAGCCGGCATCACGCCCCATGACTTCAATAAAGAACAAACGTTCATGTGAAGTAGCCGTATCACGAATCTTATCGACACATTCCATGATTGTATTCAAGGCTGTATCGTATCCGATCGTCACATCTGTACCATACAAGTCGTTATCGATTGTACCCGGCAGCCCAACAATAGGCATATTATATTCTTCCGCAAAGATACGAGCTCCCGTCAATGAACCATCACCGCCGATGACAACCAGTGAATCAATGCCATGCTCCATCAGCTTGTCGTGAGCCTGCTTACGCCCTTCCGGAGTTTTGAATTCAGCACAACGAGCTGTCTTCAGGATGGTTCCTCCTCGCTGGATTATATTACTAACATTCTGTGTTTTGAACTCTTCGATTTCATCCGTGATCATTCCTTTATAACCACGATAAATACCTTTTACCTTGAGCCCTTGATAAATAGCAGCACGTGTCACGGCACGGATAGCTGCATTCATACCCGGAGCATCACCTCCTGAGGTTAAGATTCCGACACACTTTATTGCTGGCATAGGATTTAAATTTAAATGTTCGCTACAAAATTAGTAATTCTGCCAAATATAACATCTTCGAGATAGAAAATGTTTATAATTTTAATCATAACGAAGCAGGTAAGTTCAAAATCCTCACCCGTTCGGCAATTTCTTCCATCAGCCATTTCGGTGTGGAAGTCGCACCACAAACGCCGACCCGCAAAACGCCTTCCGGCAAACGTTCGGTAATTTCAGCAGCCGAAGAGATGAACTGCGTATTGGGATTTGCCTTCCGACACTCTTCGAAAAGCATCTTTCCGTTGGAGCTTTTCTTACCAGCCACGAAGTAAACCCAGTCGTGTTCCGAAGCAAAACGCTGGATATTGGGCAGCCGGTTGGCTACCTGCCGGCAGATGGTATCATGATATTGGAACGAGACATCCGGAGAAATCCGCTTCTCGATCTCTGAAACGACTTTCCGAAAACCGTCAAGCGATTTGGTCGTCTGCGAAAACAAGACGATATTGCGGTTGAAGTCGAGTTTATCCAAATCTTCCACTTTCTCAACCACAATGGCCGTACCTTCCGTTTGTCCGACCAAGCCATTCACCTCGGCATGTCCTTTCTTCCCATAGATGACTAATTGGGTATGCGTATCACGTGTCTCCTGGTAGCAACGATGAATCTTCTTCTGCAATTGCAATACCACCGGACAAGTCGCATCTACAATCTGTATCTGATTCTGTCGGGCTATATCATAGGTAGAAGGCGGTTCGCCATGCGCCCGCAGTAAAACCTTCTCTCCTTTCAACCGGGCAAATTCTTCGTGATCGATGGTCCGCAAGCCCAATGCTTCCAGCCGTTCCACTTCCAGACTGTTATGCACGATGTCACCCAAACAATACAGGATATCCGTATTCTTCAGTTCCCGTTCCGCACTACTGATGGCATTTACCACACCAAAGCAGAACCCCGATCCGCTGTCTATTTCGATGAACATACTGCTGCTTCGAATTGATCACGCAACCACTTCTTCTGTTCCGGAATTGTCATTTCCGAATTATCCAGCACCAACGCATCCGGAGCCTGACGCAACGGACTTTCTTCGCGGGTTGAATCGATATAATCCCGCTTCTTCACGTTTGCCAATACTTCTTCATACGTAGTCTGTTCCCCTTTCGCCTGTAATTCTTCCAGCCGACGGCGTGCCCGTACTTCAGGAGAAGCCGTAACGAATACTTTCAGTTCTGCTTCCGGGAAAACAACCGTACCGATATCACGTCCGTCCATCACAATCCCTTTAGCTTTACCCATTTCCTGTTGTTTTGCCACCATGGCCCGACGGACAAAGCCCAAAGCAGCCACCAGACTGACTTTATCGGCCACTTCCATGCTACGGATTTCCTTTTCTACCTTTTCTCCGTTCAGATAAGTATCCGGTCGGCCGGTCTCGGCGTTATAACGAAACGAGATATCCATTTGATCCAAGTCGGCTTTCAACGCCTCTTCCTGAATCGTATCTCCCTGAATATATCCTTTCCGCAGGCAATACAAAGTGACTGCGCGGTACATCGCACCGGTATCAATATAAATGTAACCAATCTCACGGGCCAAATCTTTCGCCATCGTACTTTTACCACTCGACGAATGGCCATCAATTGCTATAATAATCTTTTTCTCCATCTTCTTATAACTTGAAATCAGATATATAAGTCGTTACCGTAACCATCATCGACATAGCCGACGGATGATATTTTGCCAATGAAGCACTCACATCAAACATCTTGATATGAATACCCGCTCCAGCCGAAAATCCGCTCAAGGCATTTCCTCCACTCAGCTTCATATCCATTCCCCGCTTCGGATTATACCCAACTCCTACCCAGAAGTTATCCGACGGAAGCCAGTCCACGCCGATGACAAAATGCTTCAGTAAGGCTTGGGCGAACGAATCGCCATCATATTCCTTATCCGAATCATCCACATAATCAAACTTCCAACGATTCAGATACAAGGCCGTCAACGAAAAGCGTATCGGAGCATGAGCCATCCGTTTGCTGATACCCAGCTGAATATCCCACGGCATCTTTTGCCGTTCATCATAATACGACTTGAACTGTGCCCCGATATTCTTCAAGACAAAACCAAAAGAGAATTTCTTCTCGGAATCGTAATAACTCAGTCCGGCATCTACACCCATTCCGAATGAATTATATTCGGCCAGCGAAGAATACAAGAACTTCAGTGAGACTCCTCCGCGCCATTTCTCACTCAAATCATACGAAAAGAAACCCTGTATATTCATGTCTTTTGCTGATAAGTCACCTGTCTGCTGATTCTCTTCGTTATATCCGGGAATTTTGCCGTAACTGAAGAAACTGGCACCCACGCCCCAGGCTCCTTTATCCTTAAAAGCCTTGGTATAAATAGCGCTTCCTATGTTTACATCCGAAATATAATTCATATAATTCAGATTCAACATATTGTCCATCTCTTTTCCCAACAGGGCCGGATTATGGAAACCTAATGATGGATCGCATTCCACCAACGAGATATTATCACCTCCCAACGCACCGACACGGGTAGAAGAAGGCAGACGAAGAAAGCTATATGCTTCATCGCCCAACTGCGCATAAGTCGTATTTGCCCAAAGGCTTATCAACAGAAAAAACAGGATTTTTCTCATACTTCTTTTATAACAGGGTTCAAAGATACGCCGATTTCATGTAAAGAAAACGGATAAAAGAGTAAAAAAGTATATGAGAGAGTGATTTATTGCTGAAAGTCCCAAGCTAAAGTCCGGCTAATATCCCGTCGTCAGGAAAGGTTTTTATAAAGAAATTGGCAGAATTTCCGAAGAGATCCCACCAATTCCCCAATTTATATGCTTATGGCAAACATATTGATCATCGGATAAACAACAATTCCCGATATTTCGGCAACGGCCAGCTCTGGTTATCGACCATCAGTTCCAGATCATCTATGTGATCACGTATCTCATCCAGATAAGGAGCTACCGTATCATGGTAAGTAATTGCCTTTTCGCGCATATCGGTAATCCGGTTGGCTTTCTTGCGGGCCTCAACCATTTCATCCACCTTCGTTGTGACAGCTGCAATATGGGCCGAAATCTTACGGATCAGACGACGAGGTTCTGCAGAAAGGGTTGCATATTCTTCTTCCGTGAACACATCTTTCAATCGGGTTACATTCTCAAGTAAAATCGTTTGATAACGAATCACTACCGGAATGATATGATTCAATGACAAATCGCCCAGTACACGTGCTTCGATCTGTACCTTCTTGATGTAGATTTCCCATTTCACTTCATTGCGGGCTTCCAGTTCTTTCTGGCTCAACACGCCTGTCTCGCCAAACATCTTGATTACATCGGGTTTCAGATAAGCATCATACTGCAACGGAACGCTGTTCTCGCAGTCCAGTCCACGGCGCAAGGCTTCTTCTTTCCAGGCATCGCTATATCCGTTTCCGTCAAAGCGGATCGGTTTTGATTCCTTGATATAGTTTTTCAGTACCTCGAAGATAGCTGCTTCCTTGCTCTTTCCCTGAGCACGCAACGAATCTACATCGGTCTTAAACTGACGAAGCTGATAAGCTACGGCCGAATTCAGGGCCAACATAGCCGATCCGCAGTTGGCCGACGAACCCAAGGCACGGAATTCAAAACGGTTTCCGGTAAAGGCAAACGGAGAAGTACGGTTGCGGTCGGTATTATCAAGCAACAATTCCGGAATCTGTCCGAAGCCCAAATGCAGACGTTTCTTATCGTCTACTTCGATTGCGTCTTCAATCGAACTGTTTTCAAAGCGATCCAGAATTTCCGAGATCTGAGAACCCAGAAAAGTAGAGATAATAGCTGGAGGCGCTTCGTTGGCTCCCAGACGGTGAGCGTTGGTAGCCGAGGCAATCGTTGCCTTCAATAACGCATTGTATTTATATACGGCAGTAATTGTATTGACAATAAAGGTAATGAAACGCAGGTTGTCTTCGCGGTCCTTTCCCGGAGAGAACAAATTGATTCCTGTGTTCGTTCCCATCGACCAGTTACAGTGCTTACCCGAACCGTTCACACCCTTGAAAGGCTTTTCGTGCAACAATACCCGGAAGTTATGACGACGGGCAACTCGCTTCATCACCGACATCAGCAACTGGTTGTGGTCGTTGGCCAAATTACATTCCTCGTAAATCGGAGCAAATTCAAATTGGTTCGGAGCCACCTCGTTATGGCGTGTCTTGACCGGAATACCTAATTTATAGCATTCCACTTCCAGGTCTTTCATAAATTCCTGCACACGCGAAGGAATGGCACCAAAGTAATGGTCGTCCAATTGCTGGTTTTTGGCACTTTCATGTCCCAGCAACGTTCTTTCTGTCAGAGACAAGTCCGGACGAGCCGAATACAAATCCTCATCAATCAAGAAGTATTCCTGTTCCCAGCCCAAATAAGCAATCACCTTATTGACATCATCACTGAAATAACGGCAAACATCCGTCGCTGCCTTATTCAGCGTCTCGATAGAACGGATCAACGGTGTTTTATAATCGAGCGCTTCACCGGTATAAGCAATAAATACCGTCGGAATACACAACGTATCATCCACTATAAAAGCAGGAGAAGACGGATCCCAAGCTGAATAACCACGGGCTTCAAACGTATTACGCAATCCGCCGTTCGGGAAACTCGAAGCATCCGGTTCTTGCTGGACCAGCAGCTTTCCGCTGAATTCTTCTATCATACCACCATTTCCATCGTGCTCGACAAACGCATCATGCTTTTCGGCTGTACCGTCTGTCAAAGGTTGGAACCAGTGTGTATAATGCGTCACACCCTTTTCCAGCGCCCACATCTTCATGCCGGCTGCAACGTGATTGGCTATTTCGCGGTCAATCGGTGTACCACTATCGATAGATTGTGTTAAAGCTTTAAAGGTTTCTTTGGAGAGATACTTTTGCATCGTCTTCCGATTGAATACGTTCTCTCCAAAATATTCCGATACTTTCTGATCGGGAGTACTAGCTTCCACCGCTTTCCGATTGGAAGCTTTTTCTACTGCATTAAAGCGGAATATTGACATATCGTACCATTTAGAATGATTTCGGCTGCAAAATTACAGAAAGAAATTGAATTTCTACCACATGTCACTCAAGTTTCACGAAGAAACACAAATCCTTTGACTACTTGAACCGATATCTCTTTCGAAGATACACACTATATAAGCAAAGATATATCCCGATCGGAAATCCAGGGGAAAATCTTATCTCCGTTCTCACAATTATCTGCCGTCGGAGCCGGAGGCAAGAATTCACTCTGTTGCCCTTCGATCAAAAGGCGGTCCGCATCCAAATCCAACGTGACAAAGGCATACAGCCCATCTTTATATTCTGCCATATTCCCTTTTGAGAAGTGCACATCGCCATCTACCCAATGATAGGAAGCACTGTTGATTTGCACATAATGGACGCCCTCAATCTGGCTATAAGCGTCCACGTGATGATGCCCACAAAAACAAGCGACTACTTTCTTTTGTTTCTGATTGATTTCCCGGAACAAGGCACGTACTTCTGAGCGGTTCGGACAAGCCATGCCGTCCCAGACTTCATCCAGACCTTGATGCGAGAAGAGTATCGTCGGTTTGTCCGTTGCTTCCAAATCCTCGCACAGCCAAGCCAATTCTTCGGGAGAAATCAGATCCCGATCTTTCGAATCCACATAATAATTACCATGATCAAAATCTACGATCTGTCCGTCTTTCCGCACATGATTCAAGTCCAATGCCACACAATGGAAGGGACCGGCATCAAACGAATAATACGGACCTTCCATCTGCTGGATACGGACAATCTTTTCCTTGTTGGCATGATCCAAATCATGGTTTCCCAAGACACTATACCGAGGGCCTGCATACGTATTCCAAATATCCATCATTTCCTGCGCCTTATTACCGTGCGACATGTCGCCCAACTGGATAATAAAATCCAACGAACGTCCATCGGCATCCGCCAGGAATTTCTTCAATCGGTCTTTGGCATCCGCCTGAAGCTCTTCATGAACATCCGAAATCACCCCAAAGGTTAACTTGCCTTTCACAGGCCTTGTACATCCCATCTGCATACCACCCATCGACATGGCAGCCAATCCTAAAGCCACTTGCTTGATAAATGATCTTCGCGTAATCATGTTGTTTTTATATGTATGTTTGTTCTGATTCTGAAACAAAGGTACACAAATGTATCGAACTTCCTAGCCATACTTTCCCTTCTTACGAGAAAAACTTTCCGAAACAGGCAGACAAACTTTAATCCACGCCGTGGTTTACTTAGTTCACGACGTGGATTAAGTAGTTCACGCCGTGGATTACTTAGTTCACGGCGTGAACTAAACTTTTCCTTACTACTTTGCTGGTTTTTCAGAAGCAGATCCGGATGTTTATACGCCGCATCTCCAACTTTATTTCCAATCCCTTCCCTCCCATCTTACCGGAGCGTATTCCATTTCCATAAAAAACATCCGGAAAAACAAAAGAAAAAAGGGTAAATCCTTTTGATATTGTAAAAAAAGTCTCATATTTGACCCCGGTTTAAGTTGAGATTCAAAAATTGAGGAGTAAGCATGGAAGCAACACCGAAACCCTATAAGATTGGTTTAGCACTCAGCGGAGGCGGCGCCAAAGGATTTGCACATCTGGGCGTTTTCAAACTACTAGAAGAAAGTGGATTAAAACCCGACATTATTTCAGGAACAAGTGCAGGCTCGCTGATGGGCGTATTATTCGCCGACGGATATTCGGCCGATGAAATCAAAAACATGTTTATCGGAAGAGAATTCTCCGAATTTGCACAATTACAGATTCCCAAGTCCGGTTTATTCAATTACGACCGTTTTCAGGAATTCCTAAAACGGCACCTGCGGAGCAAGCGAATCGAGGATTTGCCAATCCCGACAGTTATCGTAGCCACCGACCTGGATCGCGGATGCAGCCATGAATTTCGTTCGGGTCCTATTGTCGAAGCAGTAACCGCTTCTTGTTGCATGCCCATCGTGTTTAGTCCGGTTCTTATCAACGGCGTGCATTATGTTGACGGCGGTCTCTTCCGGAACTTTCCGGTTTCGACCATACGCGACGAATGCGAATACGTTATCGGTGTAAATGTAAGTCCATTGATTCCTCATCGATACAAACAGACCCTTTTGCATATTGCCGAACGCACCTATCATTATGTGTTCAAAGCAAATGCCATTGAAGACAGAGAATTATGTGACATATTAATAGAAGCTAAAGAAGTGGCTCTTTACAAGACGTTTGATCTGGAAAATATTAACCAGATTTCTGAAATTGGTTACGAAGCGGCAGTCAAAGCTTTCCAAAAGGTTATTCAGGAAAAGAAACACGAGAACCTGATCAAAGCGATAAACTCACATCCGAATAGCTTACTGCCATAAATCATAAATAAAAACTCTACAAATATGGAATCAAGAAAAACAGAAAAGATGATCATCTACCAAGTGTTTCCCCGATGGTTTGGGAATACAAATACTAAGCCTGTCCGCAACGGAAGCCTGGAAGAAAACGGAGTCGGTAAATTTTCGGATTTCACACCACTGGCATTAAGTAAGATCAAAGGACTAGGAACCACACATATCTGGTACACAGGCGTAATCGAACATGCTACACAAACCGATTATACGGCTTATCATATTCAAAAAGACCATAGGGCCGTTGTAAAAGGAAAAGCCGGTTCGCCGTATGCCATCAAAGATTATTACGACATTGACCCAGACTTGGCCGATCATGTGGAAAACAGAATGGAAGAATTCGAAGCATTAGTTGCCCGCACACACGATGCCGGAATGAAAGTCATCATTGATTTTGTTCCGAATCACGTAGCCCGGCAATATCATTCGGATGCTCAATACAATTTTATCGAAGAACTCGGACAAAACGACAATACATCGAAAGCTTTCGATCCGAACAATAATTTCTATTATATCCCTGGTCAGCCCTTGACATTGCCGTTTACAAACGATGATGAAGGCTTGGGATATAGCGAATTCCCCGCAAAAGCAACAGGGAACGACCGGTTCGATGCTTTTCCCAACTGCAACGACTGGTATGAAACCGTCAAGTTAAATTACGGTGTCGACTACCTGAACGGCCGAAGCAAGCATTTTGATCCTATCCCCAACACCTGGCACAGAATGCTGGACATACTTCGCTTCTGGGCTAGCAAACAAATAGACGGATTCCGGTGTGACATGGCAGAAATGGTTCCGGTTGAATTCTGGGAATGGGCCATTCCGCTTGTCAAGAAAGATTATCCGGTCATTTTCATTGCCGAAGTATATAACCCGGCAGAATACAGGAACTATATTTTCAACGGACACTTCGATTACCTGTATGATAAAGTCGGTTTATACGATACCTTGCGGGCTGTTATTTGCGGACAGGCTCCGGCTAGCAATATTCCGGCTTGTTGGCAGTCGCTCGAAGGAATCCAGTCGCACATGTTGAACTTCCTGGAAAATCATGACGAGCAACGTCTGGCTTCCGATTTCTTTGCCAAAGATCCTTCGGCCGGCATTTCCGGATTGATGGTTTCTGCCCTTATGAATACAAATCCGATGATGATCTATTCAGGACAGGAATTAGGAGAAAGAGGCATGGACGAAGAAGGCTTCAGCGGACTCGACGGCAGAACGACCATTTTCGATTACTGGAGTGTATCGACATTACGCAACTGGAAAAACGGAGGGAAATATGACGGAGGCAAACTGACGGAAAAGCAAAAGCAATTGCGTCAGCAATATGCTGCCATCCTAAACATCGCCAAGAACGAACCGGCCATTACCCAAGGTTCATTCTTCGACCTGATGTATACCAACGAAAAGAACCGCTTCTTCAACAACCGGAATCAATATGCCTTTTTGCGTAAACATAAGAATGAAGTCATCCTGGTCGTTGCCAACTTTACCCATTCCGAACAAAACGTCTGGGTCAATATTCCGGAAGATGCATTCAAGGCACTCGACATAAAGGATAATGAAGCGGCCATGTTGAAAGACCTGCTTACAGGAACTGAAACCATCAGTACACTGACAACAGCCTGGCCTTTCAAGGTGAAATTAGAGGCATGTTCGGGTAAAGTATTGAAGTTTACTTACTAGAAATACATAACTTATTCGGACCAGATAGTTGTCCTTTTGTAATTGTTTTGTAATTTTGCAGACAAATAACTTATTCACTAAAGATAAATATTCGGAATAATGAGTGCACAAACTCCTTTCTTAGTATTTTCGGGTACTAATTCCCGTTACTTGGCAGAAAAAATCTGCAACAGTTTAGGTTGTCCTCTGGGACAAATGAATATTCAACACTTCGCAGATGGAGAATTCTCTGTTTCGTATGAAGAATCTATCCGTGGCCGTGATGTATTTTTGGTACAATCAACGTTTCCCAATGCCGACAACCTGATGGAATTACTCCTGATGATCGACGCTGCCAAACGTGCTTCTGCTCATTCAATCATTGCAGTTATCCCTTACTTCGGTTGGGCACGTCAAGACAGAAAGGATAAACCACGTGTGGCTATCGGTGCAAAATTAATCGCAGACATGCTGAGTGCTGCCGGCATCAACCGTCTGATCACAATGGACTTGCATGCAGATCAGATTCAAGGTTTCTTCAATGTTCCGGTTGACCACTTGTATGCTTCTAGTGTATTCCTGGATTATATCAAGAATGAACTGCCGTTAGACAATTTGTGTATCGCTACACCTGACGTTGGTGGAACAAAACGTGCCAGCAGCTATTCTAAATATTTAGGATTGCCGATGGTAATTTGTCATAAATCTCGTTTGCGTGCTAACGAAGTAGCCGAAATGCGTATCATCGGTGATGTAAAAGGTTTGGATGTCCTGTTGGTTGATGATATGGTTGATACAGCTGGTACTATCACAAAAGCAGCTAACCTGATGATGGAAAACGGAGCTAAATCTGTTCGTGCCATTGCCAGTCATGCTGTAATGTCTGATCCGGCTTCTACACGCGTAGACCAATCAGCTTTGACAGAAATGATCTTTACCGATTCTATTCCTTATGCTAAGAAGTGTGAGAAAGTAAAGATCTTGTCTATTGCAGATATGTTTGCTGAAGCCATCCGTCGTGTATGCAGTGGCGAATCTATCAGCTCTTTGTATACGATCTAAGTTTTGATACATAACAAGAAAAGAAAAGAGCCGGGCACTTTCGCATCCGGCTCTTTTCTTTTGTTTCTATGTCTGTTATTCATCTCGACTTCCACCCATGAAAATCATAATGTAATACATTAACGAAGCCAATGAACCCAAAGCAGCAACCACATAGGTATAAGCAGCCGACTTTAACGCATCTTCAGCTTTATCATGTGTATATACATTCGTTATTCCTGCCCGTCTCAACCAAACCAAAGCACGCTGACTGGCATTAATCTCCACAGGCAAAGTGATAAAGCTAAACAAAGTTGTGGTAGCAAAAAGAATAATACCAAACAACATCAGTTCCGGGAACTTATGCAATAGCAACATTCCGCCTAACAATACCCAAGATACAATGTTGGAAGCAAAGCTTACTACCGGCACCAAAGTCGAACGCATCTTTAACGGAGCATAAGCAGTTGCATGTTGCACGGCATGACCGCATTCGTGTGCAGCGACGGCTGCAGCGGCAATACTATTACTATAATAAACCCCTTCACTCAGATTCACTGTTTTGTTCATGGGATTGTAATGGTCTGTCAGTTTTCCGGGCGTACAAGTGATTTGTACATCATAAATACCGTTGTCGTGAAGCATTTGCTCGGCAACGTCACGTCCTGTCATTCCATTGGGTAAGGGCACTTGAGAATACTTCTCGAACTTTCGCTTCAGGTTAGCAGATACTAACCAACTCAATAGGGCGAATCCCATAAAAATAATCCAATACATAATTGTAAATTACTATAAATAAAATAATTCAGTCCTCAAATATAGAACAAAATCCTTACCAAACAAAGAAATGGCAGAAAGATGTGCCATATCAAACACTTCTTCTGCCATTCCTAACAATATCCTTAGCCGGAAGAACAAACTATCAACTTGTTAATCCGCCAATTTGTCTATTCTTATTCTTCTGTATAACGAACAATGGTCTGTTCACGATCCGGTCCAACCGATACGATCTTGATAGGCACACCCAGTTCTTCTTCCAAGAATGTCAAATAAGCATTGAATTCTTCCGGGAATTCATCTTCGCTCAACATCTTGGTCATATCAGTCTGCCAACCCGGCAATTCAACATAGACAGGTTCTACTTCACCATCAATTGAATAAGGGAATTCTGTTACTTCTTCTCCATTAATCTTATAAGCCACACAAGCCTTAATGGTTTCAAACGTATCCAATACATCGCTCTTCATCATGATCAGCTGGCTGACACCGTTAATTGTCACAGCATACTTCAAAGCTACTAAATCAATCCATCCGCAACGACGTTTACGTCCTGTTACAGCTCCAAATTCATGACCAAGCTGACCGATCTTATCACCTACCTCATCAAACAATTCAGTTGGGAAAGGTCCGCTACCAACACGAGTACAATAAGCTTTAAAGATACCATACACTTCACCTATATTTCGGGGAGCGACACCTAAACCGATACAACAACCGGCACAAATTGTATTTGAAGAAGTAACAAATGGATAAGAACCGAAATCAACATCCAGCATAGTACCCTGAGCACCTTCAGCCAATACATTCTTGCCGTCCTTCAACAGGTTGTTGATGAAATGCTCACTGTCAATCAGCTTAAACTGCTTCAGATAATTCAAGGCATCAAACCATTTAGCCTCCAATTCCGTAATGTCATAGTCATAATTCAATGACTTCAGAATAGCTTCATGTCTAGCTTTTGCGGCACTATAAATAGAGTCGAAGTCACGCAGTAAATCGCCTACGCGAACCCCATTACGACTGATCTTATCTGTATAAGTCGGACCGATACCTTTTCCGGTAGTACCAATCTTTCCTGCGCCTTTGGCTGCTTCATAAGCCGCATCCAAAATACGATGAGTCGGTAAGATCAGATGTGCTTTCTTAGAAATATACAGCTGTTTGGTAATATCATGACCACTGGCAGCCAAAGCTTCCGCTTCTTCCTTGAACAGAACCGGATCCAAAACCACGCCATTACCGATCACATTAATTTTACCTCCCTGGAAAATACCTGAAGGAATGGAACGCAACACATATTTCTCGCCTTTAAACTCTAATGTATGTCCTGCATTCGGTCCACCCTGAAAACGAGCGACCACATCATATTTCGGAGTAAGAACGTCAACTACTTTACCTTTGCCTTCGTCACCCCATTGCAATCCTAATAAAACATCTACTTTCATTGCTTTTATTTATATAGGCCGTTAATATTTCGCTTGTATGCGTTATTGAACCATTATTCCTTTACATTCCCTAACGCAATCGACAAAGTTAGTAGATTTATCGGAGATTCCGAACGATTCAACCTACTTTTTTCAGCGCAAGAAATTTAGAACAAGTTATAATTGGTACGTAACACCTTAAACTCTGTACGACGATTGATCTGATCAGCTATTTCCTGTTGTTCAGGAGTTAATTTCAGAATAAAATCTTCCGTCAAGACATCACCTTCTTTCAAGAAATCAAACTGTTTAGCCATCTTTTTATTGATCGTCTTCGGTACGCTTTCTCCATATCCCTTAGCTTCAAGACGATCGGCCGCAATACCTCCGGCAATCAGATAATCGACAACCGACTGAGCTCTCCGTTGTGCCAGCTTTTCGTTATATTTATCTGTACCTTTCCGGTCAGTATGTGCACCTAACTCAATGGTTACATTAGGATTGTCATTCAACATCTTGATCATCTCATCCAAAGCCTTCTTCGATTCCGGACGTAAGGTTGCTTTATCAAAGTCATAGAAAATATTCTCTATAACCACAGGCTTACTAATCGGAGACAAGAAGAAATCAACAATATACGTTTCACTTTTCTCTTCCGGACTGGTATGTAATTCATAATTCTGGTTCAAGAAACCACGGGCACTGGCCATCATAACATATTTAATATCCCGTTCCAGTTCCACTTCATAAGTTCCATCTTTCTTCGTTTGCACCTTGGCATTCAATCCGTCTTTTCCTACAATCCGGACCGTTGCATCTTCTATCGGATATTCATCCACATCATTTACAATACCTTCAATACGTACCGTAATTGTTGGCTTCTCGAATGAATAAATATGGTCAAACCCACGAGCATCATTCCGGTTCGAGCTGAAAAAACCCTTTTCCTTATTCCCTTCAAACGTAATACCAAAATCATCACTTGAGGAGTTTATCGGAAAACCTAAATTTTCTACCTTCCAATGTCCCGTACTGTCTTGAGTCGCCTTAAACAAATCCAAACCACCTGCACCCGGATGTCCATTGGAAGCAAAATATATGGTTACAGAATCACGTACATAAGGAAACATTTCATCACCTGTCGTATTAATTTCCGGGCCCAAGTTTTCCATAGGACCAAAATCACTTCCTGCCACACGGGCTCTATATAAATCTTTTCCACCGAACCCTCCTACAACATCTGATGTGAAATAAAGATATTTCCCATCCGGTGAAATGGCTGGATGACCTAAAGCCGTCACTGAATCTTTTACAATCGTAGTACGCGTTCCTTTCCCCCATTTAGCACTACTACGGGTAGAAACATATATTTCAGAAGTACGATCGCCTGTTTCATCCTGCGAACAATACGTATAATACATTGTATTCCCATCAGCCGAAAACGAAGACGTTCCTTCATCAAACTCCGTATTCACTTCATCTTCCAGTTCTTCCGGATTCAACCAATTGCCATTTTCATCCTGTTTGACCAGGAAAAAGTTATTATTATACTGTCCGGTAATAGCACTAACCTTTGCTTCCTTATCTTTCGTTCGTGAAGAGGTAAAATACAATTGATCATACTTCTCTCCTGTCAACATCGGACAAAACTCACCACGGCGGGAATTGAACTTTTCCATACGCCGGACTTCATAACGGGTTGGATTCTTCTTCCACACAGGAGCCAACTGACAACCTTCAATTCCATTAAAAGCTAATTGGCTTTCGGGATTATACATCAAATAAGCATCGTACTGTTTGATTGCCTCAGTATAACGTCCCTTACGCTGAAGCATCTGGCCTAAACGTAAATTCAAGATAGAATCAGGATATTCATATCTCAATGCATTCATATATCCACTGATAGCTTTGTCCGTACTATTGATCAACCGATTGCATTCAGCCATACGGAAAGCGATGTAACCTCTCAAATCCCGTTTCTTGGGCGATGTCTTTGTATAAACTTTACGATAGATAGCGGCAGCTTCATAATATTCTCCGATACGATGCTTTTCCTCAGCATCACTCAGCTTCGCCGTTTTACAAGAAAAGAACATTAGCGAAAGGAAAATGCCCAATAGACCAAATATGTAGGATTTCTGTTGATTCATTACTAGTGACATATCAGTAAATATCTTACTTATAACGTAAAATACACGATCTTATTGCGGCAATTCGGAATAATGTTTTCGTCCTTTCAGATAAAACTGCCACAACAAACTATATGATTTCAGCTCCGGTATCTCAGTAAGAACCGTCTTCTGCATATTTTCCATCCGTTTCTGTTCAAATTGAGGAAGAAGCTGATAAAACTCACGCCGAGCCTGATAAACCGCCTTGGCATTCGCTACATGTCCGGTCAAAAAGAACTTAAGAGCAGCCAAATAGTCAAGCCAAAAACGAAGCCGCATCACCGGTTTCAAGTCTTTATCCGGTAAATTCTTATAAAGCATCAACAGATTATTCCGGAAATTCAGGAATGTCTTGCGCGGACTTTCCACATTCAATGTACCACCTCCTTTATGATAAATGACAGACCGAGGAGTACATACCAACCGATAACCACGTGCCCGAAGTCGCCAACACATATCAATCTCCTCTTGATGAGCAAAGAAATCACCATCCAATCCTCCTACGGCTTTATACACATCCGTACGGATAAACAGACAAGCGCCTGTCGCCCAAAGAACATCTATTGGAGTATCATACTGCCCGCTGTCTTCCTCTACAATATGCAATAAGCGCCCCCGACAAAACGGATAACCGTATTTATCCATAAAACCACCCGAAGCTCCGGCATACTCAAAGAAGGCACGCTGATCGGCGGCTTTGATCTTAGGCTGAACGGCAACAACATCTGGGTGTGTATCCAATAATCGACAAGGAGCATCCAGCCAGTTCGGAGTTACTTCCACATCACTATTCAACAAGACGCAATAAGGATGAGAGATTTGTTTCAGAGCCAGATTATAACCTTCAGCAAATCCATAATTCTTATCCATCCGGATAATCTGCACGGAAGGGAATTTATCGGCCAGCATTTGCAAGGAATCGTCCGTTGACCCATTATCCGCAACTATGACATCAGCCCATTCAGCCGGAGAATAACGGACTACCGAAGGAAGATACTTTTCCATCAAGGCAGAACCGTTCCAATTCAATATGACAATTGCTATTTTCTTATTCTTAGTTATTTCCATGATGAGTTACAGCGTCACTCCGTTTATATTTCCAACGTTTATGCGTCCAAAGCCATCCTTCCGGTTTACGCAGGATACTTTTTTCCATGCGTCTGGCATATTCTTCGGTAATCCAATTCTCGGGAGTTTCCTTGGGATTGTCAGTAATCAACTGCATTTCGAGTGTATAGTAACCTCGTTCCAGCATCTGCACATCCAAAAACACAACCGGAGTATTTAACTTCCGTGCCAGACGTTCTGCTCCGGTAAGAATAGCCGTATCCTGGTTTAGGAAGTTTGTCCAATAATGCAAATTACTTGGGCTTGGTGTCTGGTCAGCCAAAAAGATAACTGCCGACCGGACTTTATTCCGCACAAGCCGCACCACTTCACGTCCTGTATCATTTTTAGGAATACCGAATGAACCAAACTTCGTCCGCAAATGGATAAAGAGTTTATCCACAGCCTTATTATTTAAAGGACGATAAATCTGATACAAACAAGCATCTTTAAACCGGGAAGTAGATCCTGAATACCATTCCCAATTACCAAAATGTCCCATCAACAACAAACAGCAAGGATTACCTTTGTCCATTAACTGATCAATAAGTTCCGGATTCTGTACATAGGCTCTTTTCTGTAATTCTTCCAAAGAGATATGGGCTAATTTCAACGTCTCTACTACATAATCGGCAAAGTGATGATAAAACTTCTTTTCCAAAAGCAGAAGTTCCTTATTACTTTTTTCCGGAAACGCAGCCTTTAAATTCCTACGTACGACTGATACACGATAACGAATTACCCGATAAACGATAAAATAAAGGAAATCAGATAATACATACAATACCGACATAGGCAGTAATGCATGTAATTTAATCCAACCATAAATCAGTGCATATTGAATCTGTGTCCACATACAATCAGTCTCAAGAAAATTACCCGATAAAAGATTCTATTTGCAAAGCAGATTTATCTGCGTTCCATCCTCCTAACCGAATTCGTCGAGTCTCGTTAATCAAAGAAGCGTCATAAGGAGTTTCAACCTTGATGTAGTTTTCTGTAAATCCGTGCATCATACCGTCTTTCTTCGTATGCTCGAACAAGACTTTGGCTTCCCGGCCTATATGGGCTTCATAAAACGCCTGAAGCTTCTTTTCCGACAAATCCAACAGAATCTGACTACGGATATGTTTTACTTTCGGATCCACTACATAGTCGATTTTCAGCGCTTGTGTTCCCGGACGTTCGGAATAACTGAATACATGTAATTGCGTAACATCCAGACTTTCGATAAAACGACGGGCATCTTCAAAGTAAGCATCCGTTTCCCCACGTGTACCGACGATTACATCTACTCCGATAAAAGCATCTGGAAGAATCGACTTGATCTTCTCGATTTTATGACGGAACAATGCCGTATCATACCGGCGACGCATCAGTTTCAGCACATCATCACTTCCACTCTGCAATGGAATATGGAAATGTGGAGCAAACCGTTTGCTGCCTGCCACGAAATCGATTGCCTCATCCGTAATCAGATTCGGTTCAATAGAAGAAATACGATAGCGCTCAATCCCTTCCACTTCATCCAACGCACGAATCAAATCGAGGAAAGCCTCACCCGTTGTTTTTCCGAAATCTCCAATATTTACTCCTGTCAGGACAATTTCTTTTCCTCCTTGGGCCGCAACTTCCTCCGCCTGTTTCACCAGACTTTCAATCGAACCGTTACGACTACGGCCACGGGCAAAAGGTATCGTACAATAACTACAGAAGTAATCACATCCGTCTTGTACTTTCAAGAAATGCCGGGTCCGATCATCAGCTGAACAGGAAGGCGTAAAAGTACGAATGTCTTTTGAGGCCGAAGTATGAATTTCTCCATCAGCATCGGTCTTGTGCAAATCATTCAAATAGTGCAGGATATCCAGCTTTTGTTCCGCACCCAAAACAAGATCTACTCCTTCAATGTGTGCCACTTCTTCCGGCTTTAACTGGGCATAACAACCCGTCACCACCACAAAAGCATTGGGATGTTGTTTACTAATACGACGAATAGCCTGACGACATTTCTTATCAGCCAGCTCTGTTACCGAGCATGTATTGATAACGCAAATATCAGCTTTCTCACCGGGACGGACTTTTCGGACTCCTTGTTCTGACAAGACCTTTCCGATAGTCGAAGTCTCGGCAAAATTCAATTTGCAACCTAATGTATAATAGGCCACTTTCTTATTTTCAAAAACTGTATGATCTATCATATCTATGAAACAATCTCCTGAACTAATAGTTTGCAAAATTACGGAAAATCGCTGGAAACGCAATGAAAATGTCGCCTATTGCCACCGAAAAAGTTGTGAATAAGGTGATTATGAGGACAAAGAGTGCCAAGGGGTAGTAAGCGAAAAACGCAGGGAAAAGCGAATTATGGAAGCAGAACGGTTTCCAACTCGTTACCCTGCAAATGAGCATTTTTAACAGTCGGAATTTTGTTTGCGCCGTTCTGCAACATTTTGCGTATCAAGCCTTAACTCGTTGATCACTAATTTTGCAACCAAAAAAACGAGTATGAGCAGAAGCACATTCAAAGTGCTGTTCTACGTGAACGGCAGCAAGGAAAAGAACGGTATTGTCCCCATCATGGGACGAGTTACAATCAACGGGACGGTAGCGCAGTTCAGTTGCAAGCATTGATGGTCTTGAACCACTCCTTTATCTCTTTTTCTTCCCCTTCACATTCATAGATAAGCAACGGTGATTGCAGGATGCGTTGGCGTTGTTCTTCCGGCAGTCCCGAAAAGTATTGCACGTTGCCGGCTTCATCGTTAATGGCGAATTTGCCTGTAACGAAACGTCCAAAAGAAGTGATGCGCTGTTGTCCGTCAAGCACCTCGAACCTTCCGTCCGCAGTGCGGTTGAAATAGATTAGTCCGATGGGATAGCCTTTCAGCAACGATTCAATCACCGCCACATCACGCTTGCCGTCATTGTAGATGTAGTGGCGTTGATATTCGGGCTGAATGGTGAGCCGTCCGTCCAAACCAAATAAGCCTTTTCCTTCCAGTTCATTATAGGTAAACCCTTTGCAAAGGTCTTCTACCGTCCATTCGGTATGTAATGTTGTCTTCATATATAGATAAGTATTACACGGTTACTGTTTATTCTCTTCACTCTCTTGTGGTGGATTAAGAGCGATTCCCGTCTTGGCATTCAGCGGACTGATGACTGCCTTACCTGTTTTTGCTTCCAGTTCCATACGGGCGTTACGGGCAATCTCACCGCCCGCTTCCGCCACATCCATATGCTCTTTAAAAGTTTCGGGATTCTTACTTTCCGAGATTTCCTTGGTGGAAAGTTCTGCCAACATATTCAGCACCAACTCCTTGTTGGTCATGTTGTCGCGCAGGTTCTCTTTCTTCAAGCCTTTAAACTGCTTATATTCTTTGGCGGTCATGTCGCTCCAAGTCTGATAGATAATATCAGTCAGCGTGGCAAACTGTACACCTTCTTGCAGCCCGTGACGTTTCCATTCGTCCGTAAGGTCTTTACGTATCTCTATGGATTTGAGCCGTTGGTTAATCCAGTTATCCGAATAGCCCAATCGTTTATAATCCATCAGTGCTTGATTAATGGATAGTTCGGGGTCTTGCATTTGGTCAAGACGTTCCGCTGCCACTTGCGCCATCCATTGCTTAAAAGGTTCTGCTTTAGGCGAAGGAATGGATTGGATAAGGCGGAGAAGTTGCTGAGTATCGGCTACATCGGTTAAATACATTTTCCCGTCAGCCGATTTCATTTTCAGTTGACTACAATTTGTAGTCAACTCACTTCCTTCCTTTTTAAGGCGTGTTTTCAAAACACTCCAAACGCCTTTCCTTTAGGAAGGTTTAACGGTTTTATATAGGATTATCTGTTAATAAATTAACCATATTCTGGGAATACTATGCTTTGAAACGATCTGTTAACAATAATAATTAACAATCTGGTTCTAGAGGTTGCGCAATGTGGGTTAATGGAAAGCATCTACGGGTGTTTGGAGAGAATAGAAAACAAGATAAACTGTCTATCCATACCTCAATCGGCAGACGGTAATTCCAAAGTGTACAACACAAATGATGCTGCAATGCAGGAGTTCAAACAGGATTTGAACGGCATCAAGACATCGTTCAACCGTCTTGCTGAAAGCATCGTTGCCATCCGTAGCGATACTACAAATTTGCTGAAACACAGCTCTATGGCAGACAAGGCCATGGAATCATTGTCTATGCTGAACAACGAACATCAGCAGAGCCGGAAACAACAGAACGATTGTTCCAATAGAATCGTCAAGATGCTGTCCGAGTTGGGAACAAAGCAGATACAAGAATCCAATGAGATAAAATCCCTGTTGCGAGCCACCGATGAACACATCAAGAATGGTGTCTATTATGAGAAGCACCACAGTTTCAGTATCGAATCTCCCTTTATCTTTTGGGGCTTTTGCGGAATGTTTGCCATGATAATTGTCTTGGCTGTGGCACTGTATTTTGCCAAGCAATCGGACTGCGACCGTATCGACAACGACCTGAAGTACCGCTACATCAAGATGAAAAGCGAAATCTCCTCGGAGGGCATATTAGAGTTGGAAAACATCTTTGAACTAAATCGTGATAACGACAAAATCCGCCAAATGCGTAAAGATGTAGAGACCTACGAGGATTGCAGTACGCAAACGAGCCGCACTTGCAGAGCAAGCCCGACTAAAGGAACAGGCAGCAAAAGAGCAGGAAGACAAGGCAAAGTCCGTAAAATCCAAGTCAATCAAAACAGACCAACCTAAAAAATGAGCGTATGGCAAGTGTAAAAGTCCTTGAGTGAGCGAAAATAGAAAGCCATCAGGTTATATCAATAACCTTGTGGTTTTCTTTAACATGACAGATTTATTAAACTAAATACCATCTTTTTGAAAAAATACGCCATCTTTTTGAAAGAACACTCCAAGTGTTAGCGTTAATAACAGGAAAAATTCGTATCTTTGCAAAATTTTAATGGAATCGTGCAACATCATACATTAATATATGCAGAAAGGTGCAAATATCAATAGAATAAAAGCTGTGCTTGCGGAGCAAAATAGAACAAGCAAATGGCTCGCTGGAGAATTGGGCAAAGATCAAGCTACTATATCAAAATGGTGTACCAATACATATCAGCCAAGTTTGGATACATTGGTAAAGATAGCAGAACTGCTCAATGTTGATGTTAGAGATTTAATTGTAAAAACTGAAATTAAATAAGTTCATGTATAAAATAGAATGGGATAAAGATACCGGAGGTGTTTTGTTAAGTGCCAAAGTCACTAAAGAGACTTTAGGTATTGCACCTCGTCCTGTTTGGTTTGAAGAACTTGATTTACTTGGTCTTGACCGTCTTGGTTGGACTTACCCACAAACAGAAGAGCCACTTATGTGGGCAGTTAATAAACAATATTTCTATCGTGGCGACTTGATGTTTGAGGCTAAAGGTGCTAATATTTACGATGCGCCAACAATCGTTTTCCAATCGGGTAAAGAGACAGCCACTATAAAACCGATTGACGTGAAAGAAATGTTAAGGCGTAATAGCGATCAAATGTTTTTGATTGAGAATGAGGCTATCGAATTTATTCGCGATACCTATATGGCTTATTCTGGTGTGAATAAAGCCAATGCGCTATCAAAAGCTAATCAAGAGGTTGACTTTGAAGCACTCGCAGAGAAGGTAGAAAAACGTACTAAACAAAAAATGGCAGTAGTAAAGCAGGATTGCGACAGTTTCGATATAGTACCGCTCAAAACAGCCAATGCCGAAGGTAAACGTGTGTTGCTCTCTACTCGTATAGATAGATTTATTGCATCATTTTCTGGTGGAAAAGACTCGCAAGTAGTGCTTGACCTTGTAACACGTGCCATACCTCCCACCGCTTTCGAGGTGATTTATTCCGATACCGGTTATGAATTGCCTCCGTCGTTGGAGCTTTATGAAGAAGTGAAACGCTTCTATGGCAAGCGTTTTCCCGCATTGAAGTTTTCCACCACGCGCAACCACGAATCGGTTCTCAACTACTGGGATAAAATAGGGACTCCAAGCGACACCCACCGTTGGTGTTGCTCTGTGATGAAGACTGCACCGCTTTACCGCTCACTTAAAGTAGAGGGTAATAAGCAAGCGCGTGTGCTCACGTTTGATGGTGTCCGAGCAGAAGAATCTACTCGAAGAAGTGGGTATAACAGAATTGGAAATGGCAAACATATTTTTACATACAATGCCCATCCTATTCTTCAATGGAATGTCGTTGAGATTTTCTTATATTTGATTATTCGCAACATTCCATTAAATCCAGCTTACCGTTTTGGATTTTCACGTGTTGGTTGTGTTATTTGTCCGTTTGGGTCTGATTGGTCTGATTTTTTGGTTAGTAAATTATACCCTGATTTCAGAAAACCTTTTTTAGATAAGTTACAATCTTGGGTTGAGACATCGGGTATTAAGGATCCCAAAACTTTTATTAAGACCAAACGTTGGCACATATCTGCACTTGGTAGTCCATCCTTGTCTAATAAAGATAGAGTTTTGATAAGTAGTTCCAACCACGTTACAAAACTCAAAATTTCAGCCGATCCAAATATCTTTTTTGAATGGCTTAAAGTTCTTGGAACGTACACTATTGGCAACACCAAAGGCTCTTTTTCTGGAGCTATTCAAGTCGGCAAAGATATTATCTCATTTAATGGCAATAAAACAGCCGCTCATATTGAGATTAAATTCAACACAAGTGATTCTCGCTTTGCAAATAATCTAATGCGAATCGCTCAAAAAGCGGCATATTGTGTTCAATGCGAAGTTTGCGAAGTCCAATGTCCTACTGGAGCTTTGAAAATTGTGCCGCATTTGTCTATTGGATCGCAATGCGTGCATTGCTTGAAATGTATTAATTTCCACGAAAAAGGTTGCATTGCAGCCGATTGTTTAAGAAAAATATCTGGTAAAATAAAAATGGATTCTTCATTATCAATAAAGGGTTATAAAACATTTGGTCTTCGTGATGAATGGATAGATGAATATGTAAGTGATCCTGATAACTTTTGGTCAAGCACATTGTTAGGCACTGCTATGTTTGATTCTTTTAAGGCTTGGACTAAAGACGCTGGATTACTTGACACCAAAAATAACCCTACAGAATTTTGCAAGTTAATGCAAGAAATTTATCGAGATAATCCCTCGTTGTTTTGGGAGATTATATGGATAAATCTTTCGTATTCGTCTTTTATAGTCAATCGATTTATTAGCCAAATTTCTGTCGGAGACATTTTTGACAAGAAAACAATCGCTGATAAAATCAGTACTTCAGAAAGTGTTTCTTCACTGACAACATTAAACAATGCTATTGGGGCACTAATGGATATGTTCAAGAATTCGCCTATTGGCGATGACCTTGTTCAAGGTGAAGAATTTGAAAAAAAACGTATCAGAAGAAGTTACGATGATTTGAGCCTTGAAGCTCTTGCGTATTCATTATATCTATATGCCGAAAAAAATGGCAGCAAGGAATTCCGTGTTTCAGACCTTTACAATACTGACGGCTATAAAAGTGCGCCACTGGAATTTGGCATATCAAAAAACTCTCTTTTGAAGAAGTTGCGTGCGCTTTCATCTGATGCAGATAGGGTTCTATTAGCTGAATTAAATATGGGATTAGACCATATTACATTAAAAGAAGATTTGGATTCTATTTCGGTACTTAAAATATTGACAGCGTAATGAATTATGTTTTAGACATGTATCGACTTATGTTTACCTCTTTAAGAAGAGGTAACACGCAAGGTGTGTATTCTAAAGCAAAACCCGTTTTTTTAATCACACTACTTGATTATATTCCACTTTATGAAGACAATAAATTGAAATGGGGAGATGAATTATTCCATGAAAATTATCTTCATAATTTCGAAATGGAAGAAAATCTGAAACCCACTCCTATGTGGAAGCCTTTTTTCTACCTATCTTCCGAGCCGTTCTATACTCTTGTGTGGCGAGAAAATCCGCCATGCAATTTATTGAAGCATCCCTCGGCAAAACTCTTAAAAGAGTATCTGGATTACGCCAAACTCGATGATGAGTTGTGGAAACTGCTGCAAGATGAGTCAAATAGAGCATATCTACGCGAGTGCATAATTAAAAACTATTTCAATTGAATTTCAATTTTATACTTGACAATGGCAACGACATATAACGACATCATAAAAAAGCGTAGCGGTAGGGCTGCGTACAGCATAGAAGAAGAGAAAGGGAATCAATGGGCATCGTTCATTCCCAACGAGCAGTTTAATACCGTTCTGCGCACAGTACTTCGCTCGGTGCGAGGCAACGATATTGATGCCCATAAATCGTTTTGGATAAACGGTACATACGGCACGGGCAAGAGCCATGCCGTAGCTGTTATCACCCATCTGCTCTGCGACACAGTTGACAACATAAAGGAGTGGGTGGACTATGAATATGGAGCAGACAAGTTCGACCTTATTCGCAGTCAAATCTATAGTTTGCGCGAAGCCAAACGTTTGTTGCCTGTCAAGATTGAAGGACTGCGTGATATGTCGCACGTGTCCGACCTGCCATTGGTGCTTCAAACTGCCGTTGTCAAAGCGCTCAATGAATTGGATATTGAATTAGCCGTTGATACTGATTTCGATGCACTCATACAGCATATTCAGGATAACCAAGTGATCTGGGATGACCTTATCGCCCGTTTTGCCGAATTGCGCTCAATTGCTTCTACCCGTGAAAAGTTGATACAGAAACTATCAGGAAAGGATATGGCGACTTTCCAAAAAGCAAAGTCGGCCCAACGCCAAGCGAACATGACAATTCTTCTGAATCAAGAGAATGTTGGAGCCTGGCTTATCGAGGTACAGGAGAAGCTCCGGGCTGAAACCGATTACAAAGGCTTGCTGATTATTTGGGATGAATTTACTGATGTAATGGAAGATTCCATTGGTATTCCCGTACTTAAAGCTCTTCAGACCATTGCACAAAAGTTCGCCAACGAAGGAAACGACAGTTTTCTCTTTTTGATTTCTCATCCGTCAGCCTTCAACAAGTTGGGCAACGAAGAAACCAAGCAGACTGACGGACGCTACCACCGTATGAAATATAATATGGAGTCGGTGTCGGCATTCAAAATTATGTCGCGCAAATTTGAGATTGTTGACAAAGAACGTCACCAATCAATGACCGACTTCTTCTATTCGACCAACAATAATTTGCTTGACCTATACACTGCAACGTCCAACGACCCGAAAGAGACTCGTGGAGACTTAATCAACCTCTTCCCTATACACCCGGCTACCGCCAACCTTGCCACACACTACGCTACAGTTGTTGGTTCATCAAGCCGAAGTGTATTTGAGTTTATTGGCCAAAACGAGGCAATGGAAAATTTCTTGGAGAGCGAAACCGCTTTTGCCAATCGTCAAACCGTTACGGCAGATTATCTTTGGGATTTCGTCTTGAAAGTATTCCAAGATGATGTCGTGAACTATGGAGCTGTTACTGAACGTTTCAATACATACCGCTTGCAAGTGGAAAACCATGGTGAAGCGGCTTATGCTGTTTTCAAAGGCATCTTGCTACTCAACGCATTCAACAACATATCTGCCGAAAACAATAATGACCTTGTAACACCGACAGAAGATAATATTATAAATCTTTTTCTTGGCACTCAATATGAGAATGAAACTGAAGAAGTGCTCGATTGGTTTAACGATCAAGGTATCATCCAACGTGCGCCGGGTGGAATTTTCTCTGTTCAGTTCTCTGCTTTGCCCTCACATGAAATCGAAGAGCTGAAGCAATCACTCGCTAACGATACAGATAAATTCCGTTTTATTTCGAGCGTACTCAACTTTGGAGATACGGCAGCTTCATACTTTACCAAAAAATTTGTTCAGAAAATTATTCGTCCTTACGCTTTTCACTTTTATTCGGAAACATCAAATGATGCCCTGCTGAAAGACCGAATAAAACGAGCTAAAAGAGAGACACGTCCGAGCGATCTTTATTTGGCGTTATTATTCTCAAAGAACAATGCTGAAATAGCTCATCTGCGTGAGTTTGCCGACCAAGCATCTACTAACGGTGCAAATGAAGATAAAGATTTAAGGGATATTATATTCATTGTATTCGATACAGCGTTTGGCGATAAACAATACGCTCGATTCATTGAATATATGGCAAACTACACCTCTGCCCAATCGCATGGTTTCCTTGATCAAGTGAATGTGCATCGCGACCACGCTGCAGATATGATAAAGGAATGGTTGCAAGATGCTCAACGCGGTAATGCCACTATTTATGTGAACGGACAACAAATTCCTATCTCGGTGAAACACCTTTCACCGTACCTCAATAATACGGTCGCTCCTATTATCTTTCCACAAGGTCCTGATGCCATTGAAGCTATCAGAACGAAAGCTCCCAATACTTTTTGGAAGCCGCAAGTGTCGAAAGAGATTATTCGCACATTCATTTTCAGCACCAATAAGTCGGAGCTTATCGAAGTGGCAGGACAAATGAAACCTGTGCAATATCTTATACAAGATGCTATTGACGAAAGCCTTGAATGGCGTGCAGATATGCCCGACAATCACCCATTCAAGATGGTTTTTGACTTCATCCAGAACAAAATTAAATATGCCGACAAGTCGCTGCTATTCAACTTTGCCGAGAAGTTTGATGACTTACGAAAACCACCATACGGACTGTCGGGCAACTACGCATCTGCCGCTATGGTTGCTTTTGCTCTGCGCAGTTGGGAAAACAAAATTTTCGACACTTTAGGAAAACCTATCGACAAAAACAGTTTGGTGGAAATCATTGGTGAACTGTTTAATGTTTGGGAGAAAGGAAAGAACTCAAATAAATTGAGCTTCAAATTTCAGACACCAGAAGAGGGCAAACTATGCAAAACGCTCGTTAAGACTTTCAAACTTGACAAATTGAAAGGTTACAGCGATATATCAAGTCTTAAAGATGCTCGTTTTGCTATAACTGGCTCTTTACTCGAAGAAAAGGGATATCCGCTATGGGCACTCAAATATATGGATGAAGAATTTGTAAATTCTCATCCTGCTATTCTGCTCAACGAAGAACTCCAGCGTTTGTTTGATAACATCGTTGCTATCTGTGGCGAAAAGGACATTAAAAATCCCGCTATCGTAAAAGATACCCTTTTTTTGATAGAAAGTTATCGTGCAGATATTCCGGACATTATGGCAAAACCGGGTAACTTCCAAAACGGATTTAAGAACTTCTTGCTTAGTCAACCTGGTATCGGTTTACAGAACTTTGAAATTGATTCTGCTTATGACTTTGTGAAAAAGCATCTTGAATCAACTGTCGGTTATTGGTCGGAAGAAGAAGTTATTGTAGCCTTGAAAGACTGGCGTATTGCTGAAAATGACAAAATAGAAGCAGAGCGTCGTCGCGAGGAAGAAGAACGCCGCAGATTGGAAGAAATGGAACGTGAACGAAAATTGGAAGAAGAACGCCACAAACTCGAAGAAGAGGCTAAAAATGCAAAGAACAAAGCTCTGCAAGAATTGAAAGGAAATCCGGAACAGATAGTTCGTAAGAAAGTTTCCGCACGACAATACATTGATTCAATTGACTCTGCGGATTCACTCCGTTCACTTCTTGATAAGGTGATCGATTTAGGTTACGAATTTATTATTGATGCGAATCAGGAGTTGAAAAATAACTTCTAATTCCTGTTTTAAAAGTTTGCAAT
>ENA-OROH01000768-OROH01000768.1-human-gut-metagenome-genome-assembly--contig:-NODE-768-length-35076-cov-8.684361_pt1 | contig 35076 bp, 45 predicted proteins | sample MGYA00242125_ERZ509042 | MGnify/ENA primary metagenome ERZ509042 (study PRJEB26280, sample SAMEA2338738) | human gut metagenome | biome: human gut; feature: human-associated habitat; material: faeces... | reverse complement strand
TATTGATAAATGTTCTTGATTAAAACAACTGTTCAATTTGCACTTGCAATTATCCATCTATTTATATAGGGACAAAATGGACAAAAGGGACAAAACCCGGAAAGCCAGAAAATACGGGGGTCTTAGCACTATGGGTGATGATTCAGAGGAAAAAATTACTTGTGACGGAAGGGACAAAAGATATTTTGCCCGCTTGACCCGATAACGGAGGTGAACCATGAAGAGTGAAAAGCAAATAGAACGAAAGCTGGTGACGGAAACGAGGAAGCGGGGCGGACTGGCTGTGAAGTTCGTTTCCCCATCCTTTTCCGGCATGCCGGACCGGCTGGTCCTTCTCCCTGGTGGGAAGCTGGCCTTTGTGGAAGTGAAGGCCCCGGGGAAGAAACCCCGGGTGCTGCAGGTGAAACGGCATGAAAAGCTTCGGGAGCTGGGATTCCAGGTGTTCGTCCTGGATTCTCTGGAAGATATCCCCGGACTGCTGCAGACCGTTGCGGAAGGAGGTGATGCCCAATGAAGTTCATACCCCATGCGTACCAGAAATATGCCATCGAGTACATCAAGACCCACCCGGTGACGGCGCTTTTGCTGGATATGGGCTTAGGTTCGGCAAGACGGTGACGACCCTGACGGCTATTAATGACCTGATGTTTGATGAGTTCACCATCCATAGGGTACTGATAGTGGGCCCCCTAAGAATAGCGAGAGATGTATGGCCGGAGGAACTGCGGAAATGGGACCACCTAAAGAATCTCACCTGCAGCGTAGCGGTGGGGACCGTGACGGAACGGAGACGGGCTCTCCAAAAGCAGGCGGACATTTACATTGTGAACCGGGAGAACCTGGTATGGCTTTGGAAGAATTGCCGACTGGATTTTGACATGGTGGTCATGGATGAACTCTCCAGCTTTAAGAACCCCCAGGCCCAACGGTTCAAAGCCATGAAGGCCCTGCGGCCCAAGGTGAAACGGATCGTGGGCCTTACGGGAACGCCCAGCGGCAATGGTCTTATGGACCTGTGGGCCGAATTCCGGCTGCTGGATATGGGAGAACGGCTGGGAAAATTCATCAGCCAGTATCGGAATGCCTACTTCCAGCCGGACAAGCGGAACGGTATGGTGGTCTTTTCCTACAAGCCCCTGCCAGGAGCAGAAGCCGCCATCTACCAGAAGATTTCGGACATCACCGTTTCCATGAAGGCCACAGACTATTTGCAGATGCCGGACCTGGTGCGTGTGAAAACCGAGGTTAATCTTTCGGACTCGGAGCGGAAGCGGTATAATGACTTCAAAAAGTCTCTCGTGCTGGAACTGCCGGGAGGCGAGGTGACGGCAGCCAATGCGGCCTCCCTTACGCTGAAGCTGACACAAATGGCCAACGGAGCCATCTACACCGATGACGGAAAGACCATCCATCTCCATGACCGAAAGTTGGATGCCCTGGAAGACCTGGTGGAAAGCGCCAATGGCCGGCCGGTCCTTGTGGCCTACTGGTTCCGGCACGACCGGGAACGGATCTGTCAGAGGATGGAAGCCAGGGAGCTGAAGTCATCCCAGGACTTTGCCGACTGGAACGCCGGGAAGATCCCGGTAGCCCTCATTCATCCGGCTTCTGCCGGGCACGGCCTCAACCTGCAGCAGGGCGGGTCCATCCTGATCTGGTTCGGGCTCACCTGGAGTTTGGAACTCTACCAGCAGACGGTGGCCCGGCTCTGGCGGCAGGGACAAACCAGCCGGACGGTGATCGTCCAGCACATTGTGACGAAAGGCACCATGGACGAACGGATCCTGAAGGCCCTGGAGAAGAAAGACAGTTCCCAGGCGGCTCTCATTGAAGCCGTCAAAGCGGATTTGGAGGGAAAAGCATGAACGCGAAAGAGTACTTGCAACAGGGATTCTACCTGGATAAGAAAATAGAGAGCAATCTTCGGGAAGTGGCCGAGCTCCGGCATCTTTGCCTGGGCATCTCCGCAGCCGGGCTGGAAGAAAGCCACAACCCCAACCGGCCCACGGAAGCCCCCTTCGTCCGGACCATCGAGAAGATCTGGGAGAGAGAGCAGGAGATCAACCGGGAAGTGGACCATTTGGTAGATCTGAAGTATGAAATCGGTCAGGTCATCGACCAGGTGGAAGACGAAGCCCAGCGGTTGGTCCTTCGGGACCGGTACATCCATTTCGATACCTGGGAGGACATTGCCCGGAGCATGGGTAAAGGGGTCCGGTGGGTCTACACGGTCCATGGGGAAGGGATGGCAGCTGTTGAAAAAATTTTGGAGGCGTGCAGTGAATTGCAGAAAAATGCAGTAGATACACACTAGAATTCAATAGCCCCTTCGTGGTATGATAAACTCACGAGAAAAGGGAATAAAGACAAGCCTTGCAGGATGTAAGAATCCTACAAGGCTTTTTTCTTGCAACAAAAGGCATGGAGCTATTCTTGATGAATGATAATCCAGTGAAGAAGATCTTGCTGCGAGAGTTCTCCAGAAGCGATTTTTAAAAATGTATCTGACAGTTCGTCTTGTGTATAGGTGAGCTCAATCTTATTAAGAGCGAGAAACACCAACATCACATGGGCACCGATACGTTTATTACCATCAATAAAGGCATGGTTTTTTACAAGACCATATCCAAGACGAGCAGCCTTCTGTTGTAAAGATGGATAAATGTCTGTGCCTGAGAAGGACTGAAATGGTGCGGCCAATACGGATTCCAGCAATCCTTCATCCCGGATGCCATCAGTTCCCCCTGTTTCCTGAATCAGCTGCGAATGAAGTTTGATGATTTGATTTTTTGAAAGGACAATCATTTGGCGAGAACCTCATAGGCTTTCCGGTTTTTGGCAATTAAACGTTTAGAAACGGCAAGTACATCTTCGTCGTTAGCGATCTGTTCCTGTTCAGCGTTGTTGAACTCAACCAGCAGATAGCGAGGAGTGTTGTTTTTCAAAATGACAACAGGACCTTTCTCATCAACCATTCTGGCTACACGAGAAAAGTTCTGGTTTGCTTCTGTGATGGAAACAAGATTTTCTGTATTGACATTCATAGTTGATGCCTCCTTAAGTTTGGTAATTTAATTATAACCCACAAGTAGGATGAATTCAACCTATATAGTTTTTCGATTTCCGAAAGGAGATGGCAGCTGTGCCGAGAAAACCGAAACGCCCCTGTTCTTACCCGGGCTGCCCGAACCTGACGGATGGGCGGTACTGCGAGAAGCACCAGAAGATTATCGACAAACGATACGAAAAGTATGAACGAAGTCCTGTGAGTAAGAAACGGTACGGCCGGACCTGGAAGAAGATCCGGGATGCTTACGTGGCCAACCATCCTCTTTGTGAAGTGTGCCTGAAGCACGGCCGGTACGTGGTGGCGGAAGAAGTCCACCACAAGAAGCCCTTGGCCGAAGGTGGTACCCATGCCTGGAACAACCTGATTGCCCTGTGCAAAGCCTGCCATGCCCGGATCCATGCCCAAAGAGGAGATCGGTGGCACCAGAAAGTCACAAGAAAAAGTGAACTCTCAGAATGATAAATCTGAAACAAAGTGGCATACCCAGGGGGCGTATGAATCTCTGGAGGCCCGGAAAGCCAGAACGGGCGAGGGGTCACGCGCGCAAAAAACGCGTATTCAAACAAGGTATTGACCCATGGAAATAAGGGGGGTGTGAAAAATAGCCAAAGACGGAACCATGCGGGGCGGACTCAGAGTCGGCCAGGGGCGGAAACCCAGGGCCCTGCTGGATAAACTGCCGGACAATCCGGGGAAACGGCCTCTCAAAGTGATGGACCTGCCGGAAGGGGCGGACCTTAACGGAGAAGATATGCCGGAACCCAAAGCCTACATGAAGGAAAAGCAGCGGAACGGCGGGAAGCTGGAAGCCGAAGAAATTTATCGGGAAACCTGGCTGTGGCTCAAGGCCCGGCACTGCGAAAAGCTGGTGAGCCCTCAGCTCATCAGCCAGTACGCCATGGCCGTCTCCCGGTGGATCCAGTGCGAACACGCCATTTCGGAATATGGCTTTCTGGCCAAGCACCCCACCACCAATGCGGCCATTGCTTCTCCATACGTGACCATGGGCCAGAACTACATGAAGCAGGTGAACCAGATCTGGTATCAGATCTACCAGGTGGTGAAGGAAAACTGCTCCGTGGAGTTCTCCGGCAACACGCCCCAGGATGACGTGATGGAGCGGCTGCTGCGGTCGCGGAAGGTATGACAGGGAGGAAAGTATGGAAAAAACGACCAAAGAGATGAAGCTCATCCCCATTGATGAGCTGATCCCCTATGTGAATAATGCCCGGACCCATTCCCCGGAACAGATCAACAAGCTCCGGGCCAGCCTCCGGGAATTCGGGTTCATCAACCCGGTGATCATCGATAAGGACAAAAACATCATCGCCGGCCATGGCCGGGTGATGGCAGCCCGGGAAGAAGGAATCAAAGAAGTGCCCTGTGTCCTGGTGGACTACCTCACCGAGGCCCAGAAGAAAGCCTATATCCTGGCCGATAACCGGATGGCCCTGGATGCCGGATGGGACGAAGAAATGCTGCGGGTGGAAATTGAATCCCTCCAGGGAGCGGACTTTGATGTGAGTCTCACCGGCTTTAGCGATGACGAAATCGCCCATATCTTCGATGAAGAAACAGAAGCCAAAGAAGACGACTTCAACGTGGAAGAAGAACTGCAGAAGCCGGTGTTTTCCAAAGACGGAGACCTCTGGCAGCTGGGAAAGCACCGGGTCCTGTGCGGGGATTCCACCAAACCGGAAACTTACGCTCATCTCCTGAATGGAGTGCAGCCAAACCTGGTCCTGACGGATCCCCCATACCTGGTGAATCTCCGGAGTGCGTCCGGGAAGATCAAGAACGATGACCTGAACGACCAGGAAGGGTACGAGTTCCTGAAGAAGGCATTCACCTGCTTCCATGAAACCATGGCGGCGGATGCTTCCATCTATGTGTTCTATGCCACCATGAAGGCGCGGGTGTTCTACGATGCCTTCGAAGATGCAGGCTTTAAGGTCGGGGCAGGGCTGATTTGGAAGAAACCCAAAGCCCCCTTTATGCGCACCGACTGGAAGTTCAATATGGAACCCATCATCTTCGGGTGGCGTAAAGATGGGAAACACAACTGGTATGGGGATCAGAAACAGAAAGCGGTCTTCGAGTTTGATGGAATCAAGAACAGTAAAGAAGACGGCTTTGGGCATCCTTCCAGCAAGCCCGTGCCCATGCTGGCCTATCTGATCAAGCTGAGCAGCCAGATTAATGGGGTGGTGCTGGATGGCTTTCTGGGGTCTGCTTCCACCCTGATGGCCTGTGACCAGCTGGGCCGGATCTGCTATGGGGTGGAACTGGAACCCAAGTTCGTAGACGTAGCGGTAAAAAGATACCTGGCTTCTCATAAGAACGAAACGGTAACCGTCCTCCGAGATGGGAAAGAGTACACCTACCAGGAATTGGTAGGTCCTGAAAAATAAGTACAAAAATGGCTACATTTTGCTTGCTATTATTCGCCTTTAGAGTGATGAATAACAGTACCAAAATACCCTAAGGAGGTACTCATTATGAAGGTTGAATACTACAGACAAGGTGCAGCGAGAAAAGAACTGGTGCAGGCCATCAGCGACATTACCTGCACAAAGGCGAAATACCTGTTTCTTCCCACCCGGGCTTACCAGATCGGCAGCATTCGGGTGGAGGAGTTCGGAACCGTGGAATGTGAAGACGCCGAGCTTCTCCAAAAGGTGGTGAAGGAACTGGTGAACCTGGGAATCAAGCCGGCAGAACCGGTGGACTTTTTGGAGGAAACGACTCCGGAGACCACGGAACCGGTGGAAGAACCAGAAGAAACCCCGGAAACAGAATCGGCTCAGGATGATTTGGAACCAACAGAAGAACCGGAAACGGAGGGGGCCGATACCCTGACCATTTCCCTGCCGGACGATCTGACGGAAGAGGAGTTTACCAAACTTCAGAAACTGGTGGCTTCCAAAGCTAGCCTTTTCAAAAAGGCCCTGGGGACCGATGACCTGACTATCCAGCGGGCTGACGGGAAGATTTCTTTCCCATGGTTCCATGGAACTGACAGCGCCAGAGCCCAGGCCTATGCCAAACTGGTGACAGCCCTTTGCCAAATGGCCAAGAAATCCAAACGGATCATCGCCAAAGAGCACGAAGTGCTCAATGAGAAATACACCTTCCGATGCTTCCTCCTGCGGCTGGGGTTCATCGGACAGGAATACAAGGAATGCCGGAAGATCCTGCTGGAAAACCTCAGGGGATCGGCAGCTTATCGGGATGGGGTGAAATGCCATGAGATTTCTCAATAAAGAGATGCTGGAATTCCTGAAACGGGAGTACCCTGCCGGCACCCGGGTCCGGCTGATCCGGATGGACGATCCCCAGGCACCGCCTTTGGGTACGAAAGGCACGGTGACCGGCGTAGATGATATAGGGTCCCTCCTGGTGGTTTGGGACAACGGATCCCACCTTAATGTGATCCATGGGGTGGATGAGGTGCAAAAACTGAATAAAGACACGAAATAATTAATAATTATTCTCAAAATCCCTTGCTATTCTGTGCGTTTAGAGTGATATATACACATGCCAAAGAACACACAAACCTAGCGAAAGGATGACGAGAATTATGAAAACACTGCACTTCGGAATTGAAATGGAAATGACGGGGATTACGAGAGAAAAGGCTGCCAACCTGATGGCCGGTTTCTTCGGAACAGGCTGGGGAACCCACCAGGGCGGAGTCTACGACACCTGGACCGCCACCGACGACCTGGGCCGGACCTGGAAGGCCATGAGCGATTCCAGCATCCATGCCCAGAGAAAAGTGGGCGGCCGGATTGAAAGCGCCTCTACGGAATACCGCACGGAAGTGGTGAGCCCCATCCTTTCCTACGACGACATTCCGAAGCTGCAGGAAATGGTACGGACCCTGAGAAAAGCAGGGGCCATGGTGAACACTTCCTGCGGGATCCACATCCATGTGGGTGCCGAGAAGTTCACCCCGAAAACCCTGCGGAACCTGGTGAACCTGATGGCCAGCAAGGAAGACATGATCTACCATGCCCTCCAGATCGACCCGATCCGGGAAGGCAGATACTGCCGGAAAACGGATGCAGAATTCCTGAATGAACTGAATAAAAAACAGCCCAAGACCATGGAAGCCTTCGCCGATGTGTGGTACCTCCAGGCACCCTTTGGCAGAGAAAACCATTACAACAGCAGCCGGTACCACGGCCTCAACCTCCACGCCACCTTTACCAAAGGGACGGTGGAATTCCGGCTTTTCAACGGCACCCTCCACGCCGGGGAGATCAAGGCATACATCCAGTTTTGCCTGGCGGTGGCCCATCAGGCCCTGACCCAGAAGAAAGCCTCCTCCAGAAAGACGGAAACGGACAACGAAAAATACGCCTTCCGGTGCTGGATGCTCCGGCTGGGGCTCATCGGAGACGAATTCAAGACCTGCCGGCTGCACATGCTGAAACACCTGGCCGGGAATTCCGCCTGGAGAAATGCCGCCTGAAGGAGATAGCCACAGACAGGGAATGGGGCCGCAAGGCCCTGTTTCTCTCCTTGTATACTTACTTGCTATTCTCTGTCTTTAGAGTGATATATGTACATGCCAAAAGGCAAAGGTACACAATCACAAGGAGGAAAACAAAATGACAAAGATGGAAATGCTGGAAAGATTCTACGAACGGCACGAGGAACTGGAAAGAAAGTTTGATGCAGCAGAAAAAGCCGGAGATACCAAGGCCATGGACGCCTGCCAGGATTCCCACCAGGATCTTCTCCAGGAAGTTCGGGTGGAAGGGGAAGCCTTCGGAGACATGATGCGGCTTTACAGCGAAATGAAACAGCAGGGGAACAGCCGGATTGACCTTTCCGGAATTTACCGGAAGCCGGAAGAAGTGATCAGGATCTTCCGGGAATTTGGGGTGGCCGAATTCACCTTCTCCTCCACCTGGTCCAGCGCCATCCAGGTTTCCTGGGCCTTCACCCAGATGGGATGCACCCTGAAAGGCATGACCGAAGTCCACGGATCCAAACGGGATTTCCAGACCGGCGAATACGAAAAAGTCCCCGCCTTCCTCTTCAGCCTTTGAGAAACGGGGATAAACAAGGAGCCTGCAGGCTCCTTTTCTTATGGGTATTTTCTATGAAAGGAGGGAGGCCCCATGCGGAAACTTAAAAAGTACAAGCCCACCAAATTCAAAGCCAAAACGTCCACCTATAACAAGGAACTGGCAGATTACGCCGTAGCCTTCATCGAGAGCCTGTGCCACACCAAGGGGACCTGGGCCGGCCATCCTTTCGAACTGATTGACTGGCAGGAACAGATTATCCGAGATCTGTTCGGGACGGTAAAGCCCAATGGCTATCGGCAGTTTAACACGGCTTATATCGAGATCCCCAAGAAGCAGGGAAAGCAGCTGGCCCTTGATACGCCGATCCCGACTCCTGATGGCTGGAAGACCATGGGAGAACTTACGGTGGGAGACCGGGTATTTGATGAAACGGGAACCCCTTGCCATATCGTGGCCAAAAGCGCGGTGGATGACACGGAACAGGCCTATCGCCTGACCTTCCGGGACGGTTCCTCCATTGTGGCCGGAAAGCGCCATTTGTGGGATGTGGAATACATTCACGGGAAACGGAAGAAAAAGGAATGGACCACAGGAGAGATCTATAAAAAGGTCAGGGCATACAGAGAACGTTTTACAGGAACCCCCGAAGCGCGTCGGTCCTTAATCCGAATCCCCGTTGCCAGCCCTCTGCAGACGCTTCCCGCACAGTTCCCCCTTGATCCGTACCTTTACGGATACTGGCTGGGGAATGGATGTGCCAACGAACCCTGCATCACCATCCGGACAGAGGACGTGGAAGAAGTCCTGTCCCATATTCCTTATGAAACGCATAACCGCTATCCACAGAAGTGCGGCGGGAGCGATGTGGTGTATTTTGATGAATTGCGGGACATCCTCGTACCGACCTTCCGGGATAAAAGGATCCGTCCGGAATATCTTCGGGCATCCGAGGCACAGCGCTGGCGACTTCTCCAGGGCCTTGTGGATTCTGACGGGAGCATCGGGGACAAAAAAGCACAGAGTACCTATACCAGCACGATCAGGCAGCTTGCCCTTGATGTGCGGGAACTGCTCTGGAGTCTTGGCATCAAGAACGCCATGACGGAAGGGCCTTCCCTGCGGTATGGCAAACCCACCGGGGAAACGCTCTATGTCATCCGGTTCACTTCATTTTCTGACCAACCGACATCACAACTGAAAAGAAAAAGCAGCCGGAAGAGGGAACGTGTGAAAAAGACACGCTCCCTTTTCCATTATCTGGAGAGCATCGAGCCGATGAAGGAAAAAGTCCCCATGCAGTGCATCCAGGTGGACAGCCGGAGCCATTGCTACCTTGCAGGGCGGTCTTTTATACCGACCCATAACAGTGAGCTGGCCGCAGCTGTGGCACTCCTGCTCTGTTGCGGGGACGGGGAAGAAGGGGCCGAAGTCTATGGCTGTGCCGCAGACCGGCAGCAGGCCTCCATCGTTTTTGAAGTAGCGGCCGATATGGTCCGGATGTGCCCGGCTCTCAGCAAGCGGGTCAAGATCCTGTCTTCCCAGAAGCGGATGGTGTTTCGTCCCACCAACAGCTTCTACCAGGTTTTGTCTGCAGAAGCTTACTCCAAGCACGGGTTCAACATCCATGGGGTGGTGTTTGATGAGCTCCACACCCAGCCCAACCGGGAACTATTCGACGTGATGACTAAAGGTTCCGGGGATGCCCGGATGCAGCCTCTGTACTTCCTCATTACCACAGCAGGGACGGATACCCACAGCATCTGCTACGAAGTCCACCAAAAGGCCATGGATATCCTGGAAGGGCGGAAGCATGATCCCACCTTCTACCCGGTGATTTACGGGGCTGCGGAACAGGATGACTGGACCGACCCGAAGGTGTGGAAGAAAGCCAATCCTTCCCTGGGGATCACCGTGGGAATCGACAAAGTGAAGGCCGCCTGTGAATCCGCCAAAGAGACACCCAGCGAAGAGAATGTGTTCCGTCAGCTGCGGCTGAACCAATGGGTGAAGCAGTCTGTTCGGTGGATGCCTATGGACAAGTGGGATGCCTGTGCTTTTCCGGTGCGGGAGGAAGATCTGGAAGGCCGGATCTGCTATGGCGGCCTGGACCTTTCCAGCACCACGGACATTACCGCCTTTGTGCTGGTGTTCCCTCCTTTGGACGACCAGGACAAGTACTGCATCCTGCCCTACTTCTGGCTGCCGGAAGAAACCCTGCCCCTTAGGGTAAAGCGGGACCATGTGATGTACGACATCTGGGCCAAACAGGGATTCATCCAGACCACAGAAGGAAATGTCATCCACTACGGGTATATTGAAAAGTTCATCGAGAAACTGGGTGAACGGTTCAATATCCAGGAAATCGCCTTTGACCGATGGGGTGCCGTACAGATGGTCCAGAACCTGGAAGGAATGGGCTTTACGGTGGTCCCCTTCGGACAGGGATTCAAGGACATGAGCCCTCCCACCAAGGAGCTTATGAAGCTCACGCTGGAGCAGCGCATTGCTCATGGAGGGCATCCAGTCCTTCGATGGATGATGGATAACATCTACATCCGGAGAGATCCTGCTGGCAACATCAAGGCAGACAAGGAAAAGTCCACGGAAAAAATAGACGGGGCCATTGCCACCATCATGGGCCTGGACCGGGCCATCCGGTGCGGAAACAATGCCCATGAGAGTGTTTATGACTCCAGGGGGTTGCTGTTTGTATAAAAAAAGACCCTGCTCAAAATTGGGCAGGGGAGATTTTATACACTTAATTTCTTTTTGGGCTCAAAGGATATTTTTAAAACCATTCCCATTCCTTCTGCTAAACGTTGCAGGATTTTTAGGGATGGATTGCGGGTTCCATTTTCGATTCGGCTGATTTCTGTTTGTGCAATCCCAGCTTTTGCAGCTAATTCCTTCTGGGTAAGGTGTTGATTAATTCTTGCGTCCACAATAGCACGGATGATATTCATCTCGGGTTCAAGTTCCATATAAGCGGAAGCGAAATCAGGATCTTTCATTTGTTCCGCTTTGAATTCTTTTAAAGTTTTCATTTTGCCTCCTCCATTCGTCTGATGTAATCGGCTCGACGTTCTTGTGCCAGACGGATTTCCTTCTGTGGTGTTTTCATTGTCTTTTTTATAAAGCCATTGGTGACAATGATTTTTTGGCCAATATAGAAGAAAAATAAGGCACGGGAAATATCGCTCGCTAGCTTACATCTCAACTCAAAAATACCATCTCCCAATGGCTTAGTATAGGGCTCTCGAAGTGCAAGTCCTTTATCTTCAAGAATTTCCATCATTTGAACCATTTTGGTTCGCATTTTTGTGTTGAGGCTTAACAAAAAATCTTCAACAGGTTTTTGACCGTTTTCCGTTTCGTAGAAAATCACTTCAAATTCCATTTGTACCTCCTGATACCATAATATGAGTTATATCTCATTATGTCAAGAAAAATAATAAAAATTCCAATAGATTTAAGAAAACAGATGGATTGGAAACCTATGTGAAAGGAGCAGTTTTATGAATTTTCTCTCCAAACTCTTCAAATCCAGGGACAAGCCCAAAAACAGTCTTCTGGGAGGAGGGCACTGGTTCTTTTTCGGAGGTTCTTCTTCCGGTAAGGCGGTGAACGAGCGGTCTGCCATGCAGATGACGGCGGTATACGCCTGCGTAAGGGTCCTATCGGAATCCATTGCCGGCTTGCCCCTCCATCTCTTTCGGTACAACAGGGAGGGAAATGGGAAGATGCGGGATTTCAATCATCCCCTGGCCGGGCTTCTTCATGATGCCCCGAACCCGGAGATGACCAGCTTCGTCTTTCGGGAGACTCTCATGACCCACCTTCTGCTGTGGGGGAATGCTTTCGCCCAGATCATCCGGAACGGACGGGGCCAGGTGGTAGCCTTGTATCCCCTGATGCCGGACCGGATGGAAGTGTGCCGGGACGGAGATGGGGAGATTTACTATCTCTACACCAAAGCCACGGACGAGAACCCAAAAATCAAAGAATACGGCACCGTCCGGCTCCGGAAGGAGAACGTGATGCACATTCCCGGCCTGGGGTTTGACGGCCTGGTGGGATATTCTCCCATTGCCATGGCCAAGAACGCCATCGGCATGGCCATTGCTTGTGAGGAGTTCGGGGCCAAGTTCTTTGCCAACGGGGCTTCTCCCAGCGGCGTCCTGGAGCATCCGGGGACCATCAAAGATCCTCAGCGGGTCCGGGAAGCCTGGCAGTCCCAGTTCGGGGGAAGCTCCAACGCCGGGAAAGTGGCTGTCCTGGAAGAAGGCATGAAGTACTCTCCCATCGGGATCTCTCCGGATCAGGCACAGTTCCTGGAAACCAGGAAGTTCCAGATTGATGAGATCGCCCGAATCTTCCGGGTACCTCCTCATATGATCGGGGATCTGGAAAAATCCACTTTCTCCAACATCGAGCAGCAGTCTCTGGAATTTGTAAAATACACCCTGGGGCCCTGGGTATCCCGGTGGGAACAGGCCATGAGCCAATCCCTCCTGACTCCGGAAGAACGGACCCGGTATGAAATCCACTTTAACGTGGACGGACTCCTCCGGGGCGACTACGAAAGCCGGATGAACGGCTATGCCGTTGGCCGCCAGAACGGATGGCTTTCTGCCAACGATATCCGGGAACTGGAGAACATGAACCGGATCCCGGAAGAAGAGGGTGGGGACCTGTACCTGATCAACGGGAACATGACGAAACTAAAGGATGCCGGGCTGTTTGCAGGAACCGGCAGCAAGGAGGAAACCCATGAAACGTAAATTTTGGAACTGGGTGAAGAACGAAGGGGACGAAACCCGTACCCTGTACCTTACCGGAGAAATCTCCGATGAAACCTGGTTCGGGGACGAAGTGACCCCTAAAATGTTCAAAGACGAACTGATGGCCGGCAGTGGGGATATTACCCTGTGGATCAATTCTCCTGGAGGCGATGTGTTTGCGGCGGCCCAGATCTACAACATGCTGATGGACTACCCGGGACACGTGACCGTAAAAATCGACGGCCTGGCTGCCTCTGCCGCCAGCGTCATTGCCATGGCCGGCAGCCAGGTGGAAATGTCTCCTGTGGCCATGATGATGATCCACAATCCAATTACGGTGGCCATCGGAGACAGCAAGGAAATGCAGAAAGCCATCGATATGCTGGCAGAAGTGAAGGAAAGCATCGTGAACGCCTATGAAATCAAGACGGGCCTGTCCCGAAACAAGATTTCCAAACTGATGGATGCAGAAACCTGGTTCAACGCCAAGAAAGCGGTGGAGCTGGGGTTTGCAGATTCCATCCTCTACACCCAGGAGAACCCGGAGGAAAATCTGGATGTAGAGGCTATGCTGTTCAGCCGAGCGGCAGTGACCAATTCCCTGCTGACCAAGCTGTCTATGAAGAAAACAAAAGAACCTGTTTCCAACAAGGTCCCCGCGGACAAACTCATGAAGCGGCTGGACCTTCTTGTGCATTAAGGAGGAATTTCCATGAATCAGATCCTGAAACTGAGAGAAGAAAGAGCCAACACCTGGGAAATGGCCAAGGCTTTCCTGGAATCCCACCGGGATAAGGACGGCATGGTGTCCGCAGAAGACAGTGCCGTCTATGACCGGATGGAAGAAAAAGTGGTGGCCCTGGGGAAAGAAATCGAACGGCTGGAGCGCCAGCGGAATATCGATGATGAAATGAATCAAACCATCGATACGGCACTGAAGGGAAACCCGGGGGCTGGGCTGATGAAACCGGACGAAAAGAAAGGCCGGGCCAGTGATGCCTATGGCAAAGCCTTCTGGCAGGCCTTCCGGGGCAAGGGGAACATCCAGGAAGTGAAGGATACCCTGACCATTGGCTCCGATCCGGAAGGGGGCTACCTGGTCCCGGACGAATACGAACACACCCTGGTGGCAGCCCTTCAGGAAGAAAGCTTCTTCCGGGGCCTGGCCCACACCATCCGCACCTCCTCCGGTGATCACACCATTCCGGTTGTGGCAAGTCACGGGGAAGCGGCCTGGATGGAAGAAGGCAGCGCCTATCCGGAAAGCGATGACACTTTCAGCCAGGTGAACCTGGGAGCCCACAAGCTGGGTACCGCCATCCGGGTTTCCGAAGAGCTGATGAACGACAGCGTATTCGACCTGGAAAGCTACATCACCCAGGAATTTGCCCGGCGTATCGGCACCAAGGAAGAAGAAGCCTTCCTGGTAGGGGACGGGAACCATAAGCCTCTGGGGGTGTTCCAGGGTGCGGAAGTGGGAGTAACAGCAGCAAAGACTGCCATTACTTTTGATGACATGATGGATCTGTACCACAGCCTTCGGACTCCTTATCGGAGAAATGCCTCCTGGATCCTAAACGATTCTACGGTGAAGGCCATCCGGAAACTGAAAGACAACAATGGGAACTACATCTGGCAGCCTTCCGTCCAGCTTGGGCAGCCCGACCGGATCCTTAGCCTGCCCTACCGCACGTCCAGCTTTGTGCCGGAACTGGCAGCCGGGAATAAGGCTATTGCCCTGGGGGACTATTCCTATTACTGGATTGCCGACCGTCAGGGCCGGAAGTTCAAGCGGCTTAGCGAACTTTATGCCGCCAACGGACAGATCGGATTCCTGGCCAGCGAACGGGTGGATGGCCGCCTGATCCTGCCGGAAACCGTAAAAGTCCTGCAGGTCCAGGCCGGCTGATGATCACTTTAGAGGGAGGTGGTGAACATGGCAGTGACGGGACTCATAACGATTGAAGAAGCCAAAGCCTATCTTCGGATAGATGGTAACGAGGAGGACGACCTGATTGCCCGTCTCATCGCCTCTTCTGAGCGGCTCTGCCTGGATACCCTCCGAAAGGAAGCACCGGAAGAAACGGCAGCCTTTAAAATGGCCGTCCTTTTTTCGGTGGCCTATCTCTATGAGCACAGGGAAGATGCGGATTATCACAATCTGCTCCTTACCCTGCGCTCTCTTTTGTTTGGAGAAAGAAAGGAAGCCTTCTAATGAAAATTGGGAAGATGGACAAACGGATTACATTCTTTCGTCCCATCCCCACAGAAGATGGCTATGGGGGTTTCCATACAGACTACGAAGAAACGGGACAGATCTGGGCCCAGGTGATCCAGACAAATTACGCGGAACAGGAAGCCCAGGGAACTCCCATGAACCGGGAGCAGCTGCGGCTGAAGATTCGGCCAAGAAAGGATATCCGGAGAGGGTGGCGGCTTCGGCTTTCTGGGGAGATTTATGAAATCGAAACGGTGGACAATACCTTCCGGGACAGCACGACCCTGATTGTCCATCGGTATGAACAGGGGGTGTAGGTATGGCTGTTTTTACGGTGAAGGTCCCGGAAGGGGAACTGAGTAAAGCTCTCCGGCAGATTTCCGCCTGGGATGGAAAGACCCGTCTCCGGGTGGAAGCGGCCCTCAAAAGAGGAACCAATGCGGTATACCGGGAGGCCCGGCAGCGGGTCCCGGTCCGGTCGGGGAAGCTGAAAAAATCTATCAGGCAGCGGTTTTCCACCGTGAAGCTGGAAGGGCAGGTGTTCAGCAACCAGCCCTACGCCCATCTGGTGGAATTCGGCAGCCGGGCCCATACAGTAAAGCCCAGGAAGAAAAAGGCTCTCCGGTTTTTCCGGGGCGGTCCTGTCTTTACGAAACGAGCCCGGATCCCGGCCCAGTCTGGGAAGCCCTTCTTCAAGCCGGCTTACGACTACGTGGAACCCCAGCTGATCCAGGAAGTGAAGAAAGCGATCCGTGAACCATGAAGAGATTACCCAATAACGCCATCCACAAGGCCCTGGTGGCCTTTTTGAAAAACCATACAGGACTGGCGGTCTATGACTACGTGCCCCAGGAAGCGGTGCTGCCGTTTATCACCCTGGGGACCATGACCGTCCAGGACAAATCCACGAAAACCGAGGACATGACTCACCTGTCGGCCCACATCCACATTTATAGCAGCTATAAAGGCCGGTACGAAATCAACTCCCTGGCGGAGAAGCTCATCAACCTATTCGGAATGGAGCAGTTGGACCTTACGGGAGACGAGTTCTACGTAAGCGCCCAGGGAGTGGATTTCTACGAAACCTACCCGGAAGATGAAACCGGGTACAGCGGGGTGATCACCCTGGAAGTCCTCATCCAAAACATCCATAAGGAGGAGTAATATGGCAACCACCACTTTTCCCAGCCGGAGCGAAGCCTCCAATACGGCTACTGCCGGCAAGGATTATTTGATCTATCTGAACGCCGGGGAATCCGACACCAATCCCACCTGGCTGCTGTTAGGGGGTCAGCGGAGCGGGGACCTGACCCGGCAGGCGGATGAAATCGACGCCAGCAGCAAAACGTCCAGCGGGTGGAAATCCACCATCCCGGGTCTCCGGAACTGGTCCCTGGATCTGGAGTCCGTGTATCTGGCAGGAGACAAGGGAGCCCGGTTCCTGGAAGCCTCTTTCCTGGCCGGGAAGCAGGTCCACATCAAATTTGAGTACCCGGACAAAAGCTATGTGACCGGCTGGGGTTCCGTGACGGAATGCAGCCTGTCCACCCCTCATGATGACGTGGCCACCCTCTCCGGGACCATTTCCGGGGACGGGCCCCTCAGTGAACTGAAGAGTGCGGATGGAACGGCTGTGACCACCGGCAAATAGGAGGAAAAGAATAAGATGAAGAAAATCGATTTTGAAGTCTTCGGCCCTGGTCAGTATCTGTATTTCGACATCGGCCGGCTGATCCAGGTGGAAAACATTACCGGCAAGAGCGCTGGGGACATTATCCGGAATCAGGAACTGAACCTGGGGATTCTGACAGCGCTTCTGTCCATCGGCCTCCGGCAGCACGGAATCAAGAATCCCCAGTGGTACGCCAATAAGATGCAGGAGCTGATCGATGAAGGCCACGAGATGGACGAATTCGTCCAGCCGGTGGTGAAGGCCATCGCCGGTTCCGGCATCCTGGGGAAAGAAGTGTACTATGCCATCTACCCGGAAGAGGAACCAGATAAAGAACAGGCGAAGGGGAAAACGAAGCCAAAAAACTGACGGCGGGACAGGAAGAAGTCCCGTCTTTTAACGACTGGCTGCGGTGGGCGGAAGAAGTAGCCTATGGTCTCTTGCATCTTCTGCCTGCCCAATTCTATGCCCTGACTCCCATGGAACTGGACAGAATGGCTGAGTGCCGGACCATAGCTGAACAAAGGAAAAAGTGGGAGACCGCCTATTGGGTGGCCTGCCTGATGAGCGTCCATACGAGAAAGCCTGTACGGACAGAGAAACTGATGAAACCCTTCCTGCCTAAGAAAACAGGCAGCGAAATCGCAGCAGAGCGGGATGCCTTCTTCGAGGAATTCAGACGGAAAGGAGCTGACGGACATGGCAACCATCGCTGACCTTCTGGTCAAGATCGGGGCGGATACCTCCGATCTCCGGAAAGAACTCAATGCAACCAAACGTCAGATCAAGACCGCCTTTGGGAGTGACGCCCTGGATCTCTCTAAAAAGTCTCTGGCCGTTCTGGGCGGCATCGGGGCCGGGCTGGCCGCCCTGGGAGTGGCTTCTGTGAAAGCAGGGGCCAGTCTCCAGAGTACAAAGACCGCCTTCACCAATATGCTGGGGAGCGCGGAAAAAGCCCAGGATTTCCTGGCCAAGATGCAGGACTTTGCAGCCAAGACCCCCTTCGAGTTCAGCCAGGTGTCTCAGGCAGCCCAGAAGTTCATTGCTTTTGGGTTCTCTGCAGAGCAGGTTATACCGACCCTTACGGCAGTTGGGGATGCAGCTGCCGGCGTAGGCCTGGGGGCGGAAGGCATCAACCGGATCACCCTGGCTCTGGGGCAAATGGCCGCCAAATCCAAGGTCCAGGCCGGTGAAATGATGCAGCTGACGGAAACCGGGATCCCGGCCTGGAAAATGCTGGCAGACCAGATCGGGGTTTCCGTGCCGGAAGCCATGAGCATGGTGTCCAAAGGGGCCATTGACGCGGCAACCGGGATCACAGCGCTGGTCAGCGGCATGGAGCAGAGTTTCGGCGGCATGATGGACCAGCAAAGCCAGACCATCAGCGGCACCTGGTCCACCCTCATGGACGGGCTGGAACAGTCCGCGGCCCAGGTAGGACTCCAGATTGCAGAAGCTCTGAATCTGACGGGGCTCTTCCAGTCCCTGGGGGATATACTGACCAACTTTGCCGCAACGGTTCAATCCTCTGGATTAACAGAAGCCTTGCTTACGGCCATCCCTCCGGAATTCCAGGCCGGCATTATTTTGATTGTTTCCACCTTGACCGGCCTTGCCATTCCGGCCATCAGCCTTTTCGTGACCAAAGTGACCCTGATGGCTGCCCCCTTCATTGCGGCAGTTACGGCAGCGGCTCCTTTCATTGCGGTGGCGGCTGCTGTTGCTACGGCCCTCTATGCCATCGTAAAAAGCGGGATGACCGTGGAAGATGTGCTGAGAACCATGGGCATCAAGATGGAAACGGTTACAAGGGCTGTGGATGCCGTCCGGACCATGATGAGTGCGGCGGCCCAGGCAATCATCGCCAATCTCCAAGCTCTGGAACCTGTGTTCACCCTGGTGGCGGCGGTGATGGGGGCTGCCTTCTATGCGGCTCTGCAGGTGATCGGCGGTGTGGTCAATGGGGTGCTGAATTTCATCAGCGTCCTTAGTGAATGCGTCACTTGGATTTTAAATGCCTTCACCTATCTGGTGGAAGGCATCGGGGCCTGCATCGATGAAGTGGGAAGCATCCTGTCGGATATGGCAGGCAGCATCCTTCCCTCCTGGGCTTCCAGCGGTCTATCTACCATTGCCAATTTTGTCAGCGAAGCCATCAGCTGGCTCTCTAGCCTGATCCAGAAGATCCTGGAAACCAACAATGCCCTGGGATCCATGGGCGGGGAAAACGGTGGAGGCGGTGGTGGCAGTGGCGGCAGTGCTCCTGCCAAACGGGAATTCAAGCTGCCGGACTTCAGCAACCTCCGGGGCGGGGGTACGGACATTCCGGCTCCTTCTGGAGGAGGTGGCGGAGGCGGTTCCGGTGGCGGCGGTGGCGGACGGGGCGGAAGCTCCGGTGGAGCGGACCAGCTGGCCAATGCCGCTGCCCAGACCAGCAAGAGCATCGAAGAAGAATGGTTCCGGACCTTCCAGACCAAGAGTGCCCTGGTGGACCGGTGGTACAAGGAAGAAACGGATGAACTGGAGAAATCCAAATCCGCCAATGAGAACTACGAACGGGATAAGACCCGTCTGGCGGAACTCTATGCCCAGAAACGTCTGGATGCCCTTTCTGAAGAACAGGCCAAAGCCCGGGAACTGATGAACAAGGCACGGGACCTGTCCTTTGATGCGGTGACGGCGAAACTCACCTTGTATGGTTCCAAGCAGGAGCAGGAAGTCATGAAGATGCAGTCCGACATGGAAAAGGCGGTGGCTTCCATCGATGACAAGTACGCCAAACTGTCCCAGGACTTCATTAGTCTCACCAGTGCAGAGAAGGCTGTGTTTTTAAATGCCCTGAAGGAAAAGGGCATCGCCTATGAACAGACCAGTGCCAACGAGATCGCCTTTGACAAACAGGCTAACCTGGAAAAAGCGGCGGCCTACAAAAGCTACATGGAAGAACGGAATGCCTACTTTGCCCAGGGGAAAGACATCCAGGCGGCTCTGGATGAAGCCTATAACCAGAACTCCCTGGCTCTGCTGCAGGAGACTCTCACAGCAGAAATGGCCCTCCGGCAAAGCAACATCGATGCGGAAAAGTCTCTCATGGATACCTACCAGGAAGCCTATATGAATGCCCATATGGGAACCCTGGAACTCATTGCGGACATGGCATCCACCACATTAAGCGGTCTGGAGACTGCCTTTACGGATATCCTGACCGGAGCCAAGAACGCCAAGGATGCCTTCCTGGATCTGGGAAAGGCCATGCTGAAAACCATCGCCAGCTATTTCTCCCAGATGCTTTCCGGGATGCTGGTGACGGCTCTATTTGGGGATAAACTCAATGCGGCCAGTGCAGCCAAGACGGTGGCCCAGGGAACAGCAGCAGCCGGGGCTCTGGCACCCGCGGCCTGGCTGAAACTGGTCATCGACCCCTCTGCCGGGCCGGTGGCTACGGGTCTATTGGCTGGTGGGACATCTGCAGCGGTGGGGATCGGCATGGCGGCTGCAGCAACCAATACGGCTGCAGGAGCGGCACAGGGAGCTGGAAAGACACCCCACTATGCCAAAGGCGGGTATTTCACAAGACCTTTGGTGGGTGTACTGGGGGATGCCGGGGACGAAGTGGCCCTGCCCCTGAACCGGGCGGTGTTCGACAGCATTGCCGAAGGAATCGTGAATTCGTCTGAAGCCAATGATAACCGGGAAGTGGCCACCACCTTCAACAACTATGGGGACATCAACAACGCCGCGGATCTGGATGATCTGATGGACGGGTTTACCGACGCTGTACTGGCGGGACTGAGAGGTGCATAACATGAAATTTCCGGAACGAAAAGAAGGGGAGCAGGGGCTCACCATCACCAAAGACGGGGTGGAATACAAGCTGCCGGTCCACTGGAGCCTGACGGACAGCGGCAGCTACACCTTCCGGAGCAAGCTCCAGTCCCGGGCCTTTGCCCATGGCAGTGATGCGGTGGGGGATGGGAAAATTGACGGGCGGACTCTCCAGGTGGAGTTTTCCATGGAGGGGGCTACGGAAGAGGACCATGACGAGGTACTGAACGAAGCCTACACTTTCTTTGGCCAGACAGACTATTCCCTGATGGCAGGCCGTCCGGACCGGGTTTACCACGTGGCCTGCCTGTCGAAAATCAAGCACAAGTTCGAGAACGGGTTCAAGCAGAGACGGAGCGACATCACCGTGTCCCTTCTCCTGGCCGACCCCTTCCGGTATGAAGCCCAGGAGTCCCGGGTGGTGTTCACTTTTCCCCAGGCTACGGTGCAGGCGGAAATGGTCCTCCACAACCTGGGGAGCGTGGATACGCCTCTTACCTTCCGCTTTATCCCCCTGGACCGGATGACGAATCTTACGGTTTGGCACCAGGAGGCCAAAGAGAAGTTCACCCTGACGGATGCCCTCCTGGTGGCTCCCAAAACCTCCATCGTCAACGGCCGGGAAGGAACGGTGTGGCGGGACAAGGACAACAGCATCAATGCCTTTACGGGCACTTTTCTCCACGCTAAACCGGGAGCCAATCTCTTCCTCTATACAGGAGGAGCAGGCACAGTGGAAATTACCTATACCAACAGGTGGTTTGTATGACAAATTTCATCTTTGGACGGGGCCTGTTCGGCCGGTGGATCTTTGCCGGGCCTACCGGGGCTGGTGAAGGGAACAGCGACCGGGGCAAGGTCCATGAGTACTATCCCGGCCAGTTCGTGGTCTATGCCTACAAAAAGGACGGGACCCGGACGGCCATTTTTGGGGGAGGCAGCGAGGCCAATGCCCTGAACGAAGTGACCTTTGAAATCACCAGCACCGGCTGTGGCCAGTGCCAGCTGACCTTTTACCGGCAGCCTTCCAACACACAGCTGGACTACATGCAACGGATCGACATCCACCTGTATGGAGACCGGAAACCCTGGTACAGCGGGTACATCATCAGCCGGCCCATTGAAGGGACTACGGATACCAAGTTCGTGTATAAGGGCTACGGTTTCTACAACCGGCTGGAGAATGTGATGCTCTGGAAGACTTACGAGAACACGGATGTGGGAGACATTGTCCGGGACATCGCCCGGCAGGTGGAACGCCAGACCCTCCAGGTGGTCTACAACGACAGCAAGATTCAGAGCGTGGGGTACAGCCCTACGAAACTGGTCTTTGACGGGGTGACGGTGAAAGAAGCCCTGAACACCCTGGCAGATTTCGCCGTGGACTACGTGTACGGGGTGGATGAATACCGCTGCCTGTATTTTAGGAGACGGGAAACCTCCGTCAACGAGCAGGCGCGTCTCACGGTGGGAAAACATATATCGTCCTATACACCCTCCTGGGATGTGTCCAAACTGGTGAACTGGGCCCGGATCAAGGGCGGCAGTGTGGATGACCAGGGAGAACAGTGGCTCTGCATTGTGGAAGATCAGGAAAGCCAGAACAGGTATGGAGTTCACCAGGCTGTCTGGAATCTGCCGGAAGCCTACGATGCGGCCGATGCCAAACGGTGGGGAGAAAACCAGATCCGTCAGTATAAGGCTCCCGTGAAATCCGCCAAGATCAGCGGAGTCCGGTTGGAGTACCCTTATCCGGACGGGACCTTTAATGTCCGCCATATGTCTACGGATGGTCTGGCCGAAATTCGACGGTTGGACGGAAATGCAGATACCTATCCCATCAAAAAGATCAAATATACCTTGTCCGGGTCCAACGGCATTAAGACGGAGATGGAACTGGGAGAACCTCAGTTTTCCGTGGACCGGTATCTGTCGGAAATCGAACGCCGGTCCAAGGATATGGAGCAGTCCCAGTCTTCGGTCCTGAAGCAATGGAAAGGAGGAAGCTGATGGCCATCCATGATTATCGATTCAATCCCTTTGAAAATACATTCGACATCAAAAAGATTTTTGACGAAACTCATGTAATCCCTACTAACAGTCCCTATACCATCCGGCTGGCGGAAGTTCCCCAAAAAACATCGCCCACCACACTGCAAGTGAAATATCAAAATGGGGTGCTCCTGACGGAAGTATCGGAAGAACCGGCCCAGGGACAGTACTGGCCAGATTACCTGACTACGGAGCACGGCATTGAAGGGTGGAATACCGGGACCCTGAAGTTTTCTGCCGCAGATGCAGGAAAAACAGTACAGGTTACCTATAACGGGATGGGAACACTGACCGATGATCGGCTCATCGATCAGGTGGAAATTGCGGTTACTTCCAGCACCCAGGCGGACAAGGATGCTCGGGTGATGGGCTTGAATTCCTGGGACGTAGAGACTGGACCTACATCGGCATCGAGCCCCCTGTCCATCAAGTCCACCTACCATATCCGGAAACACCGGGGCATCCCGGCAGGAACCTACACCCTCCGGCGCATCCTCCAGGAGCTGGTGAACCGGTCCCATACGGAAGAATACTGGAAAGAGAATTCTCAGTGCAACTGCAACTGTAACTGCGATTGCAGTGATGATTCGGGAGGCGGCTAAGATGCTGGTCATTGACGAAAATAAGAACATCCAGGTGTCCCAGTACGACACCTTTTCCATCCGGTTTCGCTTTACCAACTACAAACTGACCCATGCGGACAAGGTGGTTTTTGCCATCAAGAAGACTACCAATTCCTCCGAAGTGGTCTATTCGGACAATTTCTACAATCCGGGCAATAATTTTGTAGATGTGGCAGTTCCCAAGGGAGCCCTGGATTCCCTGGAGCCTGGGGCATACATTTACGATCTGGCCATTATGAACAGCGAGACGGAACGGATCCTTACTTGCTTCTTTACGAAATCTTTCATCATCAAGGGGGTGGCCCATAATGTCTGATGCGTCCAATGTAGAAGTGACGCTGACCGTTCAGAACAATAGTGAAGTGGAAATGGGGGATGTGGTGGACGGGTACGCAGCGGATCAAGCCCGGGAATACCAGGAGAAGGCCGGGGAGTATGCGGCAGATGCCCTCAACAGCAAGAATATGGCGGAAGCCTGGGCGGAGAGTGACAGTGCTCCTGCAGGGAAAGGTACCCGTTCATCTAAAGTTTGGGCAGATACAGCCAGACAATGGGCAGAAAGCATCTCGGAACCGGACGGGATTTCCGGAGCAAGGTCCTCCAAAACCTGGTCTGAAACAGCCCGGGCCTGGGCCGAAAGTGATGCAGCACCGGATGGAGTTTCCGGGGCCAAGTCTGCCAAGACCTGGGCAACGATTTCTTCCCAAAAAGCGGCCGAAGCATCCACCAATGCCAAGGCAGCGGATACCAGTGCCAAAGCTTCTGCCAGCAGTGCGGCTGCAGCCAAGATGTCTCAGGAAGGAGCCACCACCCAGGCTACCCTGGCACGGCAAAGTGCCGAAAGTGCTGGGGAGAAGCTGGCCCAGATGCAGATTGACCTGAAAGTGAAAGCAGATGTGGACAGCCCGGTCCTTACGGGAACGCCTGTGGCACCGACTCCTGACAATAATGCCCAAAGTACCCAGATTGTCAATGTGGCCTATGTGAAGCAGAAAATTGCCGAACTGGTCAATGGCTCGGATGCTTCTCTGGATACCCTGAAGGAGCTGGCGGACGCCCTGGGAAATGACCCGAACTTCGCCACTAGCATCATGGCGGCCATTGGGAAAAAGTTGGACGCTACCGCAATGGCCCAGGCGGCTTTGGCCGATGGGAAGGGAAACAACATTGCAGAGACCTATGCCACCAAGGCGGAACTGACTGGAGAAACGGCAACTCTTGCTGCCGTAGCGAAAAGTGGCAGCTATACGGATCTTTTGGATAGACCGATTATCCCGGACAAAACCAGCCAGCTTACCAACGACAGCCGGTTTGTGGCAACGGATGAAACGGGGAATGTGACCTTGACCGGTACGCTGACGGCTGCAAAAGTCTACAACGCGGTGTATAACGACTATGCAGAATTCTTTCCTCGGGGTGGCGACACCCAACGGGGCGATATCATTGCCCTGGATGAAACCACTGGGAAAGAGCAGTATGGCCGGGCAACCTCCAGCAGTCAGTGTGTGGTGGGGGTCCATACAGAAGATTTTGCTTCCATCATTGGCGGCCGGACCCTTTCTCCAGGAGATGATATTCTGAAAACCAATCTGCCCACTTATATCCCGGTAGCCCTGGCCGGCCGTGTGCCAGTCCGCATGTACGGGAAGGCCAGAAAGGGCGGTTGGGTCATCCCTTCGGAAATGCCGGGGGTTGGCCGGATGGCTCTTCCAGGGGAAAGCCTTACCCAGACTGTGGGACAGATCGTGAGGGAGGATACCGCAGAAAACGTTCGGCTGGTGAAGATCATAGTAAGGAGTGGAAGATGAAGTACTTAAGACGGAACATCAATACGGTATTCATCATGTTGGGGAATTCCTGCAACATGAATTGTGCCTACTGTCTGCAGCATCCTTTGGTGCATAAAGCCCTGACCCGGGAAGTCAATCCGGAAATTTACGACTTTCTGGAAGAAGTAATCAATGAAAATACAAGGCCCCTCCATCTGCAGTTTTATGGTGGAGAACCTCTTTTGTACTTTGGAACCATTCAGGAAGTGGTGGCTGCGGTGAAACAGCGAAAGCTCCCTATAACCTTTGGAATCATCACCAATGGACGGGCACTGACGGACGAAATGGTCCGTTTTTTTAATGCCCGGAATTTCACAGTCTGTGTTTCCTGGGATGGGCCTCATGTGAAGGAAACGAGAGGGTACGATGTGTTTTCCGTGCCGGAAATCCGGGAACGGATCCTGGCCCTAGAACATCTCTGTCTTTCTGCGGTTCTTTCCGCCAAAGCCTATCCCAGGGAAGTCCTCCAGGCTTTCCAGCAGATTTCGGAAGAGTACAGCGCCATCCATGGCTACCAAATTGCGGTGAACCTGGATGAAATCATGGATACCGGCTTTCCCAAAAAGGATCTGCTGGCCATCGACTACAGCCGGGTAGAACGGGAGATGAAGAAAATGGCTCTCCGATTCCTGGATGGATTTGGGAAAAGGGTTCCTCCAGAAAGATATACGGAAGAAGCCTATATCCGGCAGTTATTCCATGCTTTGAAGGAATTCTACCTGACAGGAAAAGGAAAGTGGAATCGGTATACTGCTGCCTGCGGGAATGGTCTCACGGTGCTGAATCTGGATCTCCAGGGAAATCTCTACCCTTGCCATAATACATCCCGGAAGGTTGGCACCATCCGTGATGGTTACTTTTCGTATTTGCAGCGGATCCTTGCGGGAGATCATACTCGTGAACACAGAAAAAAGTGCTTATCCTGCACGGCCCTCGTCTTTTGCCAGGGAGGCTGCAAGCTGGTGGGGGACAAGGCCCGGAAGGAATCTTACTGCAAGTTCAAACGGGCCGTCTTTACTCCGGTCCTTATGGCCATCCAGCAGTACGGGCAGAAGCTATTGGAGAAGAATCATGGGAAAGAACGGAACCATCAATAAAACTTCTTTTACAGATACGTCTGCCCTTGGGGATACCAGTGAGCTCAAAGTAAAGGCCATCCATGTGACGGAACTGCAGACGGCCCTGGAACAGCTCACTACCTATGCGGTCAACGTGGACAACTGTGGGAACTGCGTGTATTGCCAGACTTGCCAGGGGTGTCAGACCTGCCAAGGGTGCCAGAGCACGAAATGCCAGTCCAGTTCCTGCCAGACTTGCCAGAGCATCAGCCAGTGCAGTTCGAGAAACTGCACCTGCCAGACGAGAGGGCAATGTGACTGCAACTGCTCTGGTGGCAACTGTAACTGTTCGGATGATTCGGGAGGAGGGCCATAATGGCAAGTCAGAACGAGATTGTATGGAAGAAGGACCTGACGGACATCCAGTCGGGACTGGAAATCCTTGCCACAAAGACGAAGATTTCCATAGACCTTTCCTCGATGAACTATGACAAGGTGAAGAAAATCAACGTGGCAGCCCTGGAAACAGCGGTGAACAAGCTGGAGGAAGCCTTTTCGGGAAACTGTTGCCAAGCCAACTGCTGCCAGACTTGTCAGGGGTGCCAGTCTTGCCAGACATGCCAGGGATGCCAAAAATGCCAGACCTGTCAAGGGTGCCAAACCTGCCAGGGGTGCTAGAAATGCCAGTATTACATGACCCAGAACTGCAATTGCGACTGCAACTGCAATTGCTCGGATGACAGCTAAAGGAGGAACAACTTATGATCATTGCAAAAGGAAACGTAAGTACGGCGGAAGGGCCTGTGCCGGTAGAGAATCTAAAGCCAGGAATGCTGGTGGTGGATCGGGGCCATCGGGCAAGAAACTTGCTGAAAATAGAACAGGTCCAGCTCCATCAGACACTCCATTTTGAGCGGAACAAAGACCTGGTCCTGGCGGGGAATAGCATCCTTTTCACCCTTACCGGCATGCGGAGTGCAATCTCCCTCAAGGGGGTACGCAAGGCCCTGAGCGGACGGATCCAAATGCTCTTTGAAGGGAGAAAGATGCAGGAGGATGTGATGAAAATCAAAAAGGAAGAAGTCACCGGCTATCGCCTGACCATCGAGGGTGGCAAGGACGTCCTGGTCAATGGGTACGATGTGGCAGACAAGGAGGAAGGGGTATGCTGAAGATTTATTACAACGAAGAATCCAATGCGGATTACCGGATCCACTTGATTCTTCGAGGCGATTTCTGCAAGGCGGAATGCAGCAGCAATAGCGAGAGCCGAAAGGGAGCCGATGTCATCGAGGCTCTGCACCCCTACAGTTCCTATGTGCTGACGGAAGGAAACGGAACTGTGAAACTGTTCCGCCGTCCCATGGCCTCCGATTACCGTTTTCTTGATCTCAACCGGTTGGGGGTATCCATCAAACTGGACTTTGCCGTTTTGACCCAGCTTTATGGAAATACTACCATCCTTGATATCGATACGGGCATTATGGCGGAAGGCCAGCGAGACATCGTGGTGCGGATGTTCAACGGGCAGAAAGAGAATCTAACCATAGAAACGGACCAGGCATACGAATTGCTGCCCTTTCACACCAGCGACCTGGTTCTGGGGGATCATCCCCGGATGAAACTGTGGGACAGCTACAGCCTTTCTGCTGGTGGACGGGAGCTGATGGCCAACAGGAAAGGGTACCTGATTGATGGAGATCCGGAAGAACCCTTCGTCCCGGAAGGTGGGAAAGATTATATAGATTTTACCATCCAAAAGTACAAGGGGAATTTCTCTACAAAGGAGAAGTTGACCAGGGATATTGACGATGAAGAAGTCTTTGTGGAAGCGTCTGCCGGCCTTGTGAATAACAGGCGGGTAAGATTGGTGAAGGGAACAGGCACTTTCCGTTTGTATCCCTTTGGGTACGAAGGCCCGGTGAAAATCAAGTTGGGCCGGAAGTGGTACGAAGTGTGGAACGACTACCTGGTGTTTGTTGGAAAGTAGGATGACTATGCAGAAAAATAGGTTGGATTTGTCGACCAAGGTTCAACTTACCCTTTACTTGGGCAGCCAGTGTAATCTCCACTGTGCCTATTGCCACCGGGAGGCCTCGGACGGGGAAGGGGGCATTTCGGAAGAATTCCTGGCGGAACTAAAAGAGAATCCTCCTGGATCCATCAAGTTCATGGGAGGGGAACCTTTGCTTTACATGAAAGAGATCCGAAAGGTGGTGGGGGCTGTACCAACGGCCAAGTTTTCAGTCAGCACCAACGGCATCGGCATCGAAAAGCACCTGGACTACTTCCGGGAACACCATTTCCAGATTTGCATCAGCTACGATGGAGCAGAAAAGGACCTGCGGGGCTATGATCCCTTTACTGCTCTTTTGGAGTATCCGGATCTGGCGGTTTCTACTACCCTGTATCACGGAAATACGGATCTGGGGGCTATTATGGACTGTTTTCGGGAGAAAGAAAAGGTCATCGGACGGCCTCTTTCCTTCTTTCCCCATCTCATGCATGTGACCAGTGAAGCCAATCGGCCCTATGCCCTGACCCAGGAAGACTATGATTTTCTCCTGGAGCAGTACAAGAAATACGTGGGACTTTACCTGTCCCGGATTCGGAGATTCGGTATCTGGGACAAACGGTATGAAGGCCTCTACCAGACCCTAGCGCGACGCAGGGAAGCCCACTATACCTTTGGGGAGACCTACTGCAGCAACCGGAACATCCGGAAGGTAGATGCCAAAGGGCAGGCTTATCCCTGCTTGTATATCCGGAAAGAGAAACTGAGGAAGGACTGGCTGAAGGAACAGCAGTCTCTCATTGATTCCGTCAGTCCTGGCTGTCGCCAGTGTTCCGTCTACGGTATGTGCGGCGGGGCCTGTATTGTCAGCCAGGAACATGAAATGGAGTGCCGATTCTACAAGGCCCTCTATACCTGGTTCCAAAAGGAAGTGACCCGACCATGAACTCGATTTATATCTTCCCTAAGGCCATCCATACGGAAGATACCATTTCTCTGGACCTGGAAGAAAATGGATTGCGCTTTTTCTGTAATAACAAACGAGTGGTTATTGATCTTGCTGCATTGCGGAGCGGGTCCTCCACGGTGATTCTGAAAAATCCCATCACCGGGACCGTCTATCCGCTGTTTAACTTCCGGGAAATCCTCCAGGTGATGGATCTGGGGCCCCAGGAGCTGCTCCAGACCCTTCGCATCAACGGCTATGTGCAGATCGACAAGTCCGGGAAGGATACCTTCATTAAAGTGTTTCTGCCCAATGGGCAACCTGAATTAAAGAGTCGGACTCATGACTTTTCCCGGTTTCCCCATGTGGCCATGGCCGATCTCCATAAGCTGGACCGGGCTTTCAGTTGGTCCGCGCATACGGGGAAGGTCCAAATCCATTATGGCCGGATTGAGGGATCCCTGGTGTTTGACCGCTCAATCTTTTGGAAGGAGCCGGTTTATGTGAGCCATGCCGGACAGAGCCAGGAGCTGACCGAGGGGGAAAACTGGTTTTCCTTCGTCTGGAGTCCTTCGGAAGATGTGTACTGTGGGAATCAATGTGGACGGTACAAAGGGCGGGCACTCCATATTTCAGGTTTCCAGCGGTAAAAGAAAGGAGGGGCAACATGGATTTTATCAGCTACACCTTTGTGAACGCAGTGATCAGTGCCCTGGCCGTATTCGGGTGCTGGCTGATCCTGCGCCCTCAGAAAATCGAGAATCGGGCGCTCCACAAGAGTATCGACAATAATACCAAGGCCCTGGAGGACCTGACCGGTCTGATCAACGAAATGCGAGTGGCCCAGGCAAGTGTGGAGACGAACATTACCAATCTCTGGCACCGGTACAAAGATCTGAAGGGAGAAGTGGACAGAATCCATGACCACAATCGGGATATGGGGAATTCGCCATGTTCGAAAAAGTAAGAGGGTGGCTCAAGAAGAGCCTTGGGACTGTAAAGAAGCGCCTGAACCAGTTCCAGCAGCCCATCAAATGGATCGTCATAGGGTATCTTGTGACGGTCTTTTTGTTTGTAGTTTCCTATTACGGATTCTGGATGTATCTGGCCGTGATGGGAAAAATCCAGCTGCCAGACCTATTGGCAATGATACGGGAACTAGTGGGGCCTGCCATGGTAGGCTTTGTCACCTTCATTGCAGGCTGTTTCGTGGATCTTGATGGAAATGGAGTCCCGGATCATTTTGAAAAGGAGAAGGATAAGACATGAAAATTTTTATTAATCCTGGGCATATGCCCGGTGTGGACAGTGGGGCCGTCAATAAAACTTATGGAGTCACCGAAGCGGATATCGTAAAAGAAATCGGAGCCGGAGTCCAGCAGTACCTGAACCGGGTGGGCTATGACTGTATGCTGGTCCAGTCCGACAATCTTTGCGGGGAATCTCCCAACTATACCAATATTTGTGCCAGCGCAAATGGGTGGAAGGCAGATCTCTTTCTTTCCATCCACTGCAATGCGGCCGCGGAAGAAGCCCAGGGGACGGAAACTCTGGTGTACAGCAGGGACAGCGAAGGAGCCTGCGCCCTGGCAGAATGCATCCAGAACCAGATTGTCCAGAGCCTGAGCACCGTGGACCGGGGTGTGAAGGAACGGCCGGGGCTGGCAGTGCTTCGGGAAACGGATATGCCGGCGGTTCTTGTGGAAACGGCGTTCATCACCAACGAAGAGGATGTGCAGCTCCTGATGAATCAGAAGGACGGATTTGCCCGTGCCATTGCCCGCGGGGTGACGGATTATGTGGCCCGGAAAGGATGAGAGACCATGGACATGTGGCGGATCAGCGATGAATTTCTCTTAGGCTATCTTTTGGGCATCTTGACCGGGGTGCTCCTGTTCACCTTGGTCATCTGAAGAAAGAGGGTGGGGATGATTGAGAAGAAACGTCTGGTTCTTCTTGGTGCTTTGTTTGTTATTCTCCTTTCCGCAGGTGTCCTGGGCCTCTACGTATACCATAACAGAAGAGGAACTGACCCAGTTGGAGCAGAATATCAGCGAGCTGCAGACCATCAACAACAGATTACAGAAGGAATCCAGTCAGCAGAAGAAACGCATGAAGGAATTGGAGACGCAATTGACCGCAGCACAGACCGAATTACAGAAAGCCAGGGAACAGTCCAATCGGCTCGGGAGTCAATTGAAAGATCTGGAGAGGACCTCGATCAGGCAGGAAGAATCCTTGCGGATTGCCAACGAATCCTTAGCCGCATACGAGAAAGAAACCAATAGAACACAGAAACGGCTGAAGGCACAGCGGAATTTGGCTTATGGAATAGGTACGGTTTTGCTGGTGGCTTTGGTGCGGAAATGAATAGAGCCATGGTGGGAATTCCTGCCATGGCTTTTTTTTTTGCGCTATGGGTACTTATTCCTGCCATTCTTGTCCTGCTACTCTTAGAAACGAAATTTTAGGAGGAAACTGATCATGAAAGAACAAAGCCAAAAGCTGCCATTGAACCAGCGGTTTACGTTGACCCTGAAAGAAGCCAGCCAGTATTTCCATATTGGGGAAAAGAAACTTCGGAGAATGGCTGCCGAAGACCCTGGTGCCGGGTTTCTGCTTCATAATGGACGGAAAGTGCTCATCATCCGGGAAGAATTTGAACAATTCCTTTGCCAAACTTCGTGTATTTGATAGAAGTTGACTTATTTTGTCTTCAGAGTGATGTATAGGATGCCAAAAGAAATGAAAGGGGAAAAGCAATGAAAAGACGTATGACAGGCCGGATCCGAAGAGATAAGAAAAGACGGATCCTACGGCCGGGAGAGTCTGTTCGGATTGATGGTAAGTACCAATTTAAATACATGGTGGATGGCAAACCCAAATTCTTTTACAGCTGGAAACTAGAGCCTACGGACCCATTGCCCCCAGGAAGAAAGCCTTGCCGGTCCCTTCGGGAGATGGAAGACAACCTGGAGGTCCGCCTGGTGATCTGCCCCAATGCCAACAGCGATTCCATGACCGTCCTGGAACTGGTCCAGCGCTATCTGCTTCTCAAAAAGAGTGTGAAACCAAACACATTGACCAATTACCGGTTTGTGGTCAATGCCCTGAAGAAAGAGCCCTTTTCCCAGAAAGCCATTGGGAAGGTGAAAATGTCCGATGCCAAATTATGGTTGGTCAAGTTACAGTCAGAAGGAAAGAGCTACAGTTCCATCCACAGCATCCGGGGTGTGGTGCGGCCCGCCTTCCAAATGGCCGTAGATGATGAAATCTTGTGGAGAAATCCCTTTAACTTCGAACTGAAAGAAGTCCTGATCAACGACAGCGTAAGGCGGGAGGCTCTTTCAAAAAGAGATATGCGGATTTTTCTGGATTTCATTAAAAACGACTCCCACTACAAGAGATATTATGAAGGAATCTTCATCCTGTTCCATACGGGGTTGCGGGTATCAGAATTCTGCGGACTGACGGTGAACGATATCGATCTGGAAAAAAGGACGATCAACGTGGACAAACAGCTCCAAAAGGGGAATGGCAAATATTACATTCTTTCCACAAAAACCAAAGCGGGGGCCAGGTTGCTGCCCATGACCGATGAGGTCTACCAATGCTTTGCAGCCATCCTGGAGCGGAGAAGACCGCCGAAGGTAGAACCCATCATCGATGGGGTGGGGAAATTCCTTTTTTATGATGTGAATGGACATCCAACAGTAGCCTTGCACTGGGAACATTACTTCAAACTTATCGTGCGGAAACACAACAGCATCTATAAATATCAGCTTCCCAGGATTACGCCCCATGTTTGTCGCCATACCTACTGCACCAATATGGCCCTTTCCGGGGTCAGTGCCAAGACCCTCCAGTACCTGATGGGGCACAGCGATATTTCCATCACCCTGAATGTGTACACCCACATCAAGTTCGATGACGCCCAGAAAGAAGTGGCACTCATCCAGGCCCGGCAGCAGAAGGAGATGGAAAACGTCCGGAAAGAACTGGAGCAGGTGGGAGAAATTCAGCCCAAGGTGATCCGGTTTCCAAAGCTAAGTGCAGAGTGAAGAGCGGGACGGAAGGGGCGAATGGTCCATTGCGATGCCGTAGGGGGTGCCCGCAGGGAAGCCCCTCCCAGGCCGCCCAGAGGGCAGCAAAACAGTCCCGCAGTCCAGGTGATTGCGGGACTGTTTCTGTCGGGATTTTTGGATAGGTCATTTGCTATAATGAACATAAAGCAGGAAGTATGAGTGCCTGTTGATAAAGAGTCAGGATGGAGGTGCGGCAAGTATGAGCACAAACCGTAGTCATAAACAAGGGTTGTCCATTGATACAATGTGGAATGACTTGAGCCCCCAGGTTCATCATGTGATTCAAAAATACTTTGCTGAACATAACCTTTCCGTAGAAAAATTAAAGAAATGCGGTGTAAGCGAGAATTATGAAAGCCGTGCCTATCTGGCTCCTGTCTCTCCTTATAATGTACCTAACAAGGATGACAAGAATTTACTGGATAATTCAGTTGTTCCGCCCATTGTTTTGATTCTGCATAAAAAAGATGACAGGCTGGAAATCGAAACTACAAGGTACACAAGACCGTTTTTAACGATGGAAACGGATTATCTGCTTGCGACGGCTGCCTATTTAAGATACCGAATCAATTCTTTGATTCACCATGTTCTTTTTGACTATAAAGGAATTCCTTGTGGAGTAGATCCATTTTCTCATAAAGAGTTCGATATTTGGTACGGTGATAAGGCGGAAACCATGACAAGTATAGATGATGTGATGAACAAACCGTTTTTTGATGGAAAAAGTCTTACGGAAATTGTTCCTGAAATCGAAAATCTGGAATTGTAAAACTGAGAGGTGAGGAAAATGCTCAACGACGTTATGACTTTGGCCGAAGCCTCTGTTATCTGGGGTATCAAGTATGAAGGCTTACTAAAATGTATAACCGCTGGGCCTTTAGATCAGCCCAAATTTCATGATAATGAAGTAGATAAAATCCAAGATACATGGATTGTGACAAGGCAAGCCATGGAACGCCTTTTTTGGCCGATGAGGGCCATTACTGCTGATAAAGCTTATATGCTTGCCCAATTAGAATGCCCTGGTGCCCTGATTACGAACTATTATGAAACCGAGCGTGGATTCGTATTTTCTGGGCAATGGTATGGCGGAGGACTCCCAAAAGTAGAGAAAAAGACCGGTCGAGTCGGCTGGTATTTGGAGGAATGGGGTAATAGGGATAAAGCCAAGTGGAAAGCAACAGAAGATCTCTTTATGGGCAGCTTTGAAGACTCTTTAGGACCAATTTACGATTCTATAAAGGAAAAACAAGAAATAGTAAGGAAAAAACAGCTTCCTGGTGTCCACAACCCCTATCCTGAATCTAAAGAACATAAAACTATCTTTCAAAAGTTTTTAGATAAAATCGGTTGGTAGCAAATAGCTGGATAAAGGGGGTTGGTGAAACGACCAATAATAATATGACCGTAGGAGAAGCTTTGAAAATTGCCGAAAACCATGTGGGAACTAAATTTCATAAATATGCTGATTCAGAAGATAGTTTTGCCTTTTCCATTTTTAAACCCGGAGAGGTGGTATATGGTCCAAAGTCATATATAGTGTCTAAGAGTACAGGAGAAGTTAAGCAAGATCCCCATAAATTCTTTGATCCATGGCCATTTGGAGAATGGCATGTAGTGACGGATGATTTGAATTGAAAGGTAGTCGGCCATGACGAAAGAAGAACTGGAAAATGAAATGTTGGGAGACGTCGTTTGTTCCCTAGAAAATTTTCAGTTTGCAATATATACGGGGTTAAAAGGCCCTGGTAGCATTACCGCTACTACAGATATATATGGGAAATACAAAGACTCTGCTCAGGAATTTAAAGGTTCGTTGTAAAATGAAGTTGAACAGTTAATCAAAAACAAAAATCCATAG